>LSQX01067501.1_pt1 | contig 12933 bp, 7 predicted proteins | sample 654561 | NCBI WGS metagenome assembly LSQX01 (sample SAMN04489861, study PRJNA283612) | anaerobic digester metagenome | isolation source: 4 biogas reactors fed with cattle manure at either 37C or 55C with and... | place: Denmark: Kongens Lyngby | collected 2014 | reverse complement strand
TATTCTGCCTCAATCTTACGGGCAGTCTCCTCCACATCTGCATGATCCTCCTGTTCCATGTGCCAGAGCCACGCATTGGCGCGGAAACAGCGAAGATCAGCGTTGGTCGGATTGCGCTGCACGTAGATGTCCGACCAATTCATAAACGCATCTGTCCATTCATCCCAATGATCCGCATATCGCGGTCCGCCTGTGGTGCTGACGTAGAGTTCGTACCATCGTGCAATATAGAGGGCTAGCAAGGGTGAATAGGGAAAGCGTCGATCCTGTTCTTCCAATTCCTTCACCCAGCGCATGCAGGCATCTAGAGCTCTGTTTCGTATCATCCAAGGGCGCACAACGGTCATCAGCGCGTTGGCAGGTATCTCCTCCTGCGGCTCCAGCTTTACAAAGCGGCCCACCTGATTGGGGTCGGGCCGATAAAATAAACAGCCTTCTTTGAACTGCTCCACATCGGGGAGTACCGCAAGGGCATTCGCCAAGGGGATGCGCGGCAGTTCCACATTCTTCTCGCCGTGCTTCAGTTTCATTCCGTAGCCGGCGACTTGGTGGAAGAAAAAGAGGGATGATTCCATGCGCCGGGACAGATCATTGTCGGCGGAAATATTAATCAGCCGGAGGCGGTTGAGGGTCACTTGTTGGAGATAGAGGGATAGGCTGGCTAGGAGTGACGCGGCGATGGCGGCACCTGTGATGAGGGCGCTAAGCCAAAAGACCGCGCCGCGTCGGGGCGCATCCTGAGCCGGGTCGTAGCTCTCCTCTTCGGTGTCCGTCTGCTGCGCAGGGCGCGTCTGCGCCGCTATGCCTAAAAACAAACCTGCCCAAACCATGCCGAACATGGCCAAGGAAGGGTGGCTGAAATTGATGTCTACAAAACTGTGGAGCGCGAAGGCGACGAGTCCGGTGTAGATACCTAAGAGCAGGCATTTTTGGTGTCTTTCCTCTTCTCGGAGGATGCGCAGCGCGCCGCTGATGAGTATCCACAGCCAAAAAATGAGGAAGCAGAGTCCGCCCACGAAGCCCGTTTCGGCAAAGGCTTGCAGGAATCCGTTGTGCCCTTCACGGACGTCGCCGGCACCGATGTATTGGTAACGGGGATAGGCAATGGAAAAATTACCGAGGCCTATGCCCGTGAGCAAATGGTGGCGGGCAATGGATAAGGTGACCCGCCAATAGCCCAAGCGCAGCTTGAAGGAGGCGGGGTCGGCAAGATCGCCCATGGACAGGGTGATGCCTTCTTCGCGCACTTGTGAGCCCCGAGGGGCGGTGCTTCTCGGCGCAGCTTTCGTCGGTGCAGCTTTCATCGGCGCCCCTTGCGTTTGGGCAGCAGATGCAGGCGCCGTTGGCTGTGCCCATGAATCTCGGGCGGTGAAGAGATCCGCCGCAGCGAGACTAATGAGGATAAGGGCGCTGAGTAAAAGNNGGGCGCAGCGTGATACCCAAGCGGAATGCGATGGGCGCGCCGAGAAAATAGAGCAAAGCCGCCCAGACCATGGCGAGGATAAAGGCGGCAAGGGCTCCTCGGGAATAGGTGATCCATAAGGTGTACAGGAGCATAAGCGCGAGGATAGGAACGACGAAAGTGCGGAGTATAATCCACGTGTTGACGATGCCGCGGCGCAAGAGCAGATAAAGGATCAACGCACCGCCGGAGACGCTGCCCGCTAAGGCAAGGCTGTGGAGGGGAACGGCGTTAAAATACCAAGGCCGCGCCAAAGAAGTATCTCGGTATTCGATGGGGAAATAGACAACGAACTGAATGAAGAGGAAGAGCGCAAAGCCCGCCGTTAGGGCAAGGGCGATGGCGATATTCCGTTCGCGGCGGCCGCCCTCGTCGGGCAGGAGCAACGCCTTTTGCTGAAGCCGTTCCTTGAAACGCCGGAGATAGGGCAGACTCATGATGAGAAGGAAAGGTGTGCCCAACAAAAGGTAGGCAGCCAATGCGTTGGGGAAAAGCATGGAGCCGAAGGCGCGGTTCACCATGAAACGGCGTGCCATTTCCGCAGAAATCACGTCTGTTTTGAAATATTGGCGCAAAATGGCGGGATCCTGTACCAAGCGCCGCAAGTGGGGCAGCAGAAATTCAAAATGGAGGATGGCAAAGAGCGCCTGCATGGACAAGGCGACTAGGAAAATGGTGAGCAGGAAACGGGAGGCGTGTTTGTCCATGCACAGATTGATACAGAGCAAAAAGAGGAGCCCGTAGGCAAGCCACAGCCAGAGTTGTTGGTAGGTGTTGAAGGGCTGCAAAGATGCGGGCGTCGTGATGAGCACCCAAATCAAGAAGACAGCAAATAAGAGGGCGGGCACGGGCAGATAGAGCCGATCTTTTTTCTTGAATACGCGGAGCAGCCATTGTCCCCAGAGCAAATAAATACACCAGGTGAAATACATGTTGTCGAGGAAATAGGTGTATCCGTCGAGCCAGGAACGGCCGAGAAGCAACAGGGCAACGCCTAAGACGGGATGCACCGCGCCGAGGAGCGCCACCGATCCCATACCCCAGAGGACGGTGGCGATGTCGGTGTTGGAACGGTTGACGATGTGGGGATCGGCAGAGCCCAGAAGCTTGGCTAAGAGAAGCTTGACAGCGGTGAGCCCGTCCAATGCAGCGGCGCCAAAGAGCATGGCTGCCAAGACGAGGGATGCGCCGACCATGAAAAAGAGCAGCCGCCGCGATCCGAACAGGTCGATCCACCGTTGAGGCTCTTCGAGGGATCTATCCTCGGCGATGGGTTCGGGAATTGCCGTGCCCGGGACAGGGCGGGTTTTGCGCGATGTCCGGGTTTGTTTTTTTGCCATGCCTTACTTGGCTCCATTATTTTTGTTGGCGTTCATCAGTAAGACGATCATCAGAAATATGCCGGCTGCCTGAGCGAGGGCGATGACTGTACCTGGGCCGTCCAGCTTGGGCAGCAGCGCGCCGTTGAGCCCGACCAATGCCGCGACCATGAAAATGAAATAGACCGCCATGGATGGGCGCATTCCCACCTCTACGAGACGATGGGAAAAATGTCGCTTGTCTCCCAGCATAATGGAATCTCCGTTGCGCCAGCGAATGTAGATGACACTAAGTGTATCAAACAGAGGTACGCTGAGCGCCATGAGAGGCGCAACAATGGAAACACGGGGACTGACTCCTTCGAGATGGAAGGTGCCGAGGATAGCGACGGTGGCGAGGAAATAGCCGCTGAACATGGCTCCGGAATCGCCCATAAATATGCGGGCAGGCGGTAAATTAAAGAAAAGGAAACCGCCCATGGCTCCGGCAAAAATGACGAGGAGCAGGCGGATGATAAAATGAATGTTGTAGGGCTGTACGCAGAGGAAGAAGGTGGCAGCGGCAATGATGGACACGCCGCCGCAGAGCCCATCCATATTGTCGAGGAGGTTCATGCTGTTCATGATCAATACAAGCCAAAAGACGGTGATGACGGAGGAACTGAAGGCGTCTTCGAAGATAAAAGCGCGGATGCGCAGATTAAAAGAGACGAGAATCAGGGCGATGCCGATCTGACCGGCGAGCTTCATCCACGGCGTGAGCACGCGCAAATCATCGACGATGCCCAAGAGAAAGATAAGGGTACCGGCGATGAAAATGGCAGAGAGTTTCATGCCGCCGTCTTCACCCAAGACACTGAAGAGATTCTCGTCCAGCCATTCGGGGCCGAAGGGCCGCAAAACAAAGAGCAAGAGCAGATGGACAATGATGACGCCGTGGAAGGTGAGGAAAATTGCGACGCCGCCCAATAGAGGGATGGGCTCACGGTGACTTTTCCTGCCCACGGGATGGTCGAGGATACGCAGCCGAAGAGACACGCGTCTCATGACCGCAGTGAGGATCACGGACGCGAGAAAGGATAAGGCCAATAAATAGGCAAACAGCAGATAATGACATGGAAGCATGGATAATAAGCCCTTGGTTATTCCTTTCGTTTCATGGGTCCCTCAAGCGCTGCGTGCAGCGAGTACCTCCTCATAAATTTCAAATTCCTGACGTGCCAGTTTTTCCGCGCTGAACTGTGTCTGTACCCGTTCCCGGGCGTAGGCGCCCATGGCAGCACGGCGGGGCGCATCACGAAGCAGCGTGTTGAGAGCATCCGCTAAGGCGTCGGCATCTTTGGGCGCTACGTTCAAGCCCGTCTTGCCGTCTTCGTTCACAAAGGTGACGCCCGTATCCAAGCGTGTGGCGACGACGGGACGAGCGCAGGCGTGCGCCTCCAACATCGATAAACCGAAGGCTTCGCTCCGTTCGCTGGACGGGAAAGCGGCAACGGCGCAGCCGTGCAGGTGTGCGACGAGCGCATCATGACAGAGATAGCCGGGAAAAAAGATCTTGACACCACACTCGACGGCAAGAGCGATAAGCGATTCCCGTTCGGGACCGTCGCCTGCGATGACGACGGGAGCATCTATCTTTTTCGCAGCACGCACAAGCCACTGCAGCCCTTTGTAATAGCGATGGACGCCGCAGAAAAAGACGTAGGGCGCGCCGTATTGCTGTTGAAGGGCGGCGGCAGCGGCGGGATCTTCCAGGACGTAATCTTCCGCAACGATGCCCAGCGGTACGACACGGCATTTCTCGGAAAAGTGCTGCAAGAGTGATGAGCTCGCTACGTATTGGGGCGAAGTGGCGAGAATGAGATCCGCTTTGGAAAGGAAACGGCGCTGGAAGGGCGCGTAAAAACGCAGGGCGGCCGCTTGGCGAACCACGTCGCTTTGGTAGCGCACGATTAGGGCGCCGCGCGGACGGCCAAGGAGCCAACCCAGCTCGGCGGTGGGGTTGGGACAATGGACAACCATGAGATCGGCATCGCTGCGGCGCATCGCCCACGGGAAGGCAGGCGAGAAAGGCGCACTTTGAAAACGGCCCCATTCACCGACGGCGGTGACGGTGACGCCTTCATGATCGTGTCGCGTTGTTTTCAGGCGGCGGGAACATACCAATGCCTCTACGGAAGCCCACTGCTTTTGATAACGACACAATAAGGCGATGTGGCGCTCCATTCCTCCGTGCACCGGGGGGCAGAAGTCCTTGTAAACGTGCACAATTTTCACAGGCTTATCCAGTGTCAGCCATTGTACCAATGGGAGGGCGCCCACAGCAATGGGCCCGCCGCAGCGGCATTATACAATGACCATGACCGCTTCCGGCAAGCCCATCATTCGACGACATGGCGTCTTAGAACATCATTTCGTAGTGATATACGCCTTCACGCAAATTGGTGGTAATACTTAATCCTGAGTGATTGAACAAACGCTGCATCGCCTTGTTTTCGTCGAGTACTTCTGCCGTAAACCCTGCGATACCATGGCTCTTGGCAATCTTGCATAGATGCTTGAAGAGGAAAGAACCGATACGCCGGTTTTGATATTTATCNNTCCGTGAATCGAGATAATAACCGCCTAAGGCGACGATTAGATCACCGTTCGCTTCGGGTAGGGTCGCTACAAAGGACACTTCCGTGCGGTGGTCAATGTAAATGAACTGTTGTACCTGCTTGCGGGGAACCCATTTCATACGGGACATGAAGCGCGTATAAATGGATTGCTGCGACAAGGAGTGAAAGAGATCGCGCATGTGCGGTTCATCGGTGGGATGGATGGGCCGCACGGTGAGCTGCGTGCCGTCGTGCATGAGCATGGTGGTACGCATTTCTTTGGGACCCACAGCGATCTTTTTGCTGTACTCAGACATCTCAGCGCGCACATAATGCAGCGCGATAGCGTCTTTGAGCAGCTTTTCGCGGTAATCGGGATGGGCAATGCTTATCAGCGCGAGCGCCCGTTCCTGGATGCTCTTGCCGTGCAGATAGGCGGCACCGTGTTCCGTGACCACATAATGCACGTCGCCGCGGGTGGTGACAACACCGGCGCCGGGCGTGAGAGAGCTGACAATACGCGATTTGCCTTCGGCAGTGGTGCTGTATAGGGCAATAATGGCTTTTCCGTCTTCGGAGCCTGCCGCGCCGCGGATGAAATCTACCTGTCCGCCGATGCCGGAATAGAACTGGTTGCCAATGGAATCGGCACAGACCTGTCCGGTCAAGTCAACTTCGATCGCCACATTAACGGCGACCATCTTATTCTGACGGGAAATAGTGAAGGGATCGTTCACATATTCGGTGGGGTTAAAAGAGAAGAGCGGATTGTTGTCCACATAGTCATAGAGTTTTTGGGAACCCATGACAAAACTCGCCACGACCTTGCCTCGATCCAAGGATTTTTTCTTTCCAGTGACCACACCCGAATCGATTAATTCAATAATGGAATCGGTGAGCATCTCACTGTGGATACCCAAGTCTTTTTTGTCTTTGAGGAAAGGCGCAACTGCTTGAGGAACTCTGCCGATACCAAGCTGCACCGTGGAGCCGTCTTCAATCAAACCTGCCAAGGTCTCGCCGATTTCACGGGTACCGGGGCGCGGCTCGGGCGTCTCGTTTTCGAGGATGGGCGTGTCTACAGGCACGAGATAGTCAATGTCGTAGACGTGGATCATGGAGTTGCCGAGGGTACGCGGCATTTGCGGGTTCACTTGGGCAATGACGAGACCGGCATTTTCTGCGGCGCTCTTCACGATGTCCACCGACACACCCAAACTGCACATGCCGTTCTCATCGGGCGGCGTTACGTGGATCAACGCCACGTCAAGGGTCAGCCGCCCAGATTTGAAGAGGCGGGGAATGTCGGACAGGAAAATAGGCGTATAAGAGCCAAAGCCTTCCTGAATGATTTCACGGACATTATGGGAAATAAAAAAGCTGTTGACGGGAAAGCAACTGGACAGCTCCTTGGTCGCATAGGGCGCATCGCCGCGGGTAAGCAATTGAACGATTTCAATATCAGTCAATTCCTTAGAGCGGGCAACCAATGCCTTGATTAACTCAAGGGGCGTGGCACAACCTGTACCGAGAAACACACGTTCGCCCGGAACAATGCGGGCAACGGCCTGGGACGCCGTTACCACCATCTCCGAATACTCTTCTTGCCAGTTGGGATTGTAACTAAGTTTTTTTTCTGACATCTCGTTATACTCCGGAAAGAATCATGCGGGCATCGGCGACAACGGGTTCTGTGCCTACTTCTCCGACGATAAAGGGGTTGATATCCATTTCTTCGATTTGGGGGAAATCTGTCACTAATTGGCTGATGCGCTGCAAGGCACCGGCGATGGCGTCCAAGTCGACGCCGGCTTGCCCGCGTGCGCCGCGCAGCAAGGCGTAGGAGCGCGTGCTCGCGAGCATCTGCATGGCTTCTTCATGGGTCAGTGGCGCGAGATAAAAGCTCACGTCTTTCATGACTTCCACGAAAATGCCGCCGAGACCGAACATGAGCATAGGTCCAAATTGAGGATCGCGGTGCATGCCCAAAATAACTTCACGGCCCGGTTTGCTCATCTGTTCCACATAGACGCCGCGCAAGGGCGCATCAGGAACTGCACGGCCAATACGAAGCACCATCAGATCGAAGGCATCCCGTACTTCCGACGCCTTGGAAAGGTTCAACTTCACACCGCCCATATCAGATTTATGCAAAATGTCGGGGGACACGATTTTCATGGCGACGGGATAGCCGATGCGGTCGGCAATGAACACCGCTTCGTCGCTGTTACGCGCCAGCTGACCCGGCAACACGTTGAAGTCATAGGCGAGCAAAATTTCTTTGGCTTCCACTTCGCCCATTTCTGTACGCCGTGAGCGGGCTTGACGTACCAAAACACGTTCTACTCGGTGACGGTTGACGGGGAAACGGGTGACAACACGCGGCGGACGGTGGAGCCATGCCGCATATTCGACCATATCCTTCAGCGCGTTTACCGCACGTTCGGGAGAAGGATATTCGGGCACGTTGGCGTCCACAAATAATTTGCGTGCGCTCACCACTTGTGAGCCGCCCATGAAGCACGTCAACACAGGCTTTATGCCGTCTGCTTCAGCGATAATCGCCTCAGCTGCCGCATCCGGATTGGACATGGCTTGAGGCGTCATAATAACAATAATACCGTTGACCTTGGGATCCTTCAGAACCTCTTTGAGCGCCATGGCATAGCGCGTGGAATCAGCATCACCCAACACGTCAATGGGGTTGGCGACGCTTGCCGCTGCAGGGAGCTGCGCTTTAATAGACTCAGCGATTTCCGCTGTGATAGGGCTGATGTTCATCTCCAAGTTTTCGATGGCGTCTGCCGCCATGATACCGGGACCGCCGGCGTTGGTAATGACAGCGACACGATCACCCTTGGGCAGGGGCTGCATGGCAAAGGCGGTGGCAGAATCGAAGAGCGCCTCGAAATTGTCGGCGCGAATGATGCCGGCCCGTTTGAATGCCGCGCCATAGGCGATATCTGCACCTGCGAGGCTGCCCGTGTGGGAAGATGCCGCTTTCCCACCGGCTTCGGTGGTGCCCGCCTTCAAGATCACGACGGGTTTCTTCGCACAAACTTCTTCAGCGACACGGATAAATTCAGGGCCCTGATCAATACTTTCAAGATAGGCGACAATGACTTTGGTCTGTTCGTCGTCGGCAAGGGCTTGCAGTAAATCAGTTTCGGAAACATCCGCCTTGTTGCCGATGCTGAGCAATTTAGCGAGACCGATGCCACGGCCTTCCGCCCAGTCAAGGATGGCGGTGCAAAGAGCGCCCGATTGAGAAATAACGGAGATGCCGCCGAGTTTGGGCATTTGAGCGGCAAAGGAGGCGTTCATTTTATTTTCGGTATTGATCAAGCCCAAGCAGTTGGGCCCGAGAATACGGATATTATGCTTGCGCGCGAAGGCCGCCATTTCCTTTTCTTTTTCCGCCCCTTCCTTGCCCACTTCTTTAAAGCCGGCCGTGATCACGGTGCAGGCTTTCGCCCGAACCGCCGCCGCGCTTTCCAAGGCGGACATGACCGCCTTGGCAGGAACCACGATCACACAATGATCGACATCTTGGTTCGCTTCGCGCACATCGGCATAACAGGGCAGTCCCATAATCTCATCCACAGTGGGATTGACGGGAATAATTTTGCCCTCGTAACCGGCAGAAACTAAATTGGAAAGGATGGCATAGCCTACTTTTCCGGGACTACGAGACGCGCCAATAACAGCTATTGACTTGGGGTACAATAATCCTTCAAGCATTGTTGAAAAACCCTTTGCTTTGACGTTGCGACAAATCCTCTTGATAACGCTCCCAAATCTGTTGGGATGCAGACAGAAGCAAGACCGGAGTGGTCATGAGGGGATAGGATGCTTGCACATCCTAATACTACGATACCATGTTAAGCCCTTTAATTTCCAGTCATTGCATTATTCGAATATTACAGCATATCATTTTAAGGCAGAGAGCCGAGGTTTAAACACTGCACGACGCGACTGCGCCAAGTGCGAATCACCATGGCCGGCAAGCCTTTAAAGACGAATGGGCAGCCCGCCGGTTTACAGCACAAAGCGCTGCAGCGTCGTTTTTTCAGCGCCGTGTCCTAAAGACTTTAAGGGCGGCGGCGACACGGCACACAAGGAGCTTTCCCCAAGGCGCCGCAAAAATTACGCGTCTCGATCGCAGGGCTTAGGAACCCACCTGAATGGCAGGCACGATGGGCGGAATATCATTATCAAATTCGATACGGAGCCCTGCCTCCATGGCGCATTCCATCACGGCATTGATCGTATCGACGGGCGCGCTGGGATGCTTGCGGATGACGACGGTAACACGCTGTTTATCTTTCGCATCGAAAAAGCGTTCTTTGAGTTCCTCGACCGTTACGATTTCGCCGTCCGAGAACAAAGAGCCGCTTTGCCCGATGGATACACCAATTTCATCTTTGTTGTCATTAACCGATGTTTTTAAGCGATCCAAAGGCTTTTTCTGCATGCGGCGGCGCGCATCGGAAAGCTCTTGATCGACATGGGCAATTTGCGCTGATTCGGGCATGGTGCTTTCATCGACAATGGTCGTGGTGATGAAAATAAGGAGTGCCGCATTTTTCGAGGAACGCTTGGGATTATTAAAGAGTTTTCCTACAAGCGGTATATCGCCGAGGATAGGCGTTCTGGACGTAGAATGACCGGCGCGGTCACGACGTAATCCGCCGAGCACAATCGTATCGCCGGAATTGACGCGCACTTGCGTATCCGCCTGGCGAATAGTCTTTTCCGGAACCGAACGGGTCAGGTCGTCGACCACCACATTCTTGTCCGTATAGGTACTGTCTTCTGCGCTGATATCCAAGAGGATATTGTCATCCGCAGTAATCCTGGGCAATACGGAAAGGATGGTGCCCACATCGATAAACTCAACGCGGCTGTTACCCGAATTATAACGTCGGTAGTTATCATCGTTCACGTTTGAACCGGCATAGCCGCCGTAATAGCCGCCATAACCGTAGCCCGTAGAGGATACATAGGGCACCTTGGTCGCATTTTCAAAGACCGCCTCTTCCCCATCCTGTACCGTTACACGGGGCGAAGAGAGTACAGTCGCTTTTTCTTGGCGGTCTAGATAGTCCAAGGTCACCGCAATGTTCCGCCCCATATAGCGATCGATGACGGTCTGACCGTTGATGTCTTTGAGCAAGGGCCGGGTAATGGCGCCCGATTCGTTCAATTGTAATGCGCCATAACGCGGCACTGCATAGGGCACACCGCCGCCGCCGGCGATTTGACCGGAGCCCGACGCTTCAGCAACACCGGTCGAACCGCTGCCGTCGTGGATGGCAAAGGGTGAGCCGCCCACATTGGAGAAGGCAGACCAGTTTACATTGAAGGCACGCTCCACATCGGTGCTCACTTCCACGATGTGCGCCTCGATCAGCACCTGGCGCCGCTTGATATCCCACTCTTGGATGAGTTTATCAATTTCATCAAGACGCGAGGGTAAGCCGCTGACGGTGAGCTGATGCACTTCGTCCTGAACAATGATCTGACCCATTTCGCCGGGAATATAGGCTTCGATTTGGTCGGCGATAAAATCGAGGTCCGCGTACTTGACGATCCACGTACGCGTGTCCAGCTGACGATCCAGGGTTTCGATAACTTTCGTGATATTTTCAAGGCGTGTGGGCAGATCCGTAACCATGACGGTGTTAAACCTCGGATCCACCTGAATCATGCCCCGTTCAGTCAACAGCGATTCGATGCTGTCTACCACATCTTCCGCACTGACATGGACAATTTCAAATGTTTTCGATTCTACAGGCTGATCCAAGCGGGCGACTGCCTCGCGCATCTGGTCGAGAATGGCGGGCGAATCCCAAACAAAGATTTGACCGGTACGCACGTCGGAAAGTACGCTGCCGCTGCCCGATAAAAAGGTGCTGAGCATGGCTTCAATATCAGCGACTTCGGCATACTTAATGGTGAATTCCGTTTTCTTGAGGGGTACATCCATATCCTTGATAAGCCGTGTCATCTCTTCAATATTGTCTTCTGTGTCCCAAACATAAATATTGTTGGTTCGCGGATCGGTGATGATTTTTCCCGACGAAGACAACAAGGTATTGACCAACGATTCCATATAACCAATATCGGCATTGGTAATGTGAAACTCGTGGGGCTTCACTTTGCCAAACTGTTCTATAAGATATTCGTCACGGGTCATGACCTGCAGAAACTGATTTTCTTCGTCATATTCATAGTAAACCTTGTTGAATTTCAACACTTCCAAGGCCTGCTTCGGCGACACATCATAAATCCAAAACCGCAGTTCAATGCCCTGTAATTGGGGAGAGACTAAAATATTCCAGTTCGTGGCAAGGTTAATGGCCGTGAGAAATTCATCAAGGGGCATGGGCCCTTCTAGGGTAAGCTTTTCCCCATCTTCAGGCACCGGTTTGTAGCCGGGCTCACGCTTTAAGATCGGTTCAAATCCACCGGCACCGCTACTGGATATGGCGCTGACCCCGCCTCTGCTGTAGGCTCCACCGCCGCCGCCCAAAGAAGGAGCGCCCGAGGCTCCTACCGCACTGCCGCCGCCGCCGTGGGCACTGCCGCCTACGACACGAGGACCGCCGCCGGAATCTCTGGGTGTGGGCGGTTCTTTGCCCGGGCCGCCGTCAGCCGCCGCCCGTTGTGCCGCACTGCCGCCTGCTGTTGACGGTGTGGACACGCCGCTTGAACCCGTTCGGGTGCCGCCCGCTGTGGTTCCGCCTGTGGTGCCTGTGGTGCCTGTGCCTGTAGCGCCGCCTGTTGTTGTGCCTGTGCTCGCGCCGCGTCGTGACGAAGTACCCGATGATTGAGAACGGTCAATGCGTCTGGAAGAGCTGCCGTCATCACCATCCCAAGGAATGCCCGACGAAGGGGACGGCCGCACCCGAGGACTGGAGGTCGAGGGCGTATCTTGCGGCGAAGTGGGCGTTTGCCCTTGCGCCACGGCCGAAATGGCAGCAACACATGAAAATATGGATAGCAATATAACGGTTATTGGCCGCGTTAAAAACACAGTCATGTCTTGCCTTTCGCTTCGACTTAAAAATAAATAGATACTCAAAGATTCCGTGTCCGCCCCTTACCCAAACTTTAGCGGCACAGATTGCTGTGTCCATTAGTATACAATAAAAATCCGTGATAAAACAGAAGATGCCGCGCTGTTTATTGGCGCGTCATGGTGTAGGAAATATTTTCCTTTTTTTCAGTCCAATACAAATTAAAGGTCACCTCCGTATTGCTGATATCTTTTATTTCAACTCCATTGATCGAGTCGCCCACACCTTTGAACTCGCCCCGAGGCGCCGTGGGCGTGATGAACTTTACTTTATCCCCCACTTTCTGGCGCGTGGCCTTGACATTGCTCAACATTTGCGCCACATCAGGCCGTTGGGGCGGAGGAGGCGGAGGAGGAGGAGGAGGAGGAGGCGGCGGAATCAATTCGGTCCACACCGACTTTTTGCCGAGGATGCTGTTGTTCCACTCATCGAACTGCCATTCAAAGGCATCTTCCTGCTCTTCCATAGGT
>LSQX01027547.1_pt1 | contig 12933 bp, 7 predicted proteins | sample 654561 | NCBI WGS metagenome assembly LSQX01 (sample SAMN04489861, study PRJNA283612) | anaerobic digester metagenome | isolation source: 4 biogas reactors fed with cattle manure at either 37C or 55C with and... | place: Denmark: Kongens Lyngby | collected 2014 | reverse complement strand
AGTATGCTAAAATCTATATAGAAAAATACAGTCAGGAGTTTTTTATGACAGAAATGTTTTGTTTTCAATGCGAACAGACAGCAGGCGGTAAAGGCTGCATGGGAAAAGCAGGGGTATGCGGTAAGCAAATTTCAACAGCAACCCTGCAAGACGAACTAACAGGTGCTATGATTAACCTAGCGCACCTTGCACAGGGCAAAAAGACAGACAAAAGCACAGATGAGCTTGTTATGTCTGGTCTTTTTACAACCATTACAAACGTTAGCTTTAACGACTTGACCTTACAGCAGTTGATTGACAAGGTACATGCTGAAGCGAGAAAATACGGTTGTGGTTGCACTGGCTGTACTTGCGAAAGCGATTACAATATGCAGGATTTATGGAACGATAACGAGGATATTCGCTCATTGAAATCCTTGATTCTATTCGGCTTGCGTGGAATGGCCGCTTATGCTTATCACGCAATGGTAGTTGGCTATTCAGACGATGTAGTAAACGGCTTTTTCTACGAAGCACTTAATGCAATCGGCTATGAGAACGATTTTGACAAGCTTCTCCCCTTGGTTCTAAAGACAGGCGAAGTAAACTTCCGTTGTATGGAGCTGCTTGACAAGGCAAACACCGAAACATTCGGCACGCCCACACCCACAACCGTTCCTTTAACCATTGAAAAGGGTCCGTTTATCGTGATTTCCGGGCATGACCTGTTAGACCTTAAAAAGCTGTTAGAGCAAACAAAGGGCAAGGGCATAAACATTTACACACATGGCGAGATGTTGCCTGCTCACGCTTACCCGAAGCTAAAAGAATACCCCCATCTTAAAGGAAATTTCGGAACAGCTTGGCAGAATCAGCAAAAGGAATTTGATAATATCCCTGGTGCTGTACTGTTCACAACAAACTGCTTGATGCCTGTTAAGCCTTCTTATGCAGACAGAGTTTTCACAACAGAGGTTGTTTCCTACCCTGAATTGGTTCACATTGGCGTGGATAAGGACTTCACGCCTGTTATCAACAAGGCGTTAGAGCTTGACGGATATGAAAGTGATAAAGAGCTTACGGGCATAAATGGCGGAAAAACTGTAACAACAGGCTTTGGACATGGAACTGTACTATCAGTTGCCGACACAGTAATAGATGCTGTGAAGCAGGGTGCGATTTCACATTTCTTTTTGGTTGGCGGTTGCGACGGTGCAAAACCAGGCAGAAACTACTACACAGAATTTGTTCAAAAATCGCCAAAGGATACGGTTATTTTAACTCTTGCTTGCGGTAAATATCGCTTCAACGACCTTGATGTAGGCACTATTGGCGGACTACCCAGAATCATGGATATGGGTCAATGCAACGATGCATACAGCGCAATTCGTGTTGCAGTGGCTTTGGCAGAAGCCTTTGAGTGTGGTGTGAATGACCTGCCATTAACACTTGTTCTTTCATGGTACGAGCAAAAGGCTGTTTGCATACTGCTAACCCTACTATACCTTGGCATCAAGAATATTTACTTAGGGCCAACACTGCCTGCGTTTATATCGCCTAATGTGTTGAATTTCTTGGTTGAGAACTATGCAATTACACCTATTAGCACTCCTGAAGAGGATTTAAAAAAGATACTCGGTTAATCCTAGGGAACAAAAAGCCGCTCAAGTCGAGCGGCTTTTCGTTTTGGGGCGGTTTCCCACCCCCATTTTCAAAGCTAATTTAGCTAATGTGAATCAAAATACTTGTTGCATCGCCTGTGTTTACCACATCATCTTGGTTGAAGTCTGCAATCTCAAGCTGACTTTCGGTAAGTGTGAGTAGTGAAGCGGCATGGCGCAACACAAGCACAGCATCCCCTGCATCTATCTTGCCGTCTTTATTTATATCGCCAAGCTCGGGATTACCAATCTCATAAATTGCAGTGATTATCGTGTTTTCTACGATAGGTGTTTTATCGTAATCCCAGCCTACAAACTTATATCCGCTATGCTCTGGCGGAAACGGGAAGTTCTTAATTATCGTTCCATAACCCACCGTTGTAGTTCTGATAACCTTGCCATCTACTCCATCTACAAATTGTACTTCATAGGTAAGCAACTGGAATTTAGCAAAAACTTCAATGTTTCTTTGGGGCATTGTTTGCGGTAAACCTTCCCATGAATGGAAAGTCTGCCCCTCGTAAGGTGATTCAGGGTCTGTAGGAGGAACTATCGCTTCACCAACTGCATATTCTTGGGTTGTGTATAGCTCCTCGCCTACAAAGTATGAAACGGTAAAGTGTTGCGTTTCATCGTTATAGAAAAGCTCTAAATCATCAATCATCATTATGTATTGGTCAGATGACTCATAATGGCGGAATGCGATGTTTACGGTTTCGCCTGCAAATTCCGTTAGGTTAATTATGCGTTCTGCCCATTCGCCGTCAGCTAATCTTTCTACAAAAACTCTCTTATAGGTGGATAAATCCGTTCCGCTGCCAACATAAACACCATAGTTTTCTTTGAAATAGCTCTTATCCGCTGCACCTACGAAGTATTTTAATACGACAGACAAGGATTCCTCGGGTATTGCAATATCGGGGGAGATAATCCAGTTATCGGGAGTTAGCGCTCCAAAATCGTTCTCGTATGATTGTGAATACAAAACTCCCTTGCCATGATATGCGGTTAGGTCTTGTGTTTGGTCCCAATTATAGCCGTCTCCATCTGCATCAACGAAAGTCCATCCAGATGGGTACTTTTCAAAACTATCACCAAATAGCAAACTGCCGTAAGGCGAGGTTGTGGCGGGCAATTTGTAAATCGTTATTGTATCAAGCTTTAGGAAGAAGCCATCTGTGCAATCATAATGTCTCCATGCAAAGCGTATCGTTTTGCCAACATACTCGGATAAATCGATGCTATACTTGGTGTATTCGGAGTTCGTAAAGGGTTTTTCGGTTACAGCTGCCTTGAAATCCTTGTAATCATCGCCCTCTAAGCCGATTAAGAACTCAAATGCCTCGTCATAATCGAGAGTTGACATATAGAACTCTATTGAATACGTGCCGCCATCATCCTCGATTTTAATTGGTTTGCTTATTAGCCAGTTATCTGGGGTAAGTGCTGTTTCTGAATCGTTATCGAATGATGCAGAGCCAGCCCAGTTTGAGCCCTTGTGCGCTTCGTCTGCAACATTGTAAACTCCCCATTCAAAGCCGTCTTTATCGGCATCAACGGTTTCCCAATCCTCGTATGTGCTTTCGTTTTCCCATGTTTCCTGCCAAACTATTTCTCTCTCGTCGATTATCTCAACAAATGGGTTGCCCTCGATGGGAGTTACTTTGTTTTTGTCGAAATCCACCTTGTAGCCTTGACCGTTGCCTGCATAGTCTGCACAGAAAACATATACTACACCACTATAACCATTTACTGTTGTAACCTTGTTGCGTTCCTGCTCGAAAACGCCTATTGCGCTATCCTCGGAATTTAGGTTTTTGAACTCATTATCCGAATAGACACCTACGTACGCAACATAGTGCTTGTCTTGAACATTTATTGTTTTGTCGCCAATCGTAACGACTGGTGCAGTTGTGTCGTAAGTTATAGGAGTTACCCACCTGCCCGATTCGTTGTTTTGCGGTTGGTAATCCTCATGGTCTAACCAAGTTTCAAGTATGAGGTTTGCCGTTTCGCCTTCTTCCATATTTTCGCCCGAGAAATCAAAGGAGAAATCGCAATATGTATAGCCCGATAGCGTAATATAGTCCTTTCGCCATGTGCGCTCGTTGGATTCGTAGATAATCTGCTCTTCGCCGTCTATTTCAGCTTTTAGGTAAACCATTCTTGCGTTTCTAAGCAATGTGAATGAAACATAGTCAACATAATCTTGAACTCCGTCTCCATTCGGTGAAATCGCACCCCAATCGGGATTGAATTTAACACCCTCCATGCTTTCAACGTATGGATTCAAGCCAATGCCAATTCCCCTACCCTTATCGCTTCCGATATAGTTGTAATCGATTCCTGCGCCGCTGTTCCAGTTCATTTCACCTGTTGCAGCTTGCCAGTAATAGCCACGGTCGAGCATTGAAGCGTAATCCCAATCGCCAACAAAGCCTAAGTAAGGAACTGAAAGAGTTGCATCCAATGTACCGTCAAAATATTCAACAGGTATAAACTGAACAAAGCCTTCAAGGTATGAGCCTGAGGGGAAATTCTTTTTATAATAATCCAACAATGCTTTTTTAGCAGTAATCTTTATTTCAACCGTCTTGCTTTTGCCTGCTTCAACCGTAACGGTTTCGGGGGCAACTATGTCGCAATCGGCGGTTACATCGTTTGATTGATTGTCTGTCGCTAATATTTCCTTGCCGTCATATTCGCCTATTACAACGGGCTTATCTGCAAGCGCTATCGCATTGACATTGTATGTGATTGCTTCATCGCCAAAGTTGTTGATTGTAACAGAGAAAGTCCATTCGCCCAAATCATTTTCGCCAAGCTCGAGTTTAGGACGGTCGCAATCCTTTACCGACAGATAAGCATTTGTAATCGTTGCACCTGCGAGGTTCAACAATCCTGCGCCCTGCTCACGAACATTTTCGCCGTTAAGCGGAGTTGCGGTGCTCATTATAATCGCATTCACAACCAAAGAACGCTCTTTGGGGGATAGGTCTGGTAGCTTATCCTTAACATATTTGTTTACGATAGCCATAGCGCCTGCAATATGTGGTGATGACATCGAAGTGCCGTCCCATGTTGCGTAGGAGTCGCTATTTTCAAAACCTATTGCGGAGTTTATTGTGCCGCCCGGTGCTGTAATTTCGGGCTTTATTAGCAAATCTGCTGTTGGTCCTCTGCTTGAGAATGTAGAGATAACATTTGCTTGAGTCATATCTACATATTGTTTGCTTTCGACCTTTAGCTTGCCATAGCCGTTTTCATCTGCCTTTTCTACTAAAGCCTGCCCCCATTGTTGCAGTATTGATACTACAGGAATAGTGGATTCTACCGCCATTAGCAATATTCCCTCTTCATTGTTGAATATAACTACACCAACTGCACCTGCGTTTGTTGCGTTTTTGGCCTTATCGGTGAACGTAATCTTTCCACGCTCGATTAGTGCAATTTTACCTGTTACATCCTTACCATCAAAGTCAGTCGGCTCACCTATTCCGCAGTAAACAAAATCGTATTCTCCATTTAGGGTTGAAAAGTCATTGTCCGTTCCCACAAGCGGGTCAATATAGCCGAAATGTAAATCTTCACATATAATTGAAGCCGCTGAAACCATCGCATTATCCGAGGATGCAACGCTCAAAGGAAGTGAATATGTTGAAGGCGAGCCTACTGTGCCGTAATCGGGGTTTGAAGCTAACTGATAGCCATCCCATGCGTTACCGTCTGCTACTGTGCCCTCATTACCGGCTGAAGCCGCAACATTTATTCCTGCGTTGATAAGCGTTTCGAATATCTTATCGAATGAATCGTTGAAGTAGGTTGAAAAGCCTGCGCCCGAGCCTAAGCTCATGTTTATTGAATCAACGCCTAAGTATGCGCAATCCTCTAATGCCGCCATTACCTTTTCCCATGCTGTGCCGCCCTCTGCTGTGAACACCTGCATAACAAGTAATTGAGCATCAAATGCTACGCCCTTGAAGCCGTTGCCATTGTTTCCTGCGGCTATACCTGCTACGTGCGTTCCGTGGTCGCTGGCGGTATGCTTGGGGTCATAGCTTTCGTATTGATAATCCCATCCGAAAGGAATTTTATCTGTTTTGTATAGCTTGTCTGTTTCGTTTCCTGCGTGCATGAACTCGCCGTATTCGTTAAGAATTTTAGTTAGTTCGGCTTTTGTCAACTTTAGTGTTTCGGAATCAGGCATTACCGAAAACGCTTCGTGGGTTAGCATTATGCCCGTATCAAGTATCGCAATCGTTGTACCCTCTCCTGTATAGCCCAATTCCCATGCGGCGTCAGCGTTTACTAAGCCGCTGCTTGCGTGCATATTCGGCTTTGGAGCCTCGTAGGTTGGTGCTCTGAAAGCCTTCATGCCTTCTATTGAGTTTATTTTAGTAATCAATCCAGCCTTGCCTGTGAAAGCAAAACCGTTAAACAGAAGCGAATAGTTATAAATAGGAGTAATTTTTGCGTTTAACTTCTTCTCTAGTGTTTTTTGTGCTGTTAGTTGCTTTGATAATAGCTCTTTCTGATAGGAAATGCTTGTGGATTTTAATCTGCCTGCAACCTTTAATGCAGGCTCGTCTGCAAGCTCAACCATTATCGTAACAATTTCATTGTCATCTGCCCCACCCTTGCAGTTGCTCAAAAATTCTTGCCTGCGTATGCTTGCTTGGTTGCCATTGTCTATGAGTGTTTTCGCTGCAAAAACAGTACCGTATAGACTTGAAAGCGTTAGCAATAAAGCTAATGCATAAGCAATAATGCCTTGAATGTTTTTATTCATAGTATTCCTCCCCCTTTTGATGTGTAGAAAATCTCTCCCATAAATGAGAGTGCACAAAATAATTATATCATTTGAATTATATAATATCAACTTATATTAAGTAAAAAAATGTAATACCCGAATAGAATTTGATTCTACGCTTTACATTTGGTTTTATTTTTTATATAATATGATTGTAAATATGCTTTTAATATTGGAGGGGAAATAAATGAGAAAACATTTTGCGCGTGTAATGGGCTTTATTCTTGCTGGTATTATGCTTGTAGGCGCTTTATATACAGTTATTGTGCTTTTGATATTGCCTAACTTTTCGTAAATTTATTGGGGGTAGCTTTCACTACCCCAATTTTATTTATCCGTTTTTTTGTTCCTTTATTCTGCCGCTACGATACGCTATAAGCAAATCGTGTAGCACTTCAATTTGACCCTTTAGCTCTCTGCCAATATCGGTATCGCCAATCATAATGCGTGAAGGCGCTTTATCCTCGATTACTACTGTCGAGTTTATTTCGCTGTCTAACATTTCCTCATCATTTGTTGCGGTGTACGGCTCATGCGATGCAATCCTCAAAGCCATAGAAGTAAAGAACATCGTATAGCCTGCTATTCCTGTTGTTTTTTGATACGCCTTGCAGAAGCCGCCGTCTATAATAATCAGCCTGCCGTTTGCATGGCATGGATTTTCATCCGCCTTCGCTTTAACGGGAATATGACCGTTTACGATATGTGAGAAGCTGTTTTCTTTGATTCCAAACTCTTCGAGTATTCCCTCAACGAATTCCTCTGAGTCTTGGAACTTATAATATGAGTTCTTAGGCTCTTTCCAAGTGGACTCATCAACAATCAATGCACGTTCAAATGTTTTTATGCAGTCCTTTCCGAAAATCGGTGAATGCCTACCGCACCATAGGAACCATAGAAAATCACAGCCGTATTCCTTTGAATATGAACCCTCGGGCGCATAAAACGCTTGCCTTGCTACCTTGTCGCAGTAATCGAGCAATGCCTTGCCTGAATATTTTTCTCCCTCGAACTCGAAAGTCATGCGTGAACCGTCTGGGTTAGTTGGAATACAACAATGGTATAAAAGGTTGTTGTTATAAACCTTATAAACAGCACCCGAATAGTATAGGTAATCGATATGCTTTTGAAGTTTATAGCTACCCATGAACTCCTCACGCAGCTTTTCCATCAGCTCTTCTTCATCGGGGGTTAGTGCTAATGGGTCGTTCCTATCTATTGTTGGGAAATCGGTATCTCTTAGCTCATATTTTTCGCCGTTTACAATGAATGTCATATCATCATAATCGATATGCTCCAAAACTACCCTGTCGGTCATCTGAAATTCGGGGTTGCGCTTTACGATTTGCCCCTCAAGCTTATACATAATGACGGAAATCGCCTTATGCATTTTTGCATACAGCCCCTCATCTCTCGGCTGATAGCCATGCTTTGGTTTGACCCTTGGCTCGAACACCTTTGAATATTCGTAGGTTTCAGAAGCGTATATTGCTAACGGAAGCAAACTGATTCCGTATGAGTTTTCAAGCATATAAAGCATATCGTACTGCAAGCAGTTCTTAACGGCTACCGCAATACAAGCCATTGAACCGGCGGCAGCACCCAGCCAAAGCACATCATGGTTGCCCCATTGAATGTCAACCGAGTGGTGCGTCATCAGCTTATCAACTATAACGTCTGCACGAGCGCCTCTGTCGTAAATATCACCAACAATATGCAATCTATCAACCGCCATGCGCTTTATAAGCTCTGCCATTGCGATTATGAAAGCATCCGCACGGTCTAATTCTATAATTGAAAGTATAATGTTCTCATAATAATTTATTCGGTCTGTTTCTACATAGCTTGTGTGAAGCAATTCATCGATAATATAGGCGAAGTCTTTTGGGAGTGCCTTTCTGACCTTCGAGCGTGAATACTTATGCGTTACAGAGTGGCAAACTCCGACAAGCCTTGTAAGCATTTCTGCATACCACTCGTTTATGTCGAGGTGTTTTTCTTTTGCCCTCTCCAAGTACTCCTCAGGGTAATAGATAAGCGTTGCCAACTCACGCTTTTCTGCGCTTGTTAGGCGATGCCCAAACACCAATTCGATTTTATCACGAATTACGCCTGAGCATGAGTTCATAATATGCAGGAAAGCCCTATGCTCGCCATGCAAATCGCTCATAAACTGTTCTGTACCCTTTGGAAGATTACAAATCGCACGAAGATTCGTTATCTCGGTTGTTACCGCCTGAATAGTCGGAAAAGCCTTAGACAGCAGTTTTAGTTCTTTGATGTTCATTTCAAATTCCCTCCACCCACCATAATTATTGCCATAAATCCATTATAATCAATTATTTCATATATTACAATACTTATTGATATATAATGTTCAATTAAGAGAAATTATTCTATAAACCAAATTTCAGTCATTTTCTTACATAAACCTTACATGAAATCTCTACCCATTATATTAAATTTATGATATGATTTAGTTAAATAATAATTGATAGGGAGCAAATATGAAAAGGAAGAAAATAGTTGCGATGCTACTCGCTGGTGGACAAGGAAGCCGTTTGGGTGTATTAACCTCTACGACCGCAAAGCCTGCTGTTCCCTTCGGTGGCAAATATAGGATAATTGATTTTCCACTGTCTAATTGCTCTAACTCTGAAATCGATACTGTAGGTGTTATGACTCAATACGAGCCTCTTGCCCTCAACTCCTATTTAGGCAACGGACAACCTTGGGACTTGGATAGAAATTCGGGCGGAGTATTCGTTTTACCGCCATATATTAGCGGCGACCATGGCAAGTGGTACTCTGGCACTGCTAATGCGGTATATCAAAATCTAAAATTTTTAGAGCAGTACAACCCCGAATACGTGCTTATTCTTTCAGGCGACCACATATACAAGATGGACTATTCCTTGATGCTGAAATTCCACGAAGAAAAGCAGGCGGATGCAACTGTTGCAGTAATTCGTGTTCCTATTAACGAAGCGAATAGGTTCGGTATTATGAATACCGATGATAACAGCCGAATACTCCAGTTTGAAGAAAAGCCTAAAGCTCCAAAAAGTGATTTAGCCTCAATGGGTGTTTACATTTTCAACTATAAGAAGTTGAAAGCCTATTTGAACATTGATGCTGAAGATAAGGATTCTGAAAATGACTTTGGCAAGAATGTTATTCCGCTGATGCTGAAAAATTCTTGCAGGATGTTTGCGTTTTCTTTCGATGGATATTGGAAGGATGTTGGCACAATCAAAAGTCTTTATGATGCGAATATGGACTTGCTCACCAATCCTCCTAAACTCCAGCTAAACGATATTACTTGGCGAATTTACGGTAGAAATCCCATTTTGCCTCCGCATTATGCAAGTGGCGACGCAGAAATCTCTCATTCATTGGTTACCGAGGGCTGTGAGGTATATGGAACTGTTAAGCATAGTGTTTTGTTTGCAGGTGTTAAGGTTGAAAAGGGCACTGTGATTGAGGATTCAATTCTTATGCCCTACTCTGTAATAGGTGCTGATACGCAGATTAAGAAAGCGATTGTTGGCGAAAACACAGTTGTGGGCAGTAATTGCTTGATTGGTGTAGAGGTTTCCGACAGTATAGATAATTCCTTGACTGGAGATATAACGCTTATTGCAAACGATATGAATGTTTCTAACCGTGCATCTATTCCCAAAGGGAAGGTTGTGCGTAAAAAGGAGGATATAGTATGAGCAAGGATGTATTCGGATTGATTTACACAGGCGAATCAAATGCACAGCTTAGGGAGCTTACGCTATCACGCTCTATTGCGGCAGTGCCTTTTGGGGGTAGGTATCGCTGTATAGACTTCATACTGTCCTCAATGGTGAATTCAGGCATTCATAATGTAGGGCTTATTACGCAAAAGAATTATCACTCGCTAATCGACCATTTAGGCAGCGGCAAGGAATGGGATTTGAACAGAAAGCGTGATGGTTTGTTTATTCTTCCACCATTCGTAACTAAGGATAATACAGGCATATATAAGGGCACAGCCGATGCACTTAATTCCTGCTTGGGCTATATAAGACGAAGCAAGCAACGCTATGTTCTTTTGACAGGTAGCCATACTATTTACAACAATGTTTATGATGATATGATTGCACAGCACAGAGAAACAGGTGCAGACATAACGATTATGTATAGCATTGCATCAAGCGTTTCTGATAATCCATATGATGATTTGAGGTTAAAAACCGATGCGAGCGAGCGAATTTACGACCTTGCAATCAATCCTCAAAATCAAGTTAGCGAAAAACGCTCCTGTGATGCGTTTATAATGGAAAAATCACTGCTTGTTGACTTGGTTGTAGATGCTAATTCTCACGCATTATATGATTTTATAAGGGATATACTAATAAAAAAGACCTCTACTCTAAAGCTATACGGCTATAGGTACGATGGCTATGTTGCAAGGCTGGATTCGCTAAATGATTATTTTGCACACAATATGGCTTTGCTACAAGATAATGTTCGAAAGGATTTGTTCAACAGCTTACACCCCATATACACAAAGGTAAAGGACGAGGTTTCTGCAAGGTACGGCGAAAACGCTTCTGTTTCTAATTCTATGATTGCTGACGGTTGCGAAATCGATGGTGTGGTGCAAGATAGCATCTTGTTTAGGGGTGTGCAGGTGAAAAAGGGCGCTGTAATCAAAAACAGCATAATTATGCAGGCTTCGCAGGTGCATGAAAATTCGAATGTTGAATATGCCATATTAGACAAGGGAGCAATCATAAAAGGCGAAAGGTCGCTTAGAGGTTTTGAGAATTTCCCGATAGTATTAAGAAAGAATAGTGTTGTATAAATGGAGAAAATGAAAAGCAAAAAGCCCATAATATTGTTTGTTGCAAGCGAGGCAGCACCTTATGTGAAAACTGGCGGACTTGCAGACGTTTGCGGCTCACTCCCCTACGCTTTAGAAAAACTTGGTGCAACTGTTAAGGTAATTTTGCCAAAATACAAGGGCATAGAGCAGCAATACAAGGATAAAATGAAGCATATTTGCGATTTCTATATCGATTTGGGTTGGAGAAAGCAGTATTGCGGAATTGAATCCATAAAGGTTAAGAATGTTCAATACTTTTTTGTTGACAACGAATACTATTTTGCGAAGGACTATATTTACAACCATAATTCTTATGAGGACGGCGAGCGCTTTTCGTATTTCAACAAAGCGGTTTTGGAAGCGTTGAAGCATTTGAAGTTATCGCCCGATGTGATTCATTGCAACGATTGGCAAGCAGGCATGATTCCTTTTCTTCTGAAAACGCAATATCAGAGCGATAAGTTCTACAAAAAGATAAAAAGCGTGCTAACTATTCATAATTTGCGATATCAAGGGCTTTTTTCGTGGGAGCAAGTTTCAGACCTATTATCGATTGGCAAAAAATACTTTACCCCCGAATTGTTAGAGTTCTATAACAGCGTAAACTTTTTGAAGGCAGGAATCGTTTTTGCTGATAAGGTTACAACCGTTTCGCCCACCTATGCGTTGGAGATTACAACACCATTCTTTGGCGAGAAACTTGACGGAGTTTTGAGAGCAATCAACCCAAGAGCACTTGGAATTTTGAACGGAATAGACAACGATTTATATAACCCCGAAAGTGATAAGGCTATTGCGGGGAATTTTTCGGTAAATGACTTGTCTGGCAAAGCTAAGTGCAAGGAAGCCGTTCAAGAAACTATGTGGCTTAACAAGCGCAATGATGTTCCACTAATTGCGATGATAACAAGGTTTGCCGACCACAAGGGCTTGGATTTAGTAGCACGAGTTATCGAGGATATTTTGAAAATGGATGTGCAGTTGGCGATATTGGGCAATGAGGACGGTAGGTATTCAAAGCTGTTTCGTAGCGTTGCAGAGAGGTATGGCGGTCGTGTAAGCATAAAAACAGGTCAAAGCGACGACTTGGCAAGGCAACTATACGCAGGTGCGGATATGTTTCTGATGCCCTCTATGTTTGAGCCTTGCGGAATTGCACAGATGTTGGCTATGCGTTACGGCACAGTTCCTATTGTGCGTGAAACGGGAGGACTTTCCGACAGCGTTATCCCCTATAATCGCTATTCAAATGAGGGAATTGGCTTTTCATTTACGAACTACAATGCGCATGAGATGCTTTATACGATTGAAAAGGCAGTGCAACTGTTTCACGTGAAAGAGCTATGGAACGAACTTGTTTCACGAGCCATGAGCGCAGATTTTAGCTGGGACGCTTCGGCTGTGAAGTATATGGAGATGTATGAGGGTTTGGGTCGTAAATTATAAAAGCGTAAGTATTGGCGATGTGTAGCCCTTTTTTTAGTATCGTTCAATGCTTCCAATCAATATATTTTCAATATGTGATGACAAAAAAGCGCTGATATGATATAATACATAATCGTCAAACGGTTTGCCAATGTGGCTCAGTTGGTAGAGCACTGTTATACACAGATTCAAGCCCACGA
>LSQX01040316.1_pt2 | contig 12935 bp, 12 predicted proteins | sample 654561 | NCBI WGS metagenome assembly LSQX01 (sample SAMN04489861, study PRJNA283612) | anaerobic digester metagenome | isolation source: 4 biogas reactors fed with cattle manure at either 37C or 55C with and... | place: Denmark: Kongens Lyngby | collected 2014 | reverse complement strand
TGGATTACAGGCTTAACCGCTACGAAGGGCATGGGGCGCTACAACAATCTGTTGTATGCAGCCGAACAGACAACCATCGCCGTGATTGATACAAAAAAAGGAGTCATTATACAGCGAATAGCGGTTGAAGGTGCACAGTTTTTGAACGACGTGACCATTAATCAAAATGGAACCCTTTTTGTGAGTGATTCAAGAACAGGAAAAGTACATAAAATTGACAAGGGAAATGTTTCTGTTTATATCGAAGACCTCAATGGAGTAAATGGTTTGCTTTCCGATGGCAATGATCTTTATATCCTGGCAGATGGTAAACTGATGAAAGCCGACAATGAAAAGAATCTGACAACGCTGGCAGAGGGAATAGAAGGAGGTGCCGACGGGATTGTGAAAATCAACGAAAATGAATTTATTGTGACCGGTTGGGAAGGAGTGATCTATCACATCAGTAATAGCGGAGTAAAGAGGGTACTGTCAGACACGAGAGATGAGCAAATTAACAGTGCTGATCTTGGATACAATCCCGCAGATAAAATTATTTACATTCCAACCTTTTCAAAGAACAGTGTTGTTGCCTATAGATTAAAATAGATAAAATATACACTGAAAATCGGATTTGCTCAATAAAAACATGATCAAATTAGCTGATATCTGGAACGAACGTTATTCTACGAAGGAGTATATCTATGGTGAGCAGCCAAATAAATACCTGCAAGAACAACTGGATAAGCTCCCGGTAGGTCATATTCTCCTCGCCGGTGAGGGTGAGGGACGCAATGCTGTGTATGCTGCCCGTCAAGGTTGGAAGGTGACGGCTTTTGATATCAGCAGCGAAGGGAAAAAGAAAGCACAACAACTGGCAGATAAGTACAACGTGATGATCGATTACAGGGTGGGAGAGCTTCAGGAAATGGGTTTCGAAGAGAAACAGTTCGATGCCATTGCCTTGATCTATACTCATTTGCCTGTTGAGATGAGATCGTCAATACACAAGAGGCTTACTGACCATTTACGTCCCGGCGGCACGCTTATACTGGAAGCATTCAATAAAGATCATATCAGAAAGCAGGCCGGTAATCCGAGCGCAGGGGGACCGAAAGATATCAACCTGCTCTATTCGGTGGATGAAATCGGGAGTGATTTTGAAAACTACGAAGAGATTGAGATGGCAGAAACAGAGGTGAATTTGAATGAAGGTCTCTATCATATTGGTTCAGGGTCCGTAATCCGTTTTACCGGCAGGAAAAGGGTGACCGGCAACAGTGATGATTGATGGGAATTTAAAAAAGCAGAAAGAGGTAAAATATTTTTCCGCTATTGGATCTTATATAAGAAAAATTGTTATTTTTGTGCCTTGATGTATGGGTTAAGCATTTGACAAAGAGCACAGTTATTGTTGGAAGAAGGATTAAATAAATTCAAAAACATGATGGAACAAAAATGCAGTGAATGCCCGTTGAGGGCTAAATATGACAGGAAGCCCGGTTCTTTAGCAGGCCGTTTCTGGCGGTGGCACATCAATTTCTGCCCCGGTTGGAAAGCTTACTTCACTACTCTCACTCCCGAAGAGCAACTGATGTTGAGGGAGAAGTATCATTTTAAGAAACATTACGCCTGATCGAGCCATCTGCCGGGAGTGGTACCGGTTATTTTCTTGAAATTTCGGTAGAATGATACTTCGTTTGTGAAACCGGACATATCACAAACCTCTGATAGTGAAAGTTTATTTTCAGACTTCATCATTAAAGTTTGTGCATGCTTTATCCGGTAGCTGTTAATGTAATCTGTAAATGACATCTCCAGTTCGTTATTGATATAATTGGAGACATAAGTGCGGTTGCTCCCGGCTTTAAGTGCTAAATCTGAGATATGCAGATCTTTCTGACGGAATATTTTCTCATCTTCCATCAACTTTATGATACGTTTTCGTATGATCTCCTTGGATGAACCGGGATTGTATGTTTCTTTTTTATTGGCTGTCTGTGTTTCCTTATATAAATCCTGAGCGGTGAATTTTTGTATAAAACCAATGTAGCTGACAGCAAATATCATACAGCTAAAGATGATTGAGGGAAAAATAACCAACCATGGTTCACGTATGAAAAAATCACGTCCCAGTTGATTGGCTGCAGCTGAAAATAATGCGAACAGGAGGAACAGTCCAAGTATAGTCTTTACTGGTGCTAATGTTCTCTCTTCTGTATCTGAGTAATAATTTTCAATTTTCTCCCTGAAATGGCGCAGCTTCCTAAAGCTGTAGAAAGATACCGGAATCAGTTGTAAAAAGAATATAACCTTCATCAATTTTATTCTGAGAACCTGTCCGGTTTCAGCGAATGAAAGGCTTTCTCCTGTTGCTGTTAAATTGAAAAAATGGGTTTCTATAAATGAGAGGCGTACACCACCATTCATCATGCTATAGAAGGTGACCGATAGCAGGCTGACAGAGAGTGCAGGAATCAATACCCAGTAGTTTTTTAGTGTAAAACGTTCTTCGCTGGTCAGCTTGCAGATATACAAATAAAAGAGCGGATATACTGCCAGGGAACAGAAAGCATAAATACTCTCAATCAGGCTGTATAACAGGATGTTGCGATGAAAATAGACTGAATGGGAGAAATAGAGAAGGGTACATGCCAGCATGAAAAATGTAAGAAATCTCTTCGCCGGGTTTGCTTTTCGGTATTCAATTGTGAAAAGGCTCAACCAAAAAAGACTGACTAAAAATGGCAAACTGGAGAAAAGGCTATATATCATGCTTCACTCTTTATCTGTTACAAATCTAAAAATATTTTTTTAATAAACAAAGGATATTCAACAAATGAAGAGGGGCGACCATGTGACCGCCTCTCATTTAGTTGTTTATAGGGGTAAAGCCCTGAATGATTTCAGAAACCGAAATCGTCAATCACAGTTTCCTCCACCTCTTCATGTTTCAGCTCAATGACGTTCTGTGATGTCAGTCCCTCCACATAAATAGCTTTGAAAGGAATGGCGGGACAGACATATTCACAACCACCGCAACCCACGCATATCTCCTGATTGATCTCCGGGATGGTCAGTGAATCCTTGTAGGGAACCATGTGGACCGCTTGTGTGGGACAGTGCTCCGAGCACGCACCACAGCTGGTTTCATCGTAGTAGACAATACAGTTTTCGATGATGAACTGCACCTTTCCCATCTGGGTATGGTTTTTCTCTTCTTTGGTCAGCGGGAGGATAGCTCCAGTGGGACATACATCACCGCAGATGGTACAGTCGTAGTTGCAGAACCCTTTATCGAAATAGAGTTTCGGTTGCATCATTCCGCCTAAACCATATTCCAGAAATGCAGGTTTGATCACATGTGACGGACATTTACTCACACATAGATGGCATGAGATACATTTTTCACGCAGATGATCGAATGAAGGCACTCCCGGAGGAGCAATGGGTACCTGTCTCTTCAGTTCTCTTTTCATGTTCAGTCCATGGGTGACCTCCTGTGCAAACAGACTCCCGGCGGCCAAACCGGTAACCAGAGAAGCGGAGAGGAAACGTCGTTTCGATTCGTCTACCGGTTTATCATCCTTGAGGTAGGTATATGCCGGCAGCGCATCTCTGGTTTTCTTTTTTTTCGGTTTTATCAATGAGTAATTCATTGCATCGCGGTTACAGCTCTCAATGCAGTTGAAGCAGGTGACACAACGGCTGTAGTCTATCTGCTTATTCTTTGCATCGATGCAGGAGGCTTTGCACTTCATGCTGCACAATCCACAACTGTTGCAGTTTTCATCTATGAATTGGATCTTCAGGAGAGCGTACTTGCTCAGGAATCCGAGCGTGGTGCCTACCGGACAGATGGTGTTGCACCAGGTTCTTCCGTTTTTCCAGGCCAGATATCCGATGACCACAAGTGTAATCAGGGCTGTCACGGATGAAAAAACACCCAGTGAATAGATGCTTACCTTGTAAAAGGTATAATTATTGAATGAAGTGAAGATGGTATCCAGCAGATTGTTACCCGCCAGGTAGGCAGGACGGAAAAGGTGTGTAACCATTCTCCCGTATGCACCGTAAGGATCGAGCAATCCTACAAGAAAGGTGAATCCGAAGATGAAAGAGACAATCGTCGCAGCCAGCACACTCCAGCGCAGTACTGTTTTAGCCTTGCTGTAGTTGTATTTTTTTCTTTTGATCATTTTTTTTGAAAGCCACGACAGGAGATCCTGATAAATACCCATGGGACAGATGGAGGAGCAATATACTCTACCGAATATAAGCGTGAGAGCCAGAAGGAAGAGCAGTATAAAGATGTTGAGTGCCAGTAGTGCGGGGATCAGTTGTATCTCAGCCAGGAAATGAAGGTTCCCCGGGAGCAGATCCCTGAAGTCAAGAAAATAGAACGTGATGAGAGAGAAGAGGATCACTGAGAGAACTACCCGAGTCTTTTTTAACATGATGCTTGCTTTCAATTTGAAATTGTGTTTATTTGGCAGAGAGTCTGAACGGGAGAGATTGTATGCTCCCACACCTCTCATGCAAAGGGATCAATCGTCTGAATCGGCTCAAAATAATTGCAGTAATCCGGTGGTTTTTACCGGATTATTGCAATGATAAATTTAAAATGATCTGATAAGAATTACATACGTAATCTTTTGATGTTCAGTTTCTCCAGGTTCATTGTCCCCACACCCAGTTCCTGCCCTTTTGCAATGTGCGACACCCTCTCGAGCGGCATCTCTCGTGCCTGGTTGAAGAAATTGGTAGCGGCGGTGTCAGCTGCAATAATATCCTGAGAGAGGAAAAGGCCTTTGGAGAGTACCACGTCGGAGAGTGATTTGCCTCGCGGCCCACTGGTTTTCATCAGTCTGTAGGCATCCACCACGTTCAAGACAGGCCGTTTCGCGTATGTACAAACATCGGCAATGCATTGCTGCAGGTCGTTGGCGTGGAAATAGCCTCTGTCCCATACAATCCCCATATAGTTCTTCATGGAGATGGTCAGCTGTGCACCTCCATGGTTTTTCAGTATGGGTACATTGATCCATTTATCGCTGTCCACAATGGCCTGATGGATTTTCGCATTTTTCAGGCTCTTTCCAAGGGGCAGTGAGACCGTCTTGTAATAGGACTCCTGATGTGCAGGTACTACTTTGGCTCCGGCCTTTTTCGCTGCCTCCTCAATACCGCTGTTGCTGTAGGATTTACGCCAGTCGTCACAGGTATGATCAAATACAGTCACCTCCGATGCTCCTGCGTCGAAACACTGTTTCACGATCTCAGCGATCAGCTTGGGATTGGTATTTGCCGCCATCTCCACAGGCTGATCCCACCCGATATTGGGCTTCACGCATACTTTATCGCCTTTGCTGATGAAGTTTTTCATTCCTCCCATCTCGGCGATCGCCTTGCGGAACATCGCTTCGGGTTCACCACCCATCACGGCGACCAAATCGTAATTTGCAGCATTGGCGGTTTCAAACGATTGTGTGAGCAGGCTCATCGCATCTGCTTCTTTCATTGTTGTGATAGCTGCTCCCGTGAGCGCCACCGCGCGTAAGAAATTCCGTCTGTCCATAATTTTTCTATTTTTGTTCTGTTGACTCAATTCTCAGTATTCTCTTATTGCTGTATCAATTGGCTGCTGCCTGCATTAAAAATTCATCCGTATACCCCCGAAGAGGGTGGCTCCCGGCATGGGGTAACCGGCATTTATTTCATAATCCTTGCCAAGCAGATTCTCACCTTTCAGAAAGAGGGTAAGCCACTCCTTTGCACTGAACTGAACACGTGTGTTCAACAGTAGAAAACTCTCCTGCTGAGGCACGGGTGTCAGCGTGGTGCAGAGGTTCCCGATATATTGTACTCCCGAAGAGATGCCCCAGTGGCCATTTGAATAATTTCCGCTCACATATAGCTTATGTTCAGGAGCAGCCACGATTCGATGGGTCATGTCCAGCCAGCTGTAGTTGGCAGAGAATCGCAGTTCCCGTGTTGCATGCCAGGTGGTACTTATCTCCACTCCCTTGTTCTCTACCTCACCCGAATTGATGTTCAGTGGTTTACCCTCCGGGAAAGCGACCTGTATCATGTTGTCTCCCTTGATGTAGTAGAGGTTGAGTCCGAAGCTCAGCCGGTACTCCGGCAGTGATTGCAGGAGCGAAATCTCATAGTTCATCAGCCGTTCCGGTTTCAGGTCGGGATTCTGTGGCGGAAACATGTACATCTCGCGAATGGTGGGGTTGCGGAACCCCTTGCTTACAATCGCCTTGATCACAGTCGATGCAGCAGGGGTGTAGCTCATTCCCAGCTGCGGTATCCACTCCGGTCCGTTGATCTCGTGATGATCCAGCCTGATGCCTGCGTTCACGGTCACCCTGTTTCTCAGGATGGTCTGCTGCAGGTTCAGGTATCCTGCAGCGTTGTTCAGGTGCAAGTCTGCAAGTCCTATATTTTCTGTTTCATCAGGAAATCTGTTGATCGCTTCACCGCCAAAACGCTGGAAATCGAATCCGGCCGTTGTTTTGTTTCCCTCGAAGAATGAGTAGGACTGATAGAGTGAGAGACCCATCATCTGATCATTCGAACGGAAGCGGTATGGTTTTGGCTGAGCTCCCTCAGCAAACCCATCGTTGATATTGTGCACACCGAAATTGTAGAACAATTTTAATGCACCCGAGCTCTTTGCATATTCATTCTCAATAGCCAGTGAAGTCATTCCCCGGGTCACTTCGGCATCATTGTCGTTGATTGGGGTAGCGATTGTGCCGGGATTGGATGCGTCTGTTTCAGAAAGGTTCAGATCAACAAAACTGCTCCAGTTGGGGGATAGATCGTACCCCAACCTGATATAACCGTTCAACTGATCAAAATCCATATCCTTCCGGTGCCCTTCGGAACGGTTGTAACCAATATTCGCACGGGCATGAAACCTGTTTTGTCTCCATCCCGATGATGCTTCGGCACTGAAGCTGTTGTAGCTGCCGTACATCAGCTGCGCCGTGTTGTGAAAGCCATTCTGTCGTTGTTGGCGGGTGATGATGTTGATCACACCTCCCATCGCATTCGATCCGTAAAGTACAGATGCTGGTCCCCTGACCACCTCCACCCGTTCGGTCATCACCGACTGATAACTGTCGGCCAGCGGATGTCCCATCAGTCCCATGTACTGCGGGTGGCCGTCTATCAGCACCAGTACACCCGCGGTGGGTGCTCCGCCGATACCGCGTATGCTCATCCCGCCGGCTGCTCCGTTAGCCACACCATAACCCATCACACCCCGCTGGGTGATGAAGAGACCCGGTACCTCCTCGGTGAGCAGGGGCAGGAGAGAGGGCTCTCTTCTCTCTTCAATCTCTCTTTCCGAGATCACAGATACGCTCATCGGCAGGTTGCGCAGATTGACCTTAGGCATGGTGCCCGTAACGATCACTTCATCCAGTCGGATGGTGTCGTTCAGGTCGGCAGGCTGCCCCTCGTCTGCCATAACCGGCAGAATAGTACAAAGGAATAGTGACAGAAAAAAGAGAACTTTGCTCATACTATCCAGGGAAATCTGAAGCAGGTTTCGTCGTAGAGCGAATAATCGGCTTTACCGTTCACAGCAAAGGTTTTTATCTGCCTGGCGTCATGTAAAAGATCGATGGCAAATTGTACAGTCGCCCCTGTCTTGATGCGGTCCTCAACCAAAAGAATATTTTTGTCCCTGAAATCGAACCCGATGGGCGCAACTAGTTTAGGGGTGTCATACTTTGGCTTCTGGCTCGGATCGCGGAGATTTATTTTCAATAATTGTAGTTCAATGTTCAACCGCTGATTGATGATTGCCGCAGGGATGATGCCCCCGTTGGCAATGGCTACGATCATATCGAACGTTTCACGGAATTCAATCTCGCGAAAACGCTGCATCACCTCAGTAAATGATTTTCCTTCAATCATCCTTACACTTTTGCCAGTGCTTTCAACACAAAGTATCCACCAATCAGCTGGATAAGCATACCGGGCAGGCCGATACGGAAATCCTGTATGGCTACGAGGAAATTTTGTGTCATGGCCCACTCAATACCTGTTCCTATCACCTGATATGCAAGAATAGCCAGCAGGATTCCCCACAGAGAAACCTTGCCGAAATGTTTTGCAGCCATCGCTGCGGCAATAGCCAGTATAGTTGATTTGATGATGATGGCCGGCAGCACGGCGACAGGTGGCATGCCGAACAGCAGGCTGTTCACCAGCGGTGAGAGCAGCGCGGTAAGTAGTCCCACGTGTATGCCATACTTATATGCAGCAATCAGCGTGAAGAAATAGATCGGAAGGAAGATGAATCCTCCCTGTGGCACGAGATGTGCCAGTTGTGGCAGTAACAGGTTGCCGGTAATGAATATCGCGGCAAAGAGGTAGGTTCTCGTGTTGGTCAAGCCCAATGAGTACAATTTAGCTGTTGTTGACATAGTTTTCAGTTTTTATATCGGTTTATATTCTTTTTCAGTGATCAGGTAGTTAAGTCAGTTTACAAAACTAAACATAAAAAGCTTTATCTGGTCGGGTGAGTTGTTATTTTTTATTTAAATAATAAAAAATGAGGGGTTGAAACAGTTCAGGGATGATCATTGAAACAATTGCGGCAGGAACTCTGACAGATAGATACGCCAGTTTCGCCATGTATGGCCTCCTTCCGACTCGCGGTAAACATAAGGGAAATTCATCGCATCCATTTTTTTCCTTACATCGATGTTGACCTGATAGAGAAAATCCTCTTTACCAATAGCAATCCAGTATAGTTGATATCCGTTCTTCTTCTGCATCAGAAGCGTCTCGTCGATGTTTTCATAAATCTTCGACTGAACGCGCTCATTGGGGCTGATGGCAGCAGAAAAAAGTCCAACATAATCAAACGTGTCAGGATAATATCTCGAAATATGAAATGAGTGATAACCGCCCATGGAGAGACCGGCAATTGCTCTGCCCGTTTTGCTTTGAATGGTCCGGTAATGGGTGTCTACAAAGTCGATGATTTCATGAAAGGTCTCTTCATATTTGCCATCCATGGTGTGGGGAAGCTGGAACTGCGGCTTCAGAAATCCCAGTGTCGATTCGCCAGGTGCTGCCTCCTGTGCTACATTGCCGTTTGGCATCACCATGATCATCGGTTGTGCTTTTCCTGCAGCGATCAGGTTGTCTAGAATCTGTGAGGCACGTCCCAGTGTCATCCATGCCTCCTCATCGCCACCCATGCCATGCAGCAGAAAAAGAACAGGGTAGGAGGAGCTGCTCTCCTCGTAGCCGGGAGGGGTGTAGATGGTGATCCTGCGTCTCATCTCATTCCCGGGGGAGTGATACCACCGTTTTGTCACACTACCGTGCGGCACATCATTCACCTTGTAAAGATCAGCCTGACCGTCACCTACCAGCAGCACGTTCAGCGTGCTTGCCACATCCCTGCGGTAATAGACGTTGTTGGGATCGTTCATCTGCAACCCATCCACCACGAATCCGTATGTGTAGAGCTCAGAAGGTAACGGAGTGGTGGTGTATTCCCAGACTCCGTCAGCATTTTTTTGCATTGCAGCCTTTCCCTCTGTCCATCCTTCAGATGGTAAAAAATCACCTGTCACCAACACATTGTCGGCATTGGGGGCCAGAAGACGGAATGTGACGGAGTTATCGGCATTAATCTGGGGTGAAACAATCTCTTTTCTTTCTCCTGATGGCAGGTTCTCCTGTGCATTGAGAGAGAGTAACCCGAAGGTGCAGATCAATAGTGTGAGTAGATTCTTCATTGGTTTGATATTTAATTGGTGAAATTGCATGCAGCCATTTTCTGTTTCCTCATGCAAATATAATGAAAGTTATCAGCAAAAAAACAGGCCGGACAGTATAAACCATCCGGCCTGTTCAAATATCAACTATTGTCAGCAGTTATTGCAGCTCTTTGATACGGATGTTTCTGAACTTCACTTTCGAACCGTGACCGAGAAAGGCGATATGCCCCTTTTTGTTCAGTAATCCCGGGTGATCTTGATTGTCAAGCGTGCCGTTCTCCGATGCCTCACGGATATTTCCCTCGAGGATGGTGGTCCCGTTCAGGATCACCCTGATGTTGTCACCATCGGCAATCACCTCCTGGTAGTTCCATTCACCGTTGGGTTTGAGGAATCCTCTCTTTGCCGGTATCACGCCATAGACCGATCCGTGATACTGGTAGATCTCCAGATTTTCATATACAGGTGCATCGTTGTCCAGGATCTGCAGTTCCATACCCTGGTATGCGGCATCTCCCTCCATCGGTGTACGTATACCCAGTCCGTTGTTGGCACCCGGTGTAAGCATAAACTCGAATCGGAAAACGAAGTTGCCGTACTGCTCTTTGGTGTAAAGATTGCCTCCTGATCCCTCGCTGGGATGCAGCACGATATGACCGCTTTCTACGGCGTAATCTCTCTTGTTGCCTGTCCACTCGTCGAGGTTCGTTCCGTCAAAAAGGATCTGATAACCCTCTTTCTCTTCATCGGCAGATAAGCTGAAAGGTTCAGGACGGGGAATCTCTTTGATATAGATATCACGGTAGGCAACCCTGCTTCCGTGGGCCTGCAGCTCTATCTGCTCCGTCGGGAAGATCGGGCTGCTTCTGTCCCAGTAGTTCTCCAGTATCACATTGTCGGTCACCAGCTCATCATTCAGCCACACTGAGACTCTTTCACCCACCATCCTGATGCGGAACGTATTCCATTCACCCACCTTCTGGTCGGCCACCTTCAATGGTTTACCGGGGTTCTTCGTGTTGTTGTACAGTCCGCCTGAACCTACCTGTGCTCCCACGTCTACACGGGCAGTATCCCATATCTGTATCTGTGGCGTGCCTCTGAGATAGATGCCCGCATCCGGCTCGGGACCGGGGTAGAGCTTCCAGTCAATGAGCATCTCAAAATCACCATACTGTTTTTCGGTACTGAGATTGTTATATCCTGCACCATCGAACAGGATAACACCGTCCACCACTTTCCAGTCGTTCGCAGCCTCTTTGTCGGCTTTCACCTGCGCTGCGGCCAGCTCTTTTGCACTCATCGCTGCTCTCCTGACCGGATTCTCCACCAGCCCTTTCCATCCCTCCAGGTTCCTGCCGTTGAAGATGGAGACAAAACCTCCTTCGTTCGCGTTCTCTGAAAGGAATTTGGTGATGGACTGACGCTGGTAGCCGGCGTCGGGGTTCTTCAGGGTTGCGCTCACCTTGTTTAGTATCGTCGTCGTCTCAGCACCTGCAAAGGAGGGGTTGTTAAGCGCAATATTCATGGCAGCAAGAGCAGCTGCCTCACTTACTTCAGCCTGGTCCATAAAGGGTGCAACGAATAGCATCGCCTGGTACTGACCTGTGTTTCCCATCAGTCTCAGGATCTCGTTCTTCTGCTTGTCTGTTTGTGCTGAGAGCATCGCCTCACGCAGATAGAGGTATTTCACCGCTCCTGTTTCGTCCGAGCGGGCAATGGTGGTGATCAGTGCATCAATCACTTCTGTCAGTTCCTGCTTGTCACTGCTCTCTCTTGCGATCTCGAGCAAGGGGTATGTTACATGGAAAGACCTCCACCTGGTGAGGGCATCGAATGCGGCACGCTTGTTCACGCCTGTCTCCTCCCGATATGCTTTGGTGATCAGATCCATCGACTCCTGCGATCCGCTGTTTGCCAGTGCACTGTAATAGAGGTGCTTGCTGGTGGATTTGCCCATCCTTTCGCTGACCATCTGCAACTGTTCTTCTACCGTAAGGTAGCTCAGTGCTGCATTGATCGCCTCCTGCACAGCCGGCACATAGTCGCTGTCAGTCTGTTCCAGCAGTACGAAGAGATCGGGCAGGTTTTTATCTGTAACCACATCTTTCAGTGTGCCGGCAGCTGCGGCTTTCACCGCTGCATTGTCAGTGAACAGCTGGTTGTACACCAGGTTATACTGACTCTCCATTTTTCTGCCGGCGATCAACCGGAGGATTGCCATTTTACCGGCGTCACCTGCGCCGTTGAAAACCGATGCCAGGGTGTAGGAGATATCTCCCTTGTATGTGGAGAGTGCATTTTGTGCAAGCGTGACTGTTTCCGCATCGTTACTGTTCAGTTGGCCAGCCAGCGTGATCAGTGCTTTTTCTCCGCCCATCTTCGCCAGTGAGAGAAGCACAGCCTTCTTGACCATCCCGTCGGATGAGTTGATATGACGTGTGATCAGTGGCAATGCCTTCGGCAGATTGTTTTTGGCTGCCCAGTAGATGAGTGCCGTCTGTACCTCAGGTGATCTGTTTGATTCCAGCTCCTTCATCACCAGAGCAGTCGATTTCCTGTCATCCTGAAAAGGATAGGCATTGAGCAGGCCTGTGAGGAACGTGATGTCTCCTGCTTTGATGGCATCCTTCAATAACTTTCCTTTATTGGAAGAAGAGTTCTCCAGCAGCAGTCGGGTAGCGGCTAACCTGAGATCCGGCTTCTGTTGTTTCGATGCAGCGGAAATCATTCTCTTCGCCTCTTTTGCAACAAGCCTTGATTCAGTGTTATTCAATCTGTTGAGCAATGAGAGATAAGATGCAACAGCGCTGTTTTTCCGGTAAGCATAGTTTGACTCTTCCGCTGCTTTTCGCAGTGCGTTGACCGACATCTTTGTCCCTGTGTTGCTGAGTGCATTCAGCACTGCTTTCTCCATTGTTTCCGATATGTTGTTGCTTAACATGCCGAGCAGGAAGGGTTCGGCCTGCCTGTAACTGGTCTGTCCGAGAGCGTTCACAAGGTTGAGCCTGATCTGGTCGCTGCCGGCATCTGTCAGCGCCTGCAGCAGTGCTTCGGCTGCTTTATCCGTTCCGATGCTCACCAATGCCAGAGAGGCGTCGTCCGAGAGGTCTGGGTCTGCAAGAAAACCGGATAGCACATCCACATTCGCGTCACTCCCTATTTTCCTGAGCTGTCGGATCACGAAGGCTTTCA
>LSQX01014618.1_pt1 | contig 12936 bp, 9 predicted proteins | sample 654561 | NCBI WGS metagenome assembly LSQX01 (sample SAMN04489861, study PRJNA283612) | anaerobic digester metagenome | isolation source: 4 biogas reactors fed with cattle manure at either 37C or 55C with and... | place: Denmark: Kongens Lyngby | collected 2014 | reverse complement strand
TTCGGCGAGAACGGAGTTCCAAGAGGCAGCGCCTCTTGGTCAAGGCCGCAGGCCGCGAAGACAGAGTGTGCCATGCTGGCATCCCCATCAGGACTGATCTATGATCCCGATACCCCTGTAGTGGGGGTACAACTGGGGGTACTTCCAGCGATTCCCGCGAAGACCGTAACGCGATTTCCTCGCGAAACCTGGTGTTTACGGGCCTTTGCCGACTGATCGACGTTTAAACGTTTAATCAACGTGTGACCTCCTGTCTCTGGCAGGGCCACCTCCCTGGCGGCCCTGCCATCCCTCTCCCCCCTCTCGCACATTATTAGCTCAGCCGCTGCCAGCCATTGGAGCACCTCTGCCAATAAACATCGTCCAGTGGTAACCTGACCGCCGACCGCCAGCACTGGATCAGGCCTTGGCCGACGACAGGAGTGATATGCTTTCCCGTGGTTTCCCGAGCCTGACCGGCTGGGCTGTATTGATCAGCATCGTTCTACTTTCCGGCTGCAGCCTGCCCGTACAACAGATGACCCAATCGTTCGCCCTGACACCCGACGCTGCCCGGAGTACGCGGCTGGGCCAGACCTGGTCCAAAGAAATCGCCGCGCACCCCGGTACCAGCGGCATCCATGCGCTGCCCAACCCGCAGGACGCCTTCGCTGCCCGTATTCTGCTGGCCCGTGCGGCAGAACAGACACTGGATGTGCAGTACTACATCTGGCACGGGGACATAACCGGTACCCTGCTGCTGGAGGAGCTGCATGCCGCCGCCGACCGGGGTGTGCGGGTACGCCTGCTGCTGGATGACAACGGCACCGTGGGACTGGATACCGAGTTGGCAGCGCTGGCCCAGCATCCGCAGATCGAGGTGCGCCTGTTCAATCCGTTCAGGGTACGCAAGCCCAAGTGGATCGGCTTTCTCACCGATTTTTCGCGGCTCAACCGGCGCATGCACAACAAGTCCTTCACCGCCGATAACAGTGCCACCATTATCGGTGGCCGCAATATCGGTGATGAATACTTCGGCGCCACCAGCGGTGTACTCTTTACCGACCTGGATGTACTGGCGGTCGGGCCAGTGGTCGATGCGGTATCGACCGACTTCGATCGCTACTGGGCCAGCGGCTCCGCCTACCCGGTTGAGCAGATACTGCCCGAGGTCACCCCGGATCACCTGACCCAGCTGGCCGAGCGCGCGGCATTGATCGAACGCAACAGCAAGGCCGCCAGTTATGTATCCGCGGTGGCCCGCTCCAGCTTCATCCGTCAATTGCTCGACGGCGATCTGTCCATGGAGTGGGCTCCGACCCGCATGGTCACCGACGACCCCGCCAAGGGCTTGGGCAAGGCTGCGGAGAGCGGCCTGCTGACCTGGCAGCTAAGCCAGATTCTTGACCGCCCCGCGCAGTCGGTGGTGCTGATCTCACCCTACTTCGTGCCCACTGCCGCAGGCGTGGAGAGCTTTACCGCCCTGGCCCGGCGCGGTGTGGATGTACGCATCCTGACCAACTCGCTGGATGCCACCGATGTATCGGCGGTGCATGCGGGTTACGCCAAGCGGCGTCGGGATCTGCTGGCAGGCGGAGTGCGGCTGTTCGAGATGCGCCGTCTGTCCCCGCATCAGCAGCGCAACGAGAGCGCCGGGCCCTTCGGCAGCTCCGGCTCCAGCCTGCATGCCAAGACCTTCGCTGTAGATGGCCAGCGTATCTTTGTCGGCTCCTTCAACTTCGACCCTCGCTCGGCCAACCTGAATACCGAACTGGGCTTCGTGATCGACAGCCCGGTACTGGCCCAGCGGGTGCATGATATGTTCGAGCACCATATTCCCGGCACCGCCTACGAAGTCCGGCTGGATGACAGCGGTGCCCTCCACTGGATCGAGCAAATCGATGACCAGACCATACGCCATACACGCGAACCCAACACCGGCTTGTTCAAGCGCCTGAGTATCCATATGCTCGCCCTGCTGCCAATCGAATGGTTGCTGTAACAGGGCTCTGAACCCATCGGCCTATCCTGTTTTGCGGCACAGCGTGCCATACTCCCGTATCCCCCAAGCGAGACGGGTAGAGTCCATGCGCATCAAACCAAAAACCCTGCTGATCAGCCTGGCTACAGCCGTTACCCTGTACGCCCTGCTTGGCTTCCTGTTGCTGCCGGCACTGGGCCTGTATCTGGTCAACAAGCAGTTCGAACAACGGGCCACGGTACCCGCCCACCTGGAAAGCATCAGGTTCAACCCCTTTACCCTGGAGCTGACACTGTCAGACCTGCATATCGGCGAGCCGGAGCAGCCAGAGGTCGCCTTCAGCCGCCTGTACGCCAACCTGCAGGTCAACAGCCTGTGGCAGCGCGCCCTGCACCTGCGTGATGTGGAACTGGAGCAGGCCAGCACCCGGGTACACTTCGCCGAGGACGGCACCCTCAACCTGACCGAGCTGTTCATCCTGCCCGAGCCGGAGGACAAGCCCGCCGAGGAAACCGAGGGCGGCGTATTCCCCCTGCGCATCGACCGGCTGGCCCTGATCGGCAACAGCCTCCAGTTCCAGGACCTGCGCCCGGCCGAAGCGGTGGAGTTCGGCTACGATGCAGTGGATATCGAGCTGACCAACCTCAGCACCCTACCCGACGACAATACCCTCATGCAGATCAACGCCAGCGGCCCCTATGGCGCCCGCATCGAGTGGGAGGGCCAACTGAGCATCAGCCCGCTGGCCTCCAGCGGCACCCTGCATGTGCATGACGCCCAACTGAAGACCTTCTGGCCCTACGTCCATGAACAACTGCCACTGGTGCTGAACCAGGGCATTCTCGATCTCAGCGGTCTTTATCAACTCAGCCTGGCCGAAGGTACCGAGCTGCTGCTGTCGGATGTCCGCCTGCAACTCAGAGACCTGGATCTGACTACCGCAGAAAAGCCCCGGTTGCGCCTGGCCAGTCTGGAAGTCACCGACACCTCAGTGGATCTGGCCCGACAGGAAGTGCGTCTGGGCAGCATCCGCAGCCAGGGCCTGGAAGCCTGGGCTGCCCGGCTGAAGGATGGTCAGATCGACCTGCTGCAGCTGCTGCCCCCAGCGGCACCGGCCGAACCCACCGAGACCACCGCCCCCAGCGAACCTGCAACGGAAACGGTCGCCAGTCCGGACAGCGGACCAGCACTGGATACCGCTGCGCTGACCGCCACAGCCGATGCCCCCAGCGCACCGGAAGAGCCTGCTGCCTGGCGCATTCTGCTGGGCGAAGCGCAGCTGCAGGACTATCGCCTGCGGCTCACCGACCATCAGCCTGCCCAGCCCGTGCAGCTGGATATCGGCCCGCTGAACCTGAATGTCAGTGATTTCGACAGCCAGTCCGAGTCCCCCTTCAATCTGAGCCTGGATACCGGCCTGAATCAGGATGGCAGTCTGGCAGTGACCGGCGCTGTGGGCATCAATCCGGTCACCGCCGACCTGCAGATCCGCACACAGAACATCGACCTCTCCCTGGCCCAGCCCTATCTGGAGCCACTGGTGCGCCTGGAACTGAAATCCGGATTGCTGGACAGTCAGCTCGGCCTGCAACTGACCGATACCTCTCCCCTGCAACTGCAGGTCAGCGGCCAGGCCGCCGTGCATGGACTGCATGTGGTGGACGGTCCGGCCAAACGTGACCTGCTGAAATGGAAAACCCTGCAGCTGGACGAGCTGCGCTACCAGGGCAACAGCCTGAGCATCAACCGGGTCGCTCTGCAACAGCCCTATGTGCGCTTCATCATCAACCGGGACATGAGCACCAACTTCAGTAATCTGGTGATAACCCAGGCCGATTCCGCTCCTGCCAGCCAGCAGCCGGGGGACCCTTTCGGCATACGCATCGGCGGTATCAATATCAGCGACGGCTCTGCCAACTTCGCCGACTTCAGCCTGACTCCCAACTTCGCTACCGGGATCGAGCAGCTGAACGGCAGCATCGGCACTCTGGACAACCAGAGCAACAAGACCGCAGCGGTGGATCTGAACGGCAAGGTGGACCGCTACGCACCGGTTACCATCAAGGGCAGCCTGACACCCTTCGACCCACTCAACAGCCTGGACATCGCCACCCGCTTCAAGAGCGTCGAGCTGACCACCCTGACGCCCTATTCCGGCAAGTTTGCTGGCTACCCCATCCGCAAGGGTCGGTTGAACCTGGACCTGCACTACCGTATCAACCAAGGTCAGCTGCAGGCCGACAACAAGCTGCTGCTGGAAGATCTGCAGCTGGGTGAGCGGGTCGACAGTCCCGACGCGGTGGACCTGCCAATCCGCCTGGCCATCGCCCTGCTCAAGGACACCAAAGGGAATATCGATATCGAACTGCCGGTATCCGGCGATCTGAACAATCCCGAGTTCAGCGTCATGCCCATCGTCTGGCAGACCCTGCGCAATCTGGTACTACGCGCGACCCAGGCGCCCTTCAAGTTCATCGCCGGGCTGGCCGGAGCAGGTGATGCCGATCTCAGTCAACTGAGCTTCAGCCCGGGCAGCGACCAGTTGAATATCCAGACGCAACAGGTACTCAACACCCTTGCCAGTGCCCTGCAGGAGCGCCCGCAGCTGATTCTGGAAGTACAGGGTGTCAGCGCCACCGACCCCGATGGCCCGGCCCTGGCCGCCGTACGTCTGGATCAGGAAATGCGCCAACTGGCAGCCAGCAAGATGCGCCGCCCGCCGGAAGACCTGGCAGAAATCGAGCTGGACGAAAAAGACCAGACCCGACTGATCAATGACCTGTACGAACAACGCCACCCGGAAGAGCCGGAAGCCTGGCAGGAGCTGACCCGCGAGGAACGCAACCTGGCCAGACGCCAGGCGCTGATTGACAGCTGGAGCGACGCCCCCCTGCCCCTGAGACGGCTGGCACAACAACGCGCAGCCACCATCAAACACTGGCTGGTGGATGAGGGCGGACTGGAAGCCGACCGCATCCACCTGCTGGAAGTCAGCGAAGGGACCGCTGACGAAGATGGCAACATAGCCTCCCAACTGCAACTGGGCAGCGGCTGATACAAAATGACAGCAGGGGCTAAGCAGTTGAAAATTTTACCAATTAAGCCCCAAACCCTCTTGACAAGAATTGTCAGGATGGGAATAATGCGCGCCTCGGATGGCTACATAGCTCAGTTGGTTAGAGCACAGCATTCATAATGCTGGGGTCCCTGGTTCAAGTCCAGGTGTAGCCACCAACAAATTCAAAGGCTTAGCTTCGGCTAGGCCTTTTTTGTTGCACATTCACAAAGACCGGCCCGCCGTTGTGTGCGTCAGACTCGCAGAGCACGCATCTGGTGAAATATCGAGGTGCAAGGTAATCTCGGGGCGAGATGCAAGAAGCAACATGGAGAGTTGAGTTTGAGGGCCAACCCCAATGACGCGCCGCCGCGCCTGACCCCAAACCACCGAAAGCTGGCAATAGGGTTCGTTGCAGCTGCAGCCCTGGCTGCAGGTATTGTCCATTTGGCCGTTAAACAGGACTGGTGGTCTGACAGACTTGCCGAGTCCGGACCACCCATCTACCAACCGTCCCCCGTTGCAACCAGCAGCCCAAGCTCTGAGGAGCTGTTCTGGGATAGCGTTGAGCAAGACCAACAGGCAACATCAGAAACATCGACCGAGCGGCAAACAGTGTTCAATGACACCAACTATAAACCGCGTCAACCAGTAAACCGCATCCCCCCACCGCCGGATATCCCAGCACGTCCTCAACGCCCTGTCACACCTGCGGGGTTGAATGGAAGCATGGCCGCGATGATCCCCTGGACCACAGCAAGAAATAGGACCACCTATTACCCTGTGCGCTACCGCTGGAACAACAGCACAATCAACCGACTGGACTTCTGCACACTGGATTCCCCTCACCGTCCAGGCTCCATTCAATACAGGGAGTGCCGGAAAGCCGCCAAAGCCTATCTGCGCAAGGAGTGCCGGGAGGGCAGAAACAAGTCTCAGCAGATGAGGCGAATGTATTGCCACGCAGAAAGCGCTTTCCGACATTGAACTTGAGCTCTGCTGTTTGAGTATCTCCCTCACACTACTGGCATCCGCATCCAGATCCCGGATCGCCCCTACCCTGTCACCCTGCGCCACAACGCCCGCCCGATCACCCGCACCTTATCCCTGGGGGTAAAGCGTTTGAGGGTGGCCTTGACCACGCCTTCGGTGAAACGGGTGCGCTTGCTGTAGTCGATCTGCACATCCACCAGTACCGGCTGGTTGTTACTGGCCAGCCGCAGAGCCTCGGCAATCCCCGTGGCGCAGTCCTCATTGCCGCCAATACGCACGAAGGCTGCTCCGGTTGCTTCGGCCAGCGCGGCAATATTCAACGGTTTGAGCACGGTGCAGGTCTTGCGGTTGTAAGGCACTTCCTGTGCCTGGGCGATCTGGGACAGCTCGCCGTCATTGAATACGAACAGTGGCACGCCCAGCTCCAGGCTGCTGGCGGTAACGGTCTCCAGGCCGGTCATGCGCAATGCCCCATCCCCCACTATGCCGACCACCTGCCGATCGGGGTTGGCCAGTTTGGCGCCTATCGTGGCCGGTACGCAGTAGCCCATGGCGTTGAAATCGCTGGGTGAGATAAAGCCGCGACCGACATGGATCGGCATCAGCTCTGCCAGCAGGAAGGTATGGTTGCCATCGTCGGCCACCAAGATGGCGTCATCCGCCAGTTGCCGGCGCAGTTCCTGGCAGAAGTGCGCCGGATTGACCCGCCCCTTGCTGTCATGCTGCAGCCAGCTCTGCAGGTAGGCAGCCTTGTCTCTGGCAATCTGCTCGGGCAATACGCTGCTGCGCGGTGTCGGCTGCAACGCCCGCACTTCGGCCAGCAGCGCCGGAATGATCTGTCTGGCATCCCCTGCCAGCGTCACACTGGCGGGGTAGTTGGCATTGAATACCTGGGGATTGATATCGACATGGATCAGCTGCTCCGGTACCGGCATGCTGTAGCTGCCGGTTGGTATCTCGGAAAAGCGCGTGCCGATGGCCAGCAGGCAGTCGCAGCGGGCAAAGGCATTTTCCGCGGCGGGCACGGCGTAGGCACCAAAGCCCATGCCGGTATGCAGTGGATGGTTGGCCGGAAAGGCGCTCAGCCCCTGCAGGGTGGTGCACACCGGAGCGCCGAGCAACTCGGCCAGCTCGATCAGTTGCGGCTGGACATCCACTGCTCCCCAGCCGACGAAAAGACCCGGCTGACCGGCGTCGACCAGCAGCTGCGCCGCCCGGCGCACTGCCGCCACCTCCGGTGCCGTCCCGGTATCCGACTCCGCCTGGTACTCGAGCAGCCCATCCACGTCGCCGAGAAAGTTGCCGATATTGTAGGGCAGCTCGATAAACACTGGCCCCGGCTCGCCACTGGTGGCAATGCGGTAGGCCTCGTAGAAGGTAGGAATCACCTCGGCATGGCGCAGGATACGGAAGCTGGCCTTGACGATGGGTTTGAGCAGGGCATGCTGATCGATATCGTGCAGCTGATAACGCCGCCCGCTCTCACTGTGGATGCCGCCGGATATGATCAGCATGGGAATACCGTCCAGCCCGGCCTCGCCTATACCGCTGGCGGCATGGGTGACTCCGGCGGCGGGCACAATGGCTAGAGTGCCGATGCTGTTGCCCGTGCGGCTGACCGCATCGGCCATGAAGGCGGCGCCGCATTCGTGGGCTACCAGTACCGGCTGGATCTGTTCCGAGGCATTGAGTTCGTCATACAGCTCGGTATTGTGTACACCGGGTATTCCGAACGTATGGGTGACGCCCAGTTGCTCCAGGGCATGACGGGCCAATGCAGCACCGGTCTTCTTCATGTTTGCTTCTCCATTTCTGGTTATTCCAGAGGCCGATTGGCGATGCCACGGGCCACTCGCCTTCCGTTGAAAATGCAGTTGGACAGGAAGGTGCCTTCCAGCGAGCGTATGCCACTGATACCTCCCCCACCAAAGCCCGCCGCCTCGCCTGCGGCGTACAGACCCGGCACCTGCTGCCCCTGAGCATCCAGCACCCGGCCGTGCAGATCGGTCAGCATGCCACCCATACTCTTGCGGCTGATCAGCCGGGTACGAATGGCAATCAAGGGTCCGGCGTTCGGCTCGAGAATCCGCTGGAAGCGGCAGGTACGTATCCGGTCGCTGCGCCACTGGCGCAACTGGACCAGGCGGCGTAACTGCTCGTCGTTGTGCAGGCGTCGACCACGGGCAATGGCAGCGTCATAACGCTCGATATCCGCCCGCATGAGATCCGGCTGCAAGCGTCCATCCCTGGCCAGCACTGCCATGGCCGTCGCCAGTTCCGGCAGGCTGTCCGCCGCCAGCACATCGGGGTTGTGGTCGATCAACTCGCGCACCAGCTGGCGATTACCGCGCAGCAGCTGCCATAACAGGCGCAGCGGTCTGCGGTCGCGAAAATACGGATTGGCATCCGTGCCGGAGACCGCCAGCTCCCTGATCGCGATCCGCCAATTGAGTATCTGCCAACCGTATTGGCCGGGCAGATGGCCAATACGCTTGCACAGGTCGTGGGTATCAAAACCGGTAACCAGCGGCTGCGGACCGATGCGGCGGCCACAGGGTTCCAGCCACAGCGCCGAGCGAGCCGGGATCAGGCTGATGCCGTGATGCGGGTACTGCGGTTGCGGATGGGCGATACCGGCGGCGTAGTTCCACATCTGCCCCAGCTTGACCACCTGCCCCCCGACCTGCTGTACCTGATCATGCAGAGCCCCGTCAGCCCGGGGATCAGTGCCGTTGAGCAGATTTTCCGGAAAAGGCCCGTAGACAGGATCCCAATGAGCCCTTACCCGCTCCAGATTGCCATTGATACCGCCGCTGCATAGCACCACATGCTCTGCGTCCACGGTAAAATCCCCCTGTGGCCCCCGCCCGCTGCAGCCAACCACCGCGCCATCACGCCGGATCAAACCCAGCACCCGGTGCTCGAACAGGGTTCGCAGGCGGGCCCTGTACACATGCTCGAACAGCTGCCCGGCGAGGGTCTGCACCACTCCACGGCCGCAGCCCCAGGCTACATGGTAGCGGGGCACCGAATTGCCATCCCCGTTGTTACCCCGCTCCACCCACTGCACCGCCGGAAAGAAGCGGATACCCCGGGCATGCAGCCAGTCATAGACATCCTCTTTATTACGCGCGGCATAGGCCCGCGCCCAAGCCATCGCCCAACCATCGTCGGCCTGGAATTGGGCGGCGCGGTACCAATCCTCGAGCAGCAACTCCGGTGAGTCGGCGATACCATTGCGCTTCTGCTCCGGCGTGCCACTGAGCAGCATCCCACCAAACGCATCATTGGCCTGGCCACCACACTGGGCTCGGGAGGCCGCATCCAGCAGCAGCACACTGTGCCCCTGATCGAGCAGCTCCAGAGCCGTGCTGATCCCCGCCAGCCCAGCACCGATAACCAATGTTTCACAACTGTAGCGCGCAATACCCATGCGCAATCCCTCTATTTCCCTGCATATCCTGATGATAGGAGGCGGCAGAAAGCACGGCCTGACATTTCACGAATGGAAAGTTGACATTTTGCGCAGCAAGTCACAGGCTCAGGGTAGTTCCCCCGAGGGCCTGTAATGACTCGAATTGCCCGCAGTGCAGTCTTTATCGGCTTTGACCGGCTGTGCCACGAATATCAGGTAAATCCGCATACAGTGCTGCTGCGTTGCGGACTGGATCCGCTGGTGTTGCGCAGAGCCGACCTGTATCTACCCTACGCCCGTTTCGCCCAGGCGCTGACACTGGCCGCGGAGGAAGGCCATTGCCCAAACTTCGGGCTACTCCTGAGCGAATACCATGACTACCTGGTGCTGGGTCCCTTCGGCCTGCTGCTGGCCCAGGCAGAGAGCTTCAGTGAGGTGCTCAAGCTGACCCAGCAGTATGTGCATCTGCATGCACAGGGGGTCGCCCTGAGCGCACAGCAAGAGGGTGATCACCTGCAAGTGGAATATCGTCTGGAGCTGCCCGAAGCCGATGATCTGCGGCAGTTGCTCGAACTGGGGCTGGGCGTGGTGCACCGCTCCATGCACAGCCTGTTCGGCGAGCAGTGGCAACCACTGGAAGTATCCATGCGCCATGCCTGCATGGGCCAGCTGGAGGATTACACCCGTTTCTTCGGCTGTCCGGTGCTGTTCGATCAGCCCCGGGATGGCATCCGCGCCGGAGCCCAGACCATTGAGCTACGCCCACGTGAGCAGCGCCCCCAGCTCAAGACCCACCTGCTGGAGCAGTACGCTCATCGCCACCAGATACCCACCGATCTGGTCAGTCGCGTGCGGCTGATCCTGCAATCCATTCTGTCGACCGGCGAAGCTTCACTGGATGTGGTGGCCCGCCTGCTCGGTCAGCACCCGCGCAGCCTGCAATATGCGCTGCAGCAGCAGTCCCTGAATTTCCGGCAACTGCTCGATGAGGTCCGCTACAACGAGGCTCGGCAACAGCTGCAGCTGTCCCGACAATCGATCACCGATCTGGCCCTGCACCTGGGCTACTCGGATGAAACGGCCTTTTCCAGAGCTTTCAAGCGTTGGAGCGGAGTGCCGCCGAGACTGTGGCGAGAACAATCTCGCAGCGGCGCCCAGGCTATCGCCAGCGCGTCGCCAGAATCAGACCGGCAAAGGTAAGCAGCCCGCCAACCAGGTGGTACCAGGACAGTTGCTCACCGAGCAGCAGAACACCCAGCAGAGCGGTAAACACCGGCGTAAGATAGCTGAACAACGAGGCGGTGGCCGGCCCCATGACCTTGACCCCGTTATTCCAGGCCACATAGGCCACCAATGATGCGAAGACTGCGGTATAGGCCACCGCCCCCAGCGCCTGCCAGCTCAAGGGCATCGGGCCGAGCTGAGTGAACTCCCAGAGATAGAAAGGCGACAGCAGCGGCACACCGCACAGCAGCATGGCCGCCATCAGCACCAGCCCGGGTACCGGCAACACCCAGCGCTGCAGCAGCACGGAATACAGCCCCCAGGACATGACCGCGACCAGCATGATCAGATCACCATCATTGAATTCGAGCAGCAGCAGACGCTGGGGTTGCCCGCCAGCGAGGATCAGCAACAACCCGCAGCAGCCAAACAGCGCACCCACCACCGTCGCCCGCATCGGCCACTGGCGCAGCAACAGCACCGACCAGAAGAACGCCGCCACCGGCAGTCCGGTACCCACCAGCGTCAGGTTGATGGCTGTGGTGCTCTGCGCTGCCTGATATAACAGGGTGTTATAGGACGAGATGCTCAGCGCCGAGAGAATTATCAGACGCCACCAGTGCGCCAGAAGCAGCCGCCGGTACTGCCACAGACCACGCAGGGTAAAGGGCAGCAGCAGCAACAAAGCGCAGCTCCAGCGCCAGAACGACAGGCCGATCGGCGGCAACATGCCCGCCGTAGCCCGGGCGATGAGCGCGTTACCCGCCCACGCCAGGCCGGTAAGCAACAATCCGATAACAGCCCATTGGCGAGTACTCATCGACATTCAATCGAGCAACAGACAGGCCATGACCAGCGCATCCTCGCGCCCGCCCACCGCCGGGTAGTAATCCCGCCGACGTCCTATCTCATTGAAGCCACAGCGGTCATAGAGCCTGATGGCCGGGTGATTGGACTCGCGCACTTCCAGAAACACCGTTTCCGCACCCCGGGAACGGGCGCGCTCCAGCAGATGCTCCAGCAGCTTGCCGCCCAGGCCGTTGGACTGGCTCTCGGGCTTCACCGTCAGGTTGAGCAGATGGGCCTCATCCCCCGCCGCTGACAGCACACCATGGCCTACCTGCTGATTGCCCAGATACATCATCCAGCACTCATAGCCGGACTTTACACAATCCAGAAAAATCCCACGGGTCCAGGGGTGACTGAAGGCAGCAAACTCCACTTTCAACACCGCTTCCACATCCTCCTCGACCATGAGGCGGAACACGGGCTCACTCATTGCTCTGCCTGCCAGCGAGACATAATGCGCCGGAGTTTGTGCCAGAGCTGTGCCTTACTCTGCTGGTCATGCATCAACGACTCCAACGTCGGAGCAAACCAGGCGGGCGGCAGATGCTCCAACACCTGTTCCGCTCCTTCCAGCCTATCCAGAGCCGGCGGTTCAGCACCAAGCAGCAAGCGCGGATGGTGGCCAAAACAACCGATGGAGACAACACCCTGACCCTCCAGACGCCCCTGCATGAAAGCCTGCAAGGCCAGACTGGCAGCCGACGCGCTGCGGTCAAACTGCGGGTTGCGGGTCAGCGGCCAATGGAAGTCCGAAAGCAGATGGGGTGTCTGCGGTAAACGGACCGCACGCAGGATATCCTTGAGTAATTGCAAGGCCGGAGAAGCGCTTTCCAAGCCTGGCTCGGGTGTCTCGATCAGCAATGCACAGGGGCCCGCCATCCACAGCTGCAGATAGAAAGGCCCCAGCGGCGGCCCGATAACCACCTCAGGTTCCGGCACAACAGGCTCTGGCTCTGGCACAACCGTCGGTTGCACCTGGCCTGGCTTGGCCGCGCGCAGAGAAATGCTGGCCCGAACCGATTCGATGACATCAGCAACCTGGGTCGGTCCCTTGCTCTCCCGCTCGATCAGCGGCGCAGGCGCAGCGCTATCAACTTCCGACACCGCGGTTGACTCATCAAACGGCGGAAGCTCGGGCGGAAAACGGAAAGCAGCATGGGCCAGAGGATGGCGCGGCACCCAGCCGACCACACCCATGGCAGCCAGATAATCCAGTCGTGTCGATTCCAGCATCAAATACCTTCAACCTGCAGATGCGCCCTGTATACACTGGAATGCATCAGGTTCAACGCGTTGATTGGGATTCCAGAAGGGGCATGATATCAGTGTCAGCTCCAAATTATACCGCAACACCTCACCGTACTTGCCAACTGGTGGAGGCGCGGCAGTCCAGCGAGTTGCCTGACACACCGAGTCCCTGGATTGCCACGTCGCTGCGCT
>LSQX01237146.1_pt3 | contig 12937 bp, 13 predicted proteins | sample 654561 | NCBI WGS metagenome assembly LSQX01 (sample SAMN04489861, study PRJNA283612) | anaerobic digester metagenome | isolation source: 4 biogas reactors fed with cattle manure at either 37C or 55C with and... | place: Denmark: Kongens Lyngby | collected 2014 | reverse complement strand
GTAGAAAAGGGTACCGCGGAAGAAATATTTCTGCACCCCTCACACCCTTACACTGTCGGCCTTATGGCCTCCAAACCTGTTATCAACAAGGATGTAGAACGCCTCTATTCAATTCCCGGTTCCGTGCCTAATCCCATCAACATGCCTGATTACTGCTATTTCAGGGATCGCTGCGAAAAGCGTTTGGGCAAGTGCGACGGGGAGTATCCTCCCGAAATCAGACTCAGCGATACGCACTTTGTATCCTGCTACCGCCACCCGGAGAACAAAAATGCAGACTAAACAAGACTATTTGCTGGAAGTAAAAAACCTGAAAAAGTATTTCCCCATCAAGGCCGGCCTTTTTGGCCGTGTGGTCGGGCAGGTCAAAGCCGTTGATAATATTTCGTTTTCCATCGCCAGGGGAACGACCATGGGCCTTGTGGGAGAGTCGGGATGCGGCAAAACCACTGTCGGGAAAACACTCCTGCGTCTTAATGACAAGACGGACGGTGCTGTTGAGTTTAACGGCAAAGATATATTCAACCTCGGCAAGGACGAAATGCGAAGCATCCGCCCAAAGATCCAGATCATTTTCCAAGATCCGTATTCCAGTTTATCCCCCCGCATGCCCGTAGGCGAAATCATCGGGGAAGCGGTGCGTGAACATAACGTCGTGCCTGCGGATGAATATGACAGTTATATTACCCGCATCATGTTGTCTTGCGGCTTGCAGGAGTATCACAAGGACCGTTATCCGCATGAATTTTCGGGCGGACAGCGCCAACGTATTTGCATTGCCAGAGCTATCGCGCTCAATCCCGATTTTATCGTTTGCGATGAACCCGTGTCGGCGTTGGACGTGTCCATTCAAGCGCAGATCATCAATCTGTTGGTGGATCTGCAGGGCGAATTTGGTTTGACCTACCTGTTCATTTCGCACGACCTTTCGGTGGTGGAGCACATTTCCGATACTGTTGGTGTCATGTATTTAGGCTCCATGGTCGAGTTTGCCGACAAAAGGGAAATTTTCCGCAACCCCTTGCATCCTTATACAAAGGCGTTGTTCAGCGCGATCCCAATTCCCGACCCGACGGTGAAGACAGAGCGGATCATCCTGGAAGGCAGCATCCCTTCGCCCGCCAATCCGCCTACCGGATGCAAATTTCACACACGGTGTGCACACTGCATGGATGTCTGTACCAAAGTGGATCCGCCTATGGTTGATTTTGACGGCCATATGGTGGCCTGTCACCTGTATCCCGCTGAAGGACGACAATGAAGAAAAACAAAACCACGTTTGAAGACGACGGACGTACCATCGTTCCGATGGATTTTGACCGGTACCTGAATGAAGTGCCGAAAAAGAAAACCGATCAGGAAAATATGCGTCCCGGGGATGACCTGAGCCGTGGGCAGATGAAAGAAGTGCTCAAAGGGTCCATCAAGGCTTCCTTGCTGGTGGCCGGCGTGATGAGCCTGGTCCTGGTGCTTTTTGTTCTGTTTTCTCTTCTTGTCTGGTTTAGATAATCACCTGCAGAATTGCGCTCGCTTCGGCGGGCGTTTTTTGTTCCGTAAGAAGTCTATTTGATTACAGAAATATTAAGTTGTAGGTGCATTTATTAAAAATGTGTGATATACTCGTGATATAAATGACGCAGTAGGAGGCCATTACGTGCAAACCCCCTCCCAAGTTTACAGAAATGTCCTGCAGGGTGGAATTACCCGGCGCCGGTCGTTGGGCGCCGCTCAAAAGGCTGTCGCCCGCTGGGCGCTGGTGGATGATTATCAAGCGCTGCTGGATCTGTCGTGCCGTGACAGCCGTCTGTTGTCTTTTTACTCACAGCGCAATCATATCCGCGCATGCGGTCTTTGCGGGGATACGGAACGAGCCGCACAGATAAAGGAATCGCTGCCGGAAGCAGAAATAATGCAGGGTTCACCCTATGATATTCCCTGGCAGGATAATACCTTTCATGCTGTTATGGTGTCCTATCCCTTGGGCGCTTATCGTGGCCTTGGCGGTTTATTATCAGAAATCCGCAGGATCCTGCGCAAAGGGGGGCAGTTGTTGATTGCCCTGCCCATTTTTCCGTTTGTATTGCAGGACCTCCCCCTGACCGGAGAAAGCAACCGATTACTGGGTCCCGGTGCGCGGCGGGAACTTTTGCTAACGTTAGAGCAGATGGGTTATGAGGACGTTTCCATCCGCCACTCCAATTTTGGCTTTGCCACCCTGGTGGCGAGGCGCGGTTCCGGAGCGCGATGATGTGCAAAAGGCTGGCGCTCGTTATCGCCTTAATAATTGCTTTCGGTATCGCTTTGCCGGTAATCGCTGCTGATTACGCTACCGTGCGCGTACTGCTTACCGATTTTGCTGCAAGCCGGCGCATCGACGTGGGCGTATATGGCAGTTACAGCGTGGATAGCATTTTTACCTTTCAGCGCGGCAGTGATTTGGTTATTTCGTCTGAGCAGGGTTCGCTTATCATGTATTATGAGGGCATGGCGTATCACGCGGGCGATGAGATCATTTTACGCAGGCACGAAACCGCGGGTTCCCGGGAAAATGGTCTGAGGCTGCAGGGCGGACTAAATCTGTTTGAAGGCGATCTCCACTTGTCAGTTCAGGATGGATTCGTTCGACCTGTGCTGCACATCATGACGGAGGATTACCTCAAGGGCGTTGTTCCATATGAAATGAACGATTCGTTCCCCATCGAGGCGCTCAAAGCGCAGGCAGTGGCAGCGCGTACCTATGCCCTTAGGAACCTTGACCCTTCGCAGTTCTATGACGTAGTGGATAACACCAACGATCAAGTCTATCGCGGGTATGACGTGAGCAACGTCAATGCCGTGCGCGCTATTCGCGAGACAGCCGGAGTCAGCGGTATGTATGCGGGCGCGTTTGCGCTTTGTTACTATACGGCAAGCAACGGCGGGCAAACGGAATCCCCCGTCAATGTATGGGGCGGCGAACCGGTACCCTATCTGACGATAAAGGAAGACCCGTACGACATAGAGAACCCAGAGTCCATCGTCAAGCGCGCCAGCGTCGCCAAAAACCCTTCGGATGGCGTGGTGGGCAATAGCGAACTGACTCAAGTCGTCAAGGCACTGCTGCAGCCGCAACTGGAAACGCTGGGCTACAATCCCGACTTGGCAACGTTTAGCATACTTGGGATAATGGATATGCAGTCCGCTGAACCCCTATACGGGGACAGCAGCCGGGTCATGCGTTTTGTCCGCATGTCCCTGCGGCTTATGGCTCAAAAACGGCATACCGTTTCCGTCGATCCGGAGGTAAGCATATTCTCCGCTGCCGCTCCAACGCAAGCACCTCAGGGACCCGTGATGCCCCGGTGGGACGCGGCGCGCGAAGTGACTGTGCCGTTTACCGTCGACGTGCCGATATTTCCGGATGTGGAGAGCGCCCTGCAAATATCCATCAACCAAAAACAAAACGAAATCCTTCGCGTCAGGGATGCAGGGGAGTCGTTTGAGGTCAGCATGCAGCGCTATGGACACGGTGTGGGTCTCAGTCAGCGCGGTGCGCAGCAAATGGCGCAGAAAAACGACGTTACGTATCAGCAGATCCTTGCCTTCTATTACCCGGGCATGGAGCTAAAAACGATGGAGACTTCGCTGCCGCTGCCCACCCCCGTATCGTCTGCTTTTTTGGCTACACCGGGTCCTGTACCGACCGCAACACCCAGACCAACGCTAATGCCGCTCACCGAAAAACCCGGCGAAGGGGAATGGATCGCGCACGTGACAGGCGTTGCCGCCAACTCTACACTGAATTTGCGGGCGTTGCCGGATATGACCAGTGATATTATCATGCAGCTCTATTTCGGTCAGGAAGTGTTGGTGCTGGAGCGGCTGGACAGTGGTTGGCTGCGCATCAAAACAGACGTTATCCAAGGCTATGTGATGGAGAGGTACGTCAATATCGTTAAATGATCAGCTTTTGTCAAGCGGTGTTTCCATGTCATCCCGGGGTTTTTCGCTTTCAGGGGCTTCCGGTTTTTCTTCGGCGGCCGGGGGCTTCTTGACCGGAGGAGCGGCGGTTACGCGCTGGATGTCAGCCAGAGCATAATCGTTGATGTCGCCCGTTTCCGTGCGGCTGAAGTTACGCACCCGTACAGTCTCTTTGAGAACGTTATTTTCCAGCACGGTGCCCCGGCCATCCGGCGTTATGACCTCGCGGCCAATGCGGGGCATTTTTTTGCGCATTTGCTCATAAAAATCCTGTTCATATTTCAGACAGCACATCAGCCGTCCGCATATACCGGATATTTTGGTCGGGTTGAGGGACAGGTTCTGCTCCTTCGCCATCTTGATGGAGACGGGTTGGAAATCGCCCAAAAACTGAGCGCAGCACAACGGGCGTCCGCAAGGGCCAAGCCCGCCGATCATTTTGGCTTCATCCCGCACACCGATCTGCTTAAGTTCGATGCGGATCTTGAATATGGCCGCCAGGTCCTTGACCAGTGAGCGAAAATCCACCCGGCCGTTGGCTGTGAAATACGCGATAAGCTTGGTGTTGTCGAAGGTGTATTCCACATCCACCAACTTCATTTCGAGATTGTGTTCTTCGATCTTTTTCTGGCAGACTTCAAACGCGGTGCGTTCTTTTTCTTGATTGAGTTCATGCTGTCGGGCGTCTCCCTGTGTCGCGATGCGCAGGACATCTTTTAGGGGAGCGGCAATCTGCTGCTCGGGCACTTCACAAACGCCCATGACCACTTCTGCGTATTCAACGCCGCGGGCAGTCTCCACAATAACGGCTTCCCCCGCCGCGGGCCATAAAGTTCCGGGGTTAAAATAATAGAGCTTTCCTGCGTTCTCAAAGCGAACGCCTACGACCATTGGCATGGTTGTTCCTCCATAAACTGAAATAGCAGTCGATCTGCAATTGATTGCCAGGCTACGTTACTGGCGCGGTATTTGCGTGCGATCATGATGTCTTGGGCGAGGCGGCTGAACTTCCGAGATGATTGGCCTCCTTCATCCGCCTGCATAGCACGGGACACCCTGTTTTCTAAAATACTAAAGATGAGATCTGCATCCTCTTTGACGTTTCTGAGTTTGCCCGAAAAAGACGGGAGTTGTACCGGCTTGCTAATATATAGAAATGTTTCCTCAACTAATGCCGCGGTATCCCAAAAATGACTGTCCTTCTCCATCTGCAGTGCACGCCCGGGAGATCCATCACAGGCGTCCAGCAATTTTTGGGCCCGCCGACCTGAAATGCCATTATCGTTTAGCACCTGCAAAATGCTGTCGCTGTCCCATGGGGGAATGTACAGCACGCTGCAGCGGGACCGAATGGTTGGCAGAATACCACGGTCACCCGAGGCAGTCAGAAGGAAGTATGTGCTTTCAAGCGGTTCCTCCAGGGACTTTAGCAGCGCGTTTTGAGCTTGCGGCGTCATCTCGTCGGCATCGGCGATGACCACCGCGCGCGCACCGCTTTCCAAGCCGTGGCGGCCCAACATTTCGATGATCTTGCGCAGATCCTCGATCTTGATGCTGCGCGAGCCGGCGGTCCTTGAGGGCGATAGAACATTGCTGTGCGCCCCCATTTCCACGCGGCGGCATTGGTCGCATCGCCCACAGGGCTTAAGCGCGTCCTGCGCGCAGCACATGAGGCGCATGCAGAGTATTTTTGCCAGCGTTTTCTTGCCGACGCCGGCAGGGCCATGTATGAGAAGAGCATGAGGGATAGAACCCGCTTCATATCCGCTGATTGCTTGGTGCAAGGAGAGATGCAGGCTCTTAAAATCGATGAGTGTGGACACGTTTGGCCCTTTCGTCCGAGAGTTTATACCTTGATGAAGTCTTCAACGTTGAGTACAAAGACATTCGCACCGCCAACGGTTACTTCAATGGGATACGGCGCGTACATACCCGTTGCCCCGCCCATAGTGACAGGTGACGTGGCAATTTGCTTGCGGCTTTTACAGACCTTTTCAATGATTTTGAGACACGGCTCGTATTTGTCGTTTTCTACGCCGATCAAGAGCGTCGTGTTTCCGGATTTCAGAAACCCGCCGGTGGTGGCAAGCTTTGTAACGCTAAAGCCCTCATTCATAAGGCTGCTGATCAAGTGCGAGGCGTCCTCATCCTGTACAATGGCAATAATGAGTTTCATTTATGGGTGCCTCCTTTTCTTAGGTTCATTCTATACTGGAATTCACCAAGCAAAGTATACACGAATTGGGCGATAATTTCAACTTTTCTGCATGGACCCTCAAGCTTTGGCGAGGCATTATATATGTTATTGCATTGAGCAATCTTTTGTCGTATAATGCTATCAGCATTAAAGAGGTTTAGTGCTGGTGCGGCTTAAGTATCTGTCCATGTTTGCATGGACGGTCGTTTTTTTCGTCGGCAATACGAAAGCCCGCACAAACAAGGGTATTACATCTTGGATATGAGGTGATTATTCATTATGGAAAGAGCAATCAATAACAAACAGACTGTCATTTCCGCCGAAGGCCTTAAAAAGTTGGAGGAGCAGCTGCAGTTTTTGTCGACGGTGCGGCGAGCCGAAATCGCTGAACTGATCGCTGTGGCGCGCGGGTTTGGCGATTTGAGTGAAAACGCCGAATACGATGAAGCCAAAAACGAGCAATCCAAATTGGAGGCGCAGATCATCGATTTGGAAAACACCATCCGGACAGCCGTTGTTCTGGAAGACAGCGACATCAAAACAGACCGCGTGAACATTGGTACAACGGTCAGGGTGTTTGACCACGAAATGAATGAGGAAGTGGATTACACCATCGTCGGAGCGCGTGAAAGCGACCCGATGAACAACAAAATTTCCAATGAATCGCCCATCGGAGCGTCATTGCTGGGCCACAAACGCAATGAAGTGGTTAAAGTGCAAACCCCCGGCGGCGAAATCAAGTTAAAGGTACTAAAGATTCGCAGAGCAACATGAAGACAGAAGGAGTCACTACATGCCTGATCAGGGGAATCCCGCAGAAGCATCATTTACCGAGCAGGAGCAGATTCGTCGCCAAAAACTGGGCGACCTAATTTTGGCAGGGGACAGCCCTTATCAAGTCTCTTCATATCCCAAAACGCACGAGAGCCAAAGTATCGTCAATGGTTTTGATGAGCTGGACGGACAGGAAGTCGCCATAGCCGGTCGCATGATGACGCGGCGTATCATGGGCAAAGCTTCGTTTGCCCATGTTTTGGACGAGGGCGGTACCATTCAGATCTATGTAAAACGCGACGAGGTTGGCGTTGAGCCGTACGCCGCGTTCAAGCTTTTTGACTTGGGAGACATTCTGGGTGTCAAGGGTACGGTGTTCAAGACCAAGACGGGAGAGGTGTCCATCCATGCAACGCAAGTCCTGTTGCTTAGCAAGTGCCTGAAACCCTTGCCCGAAAAATATCATGGGTTGCAGGATGCCGACCTCAGGTATCGCCAAAGGTATCTGGACATGATTGTCAATCCTGAGATCAAGCAGGTATTCATCAAGCGCAGCCGCATCATTACCGAGATACGCAACTTTTTGGACGGGCGCGGCTTTTTGGAAGTGGATACTCCTATCTTACACACGCTGGAAATTGGCGCTGCTGCGCGTCCCTTCAAAACCCATCACAACACGCTGGACATAGATATGTTCCTGCGTGTGGAAACTGAACTGTATCTTAAGCGCCTTATCGTGGGCGGCATGGAAAAAGTGTACGAAATCGGCCGCATTTTCCGCAACGAGGGCATGGACCGTTTTCATAACCCGGAGTTCACGTCCATTGAGCTGTATCAAGCGTATGTTGATTATTGCGAAATGATGCGCATTGTGGAAGAGTTGTTCGAGTATGTGGCACGAAAGGTTGTCGGTACCACGGAAATCAACTTTCAGGGCCAGGATATTTCGCTTGTCGCCCCGTGGCCGCGCATCACCATGGCGCAAGCTGTCAGAGACCACACAGGCGTGGACTTCTACACGTGGACCAGTGATGAAGATGCTCGCAAATGTCTTGATGAACGCAAAGTGTATTACGATAAGGGCGCAACCGCCGGACATTGCCTGGCGGCGCTTTTTGATGAATATGTCGAAGACAAAATGGTTCAGCCGACTTTTGTTATTGATTATCCGGTGGAGATCTCCCCGCTGGCCAAGCGCAAGAGTGACGACCCGCGCATGACGGAACGCTTTGAGTTCTTCATCGCCGGACATGAATACGGCAATGCGTTTTCTGAGCTCAATGATCCCGTTGACCAGCGTGAACGCTTCGTGAAACAGGTGGAGGAGCGCAGAAAACTCGGCGGCAATAACGCCGAAGTGGATGAGGATTTCATTAACGCCCTGGAGTACGGTTTGCCGCCGACGGGCGGCCTGGGCATCGGCGTTGATCGGATGATCATGATGCTGACGGACAGCGCTTCCATCCGCGACGTGCTGCTGTTCCCCACCATGAAGCCGCTTGGTTGATTGGCAAAAATGAAGCTGGAAACAAAACTAACCAAAAGCCGCTTGAAGGACCATTTCTCCTATGGTTTTTGGAAGTACATCGTGGCGACGGTGCTGGTCATCGTTGCGGTTGATTTGTTGTATATTCAAACCGCCTACCGTTCGCCTGAGCATTTGCGCATTGATTTTTATCTTCAAAGTGCGACGGCCGCGCAGGAAAAGGTAGATGCCTTTTTGGAGCCGATATGGAAAAGCGCGGTGCCGCAGATGGAAACGGTGGAGAGCGTCATTATTCTTCCGCTTGGCGAAGATGACTACATGTCACAAGTTCAGCTGCTCACCTACCTCGCGGCAGAGCAAGGCGACATCTATTTGCTTTCAACCGCGGATTTCAAAAGGTTCGCCGCTCAAGGTGCGTTCATTCCATTGGAGACCCTGGTGGCGGACGGTACGATCAATGCCGAGGGCATTGATTTAGGCAAGGGCTATGTGACGCTGGTTGATTCTGATGAAGAAGGCAATGAGGTACTCGTCGAAAGCCACTTATTCGGTATTCCGGCGGATGATCTGCATGGCTTCCTTGCCAGCGAAGTGAATAACCGGAATATGTTTCTCTCTATCACCTACAATAACAATAACGATGAAAATGTGATCCCGTTTTTTTCCGCACTGATCGATGCGGTCAAGGTGGCGGATACCGAAACGGTATCTGAGGGAACTGTCAAGTGAAATATAAATCCGTTGTCTGGGATCTGGACGGCGTTCTGACCGATTCGGCACCCGGCATTATCAGTACAACCAAGTATGTTCTGAGCAAAATGAACAAGCGTATTCCATCCGATACTGTTTTGCGCATGTTTTTGGGACCGCCTCTGGCGGTGTCTTTTCGCGAACTCTGCGGTATGAGTGAAAAGCAAGCGTTCATTGCGTCAGACCTTTACCGCGAGCGATACAGGACAGATGGCTGGCATGACAACGCAGTATACCCCGGCATTCGTCCATTGCTCAAGGCGCTGAGGGACAAGGGCTGTTATCTGTGTGTGGCTACAGGAAAGTCAACATCGGCAGCAAAGAGGATACTGGACGCCTTTTTCCTGACGCCTTATTTTGATCGCATTATCGGCAGCTCGGAAAACCAGCACAATGTTCAAAAGCAGGACGTCATTGTAGACGCCTTGCAGGGGAATAATGCCGCTGTGATGATAGGCGATCGGGGTTCGGACATTTTGGCCGCAAGGGCATTGGGGATAGACAGTATCGCCGTTTCATACGGTTACGGCTCTGATGAGGAACTTGTTCTAAGCCGTCCCACGGGTAAAGCGGACAGTGTGGATGCGCTGTGGGAACTGCTGGGCGTTGAGAAGATCTCCCAAAACGGTTACTTTATTTCAGTGGAAGGCAACGACGGCTGCGGAAAAACCACGCAAACGGGTCTTTTGTACGAGTGGCTGCGGCAGTGCGGCTTTGATGCCATGACTACCCGGGAACCCGGTGGTTCGCCTGTGGCTGAAAAAATAAGAGCCATACTGCTGGATAAAGAGAATATGTCCATGTATGGCATCACGGAAGCGCTTTTGTTTGCCGCTTCAAGGGCGCAGCATGTCAAGGAAGTAATCGAGCCCGCGCTCGTACGGGGCAAAGTGGTTATCACCGACCGTTTTGTGGATTCCAGCATTGCCTACCAAGGCGCAGGACAACAGTTGGGCGAAGATATGGTTGCGCAGATCAACGCGCCGGCAGTGGATGGCCATTATCCGGACACTACCGTGTACCTTGATCTGGACTACCGCGTCGCCCTCAAGCGCCGTAAGCATGCATCCGAGGCAGACCGTATTGAACTCAATCCAGAGGACTTTCATCAGCGCGTCCAGGATGCCTTTCGGCGTCTGCATGCGACAAACCGTGAAAGATATCTTAAAATTGACGCATCGGGTACGGCCGAAGATATCGCCCGGGCCGTTTACGGCCAAGTCGCGGTGCGCATGATGCTTTCCGGGGTGGCATGATGCGCGTGGTGGTGGGCCTGTCAGGCGGTGTCGATTCCGCCGTAGCAGCGTTGCTGCTCAAGCGCGCGGGTCATGATGTAACGGGCGTTTTCATGAAAAACTGGGAAGAGAAAGATGAGAATGCCATATGTACGGCCGAGCAGGATTGGAAGGACGTACAGGCCCTCTGCGATGTGATCGGCATCCCCTATTACTCTGTCAATTTCGCGAAAGAGTATTATGACAGGGTTTTCTTACGTTTCCTGGAAGAATACCAGGCAGGGCGCACACCCAATCCGGATGTTCTGTGCAATAAGGAAATCAAGTTTGACGCGTTTCTGAATTTCGCCGCGCAGATCGGTGCCGAAAAGATGGCAACGGGTCATTTTGTCCAGACAAACGATCAGGGTGACCTGTTGCGCGGAGCCGATGCCGCAAAGGATCAGAGCTATTTTCTGTACATGCTCAAGCGTGCGCAGCTGCAAAAATCGCTTTTTCCAGTCGGTCATTTGACCAAGAAAGAAGTGCGCGGCATTGCGCGGCAGGCCAATATCCCCGTTTTTGACAAGAAGGACTCAACCGGCATTTGCTTCATCGGGGAAAGGCACTTTAAAGATTTTTTGGCCGGCTTTTTGCCTGCGCAGCCGGGTCAGATCATTTCGGTTGATGGGGAGATTCTGGGTTGGCACGATGGCTTGATGTACTATACCTTGGGCCAGCGGCGGGGTCTTGGCATTGGAGGCCATGGCGATGGCAGAAGCTGGTTTGTGGTCAACAAGGAGCTGGAACGGAATGTTCTGATCGTCGCCCAAGGCGAGGATCACCCGATGTTGTTTTCTACTCAGGCCCAAATAGAGCAGGTCACCTGGATAGGTGATCCGCCAGGCGCCCAGGGCAGTGAAATCGCCCTGACCGCGAAGTTTCGCTACCGTCAGCCAGATCAGGATGTGCTTTTGACATACCGGGGCGAACGGGGCACCGTTCTTTTCATCCGGCCGCAAAGAGCCGTCACGCCGGGGCAGAGCGCCGTATTCTATCAAGGCGAAGTATGCTTGGGTGGCGGCATCATTACTTCGGCCCAAGTGCCGCAATAAGCATCTCCAAAGCGAGAGGCTGTCAGATTGTGATCAAATCAAGCTGCGACAGCGTCACATAGTGGCGGACGACGCCATCTATGGCGATGGCTGCGTGCAGTGCGTCATAGGGATAGAACGCGATCGTTCTTTCGCCGCTATCATACTTTAAGAACACGGTCAAAAGTGCCGCGTCCGTTTGCAGTGAGTTTTCTGTCATTTCTCCGGAGGACGAGAGACTCATCATGTCAAGGTATGCCCGCATGAAGGGTTCGGCGAGGATTTCATCGCCGTTTCTTTTAACGTACATATCATAAATGGTGTTGCCGCTGTCATCCACCGCTATCAAATTATTGGGCAGCACGCGTTCAGCAAACTCTACGTAATAGTCTGTCCTTTGTTCCTCGCGCATGACGGCGATCCATTGCATCTTGTTGAGCGGAATATCAAATGGTGTTTGCAGTGCCAGGATGTCCGGCTCTATGTTCAATAGGAAACCCATGGACAGCATGGTGGCTTTGTAGATCATATCGTCAAACAGGCAGTAATAACCTACAGAGGCAAAAGCATCGCCAAAGTAAAACGTTATTTCATGTTCAGGTACATCCCTTTGCTCTGCGACTTGATGGTCCGGGGTCATTACGCTGATGATGCTGGCCGCCATTCTAATGGTTACAACCGCGAAAGGTTTATGCAGCCCGTACAGCCGGAGGTTCTTTTCGTTACCCTCGGCCACATAGGTCGACAGGCGCATGCGACCGGCTTTTTCCAGCAGGTCCTGCATTAAACCCGATGCGGGATAACGGAAGGGCTTTTTTACGTACCAGATGCCTTGTTCGTTGGTTAGCGACACTTCATCGCCGGAAGCATATCTCACGTCAATGCCGTCGATAAGGTCCGGTGTGTAATTGATATCCGGAATGGGATGCAGCTCCTCCTTGGTGTAGTTCATTGCGCTTATGTAATCAAGTTCCGTCAGGTATACTGCCGTATCGCCTTCCCGAAAAAGAAATCTGTGTGTATCGTCTGCGTGCACATTTTCGGCGGCGAACCACGTTTCCAAAACGCCATCTTTGGCGTGGATAGTGAAATGAAACGAATCATTCGTTATGCCAAATTCAGATAGGTGCTCCATATCGGTGTTTTCTTGGGCAAGATAGTCCGCGCGTATGAGGGTCGCCATATCGAATATTTCTTCCACCCGCGCTGTGTTGAGGCGAAAGCCCTCATCCCCGGCGATTGCGTACGAATTGTCTGCATTTCTGAGCAGCGTGAAGGGCTCCCCGCCAGTCGGATACAGTGTTATCTTTTCTATATCCTCTAAATTAAAGCTGCTCAGCACGATTCTGTCGGGCCTGGGTTCCACTTCCGGCAGCGGTTGGGGCCGCGACAATTGCCAGATCCCAATCAAAACGAGGACTGATACCAGTATCAAGACGATTTTGAGTTTGCGCGGGAAAGG
>LSQX01193269.1_pt2 | contig 12939 bp, 10 predicted proteins | sample 654561 | NCBI WGS metagenome assembly LSQX01 (sample SAMN04489861, study PRJNA283612) | anaerobic digester metagenome | isolation source: 4 biogas reactors fed with cattle manure at either 37C or 55C with and... | place: Denmark: Kongens Lyngby | collected 2014 | reverse complement strand
TTCCCAACCAGCTGCCTTACCGCAACTCCTTTGTCTACATTTTCCTGGTCCTGACCATGGCTTACCCGGCGCTGACGCATCTGCGCGAGTTCTCGGGCAAGCAGATCGGCACGCTCAGCCTGGCCGCGGCCGGGGTCGTTTTGCTGGCCCAGAAGCTGAACGACAAGACCCCGGAGCTGCAGACCCTCTATGTCAGCCTGGCGTTTATCGCCATCTACGCCGCTGTCCTGACGCTGGACCGCATGCGCCGCATGAGCCGCCGCGAGCTGGCGCTCGCTGTCCTGTTTGCCGTGATCGCCGAACTGTCGGTCAACACGCTGCTGACCTTGCACCGCATCGATGTCACGGAGGTCATGTCCTATCGCGACGGCTACATGTCCGGCCCCCAGGTCGCGGCGATCCGCGAACAGCTGCTGACCTTCGAGAAAGAGGAGCATGGAGGCTTCTACCGGGTCGAGGTCGTGCCGCCCAAGACGATCAACGACCCGTTCATGTACCAGTACCGCGGCATCTCCATCTTTGCCTCGACCATGCAGACCAAGCCGGTCAAGCTGTTTGAGAATCTGGGCTACCACAGCAACAGCATCAACAGCTACAAATATGAAGCCTCGACGCTTGTTTTGGATTCGCTCTTCGGCGTCAAGTACCTGATCCGCCGGTCGGGCAACCAGGCCTACCAGCTGCTTGAAGAAGTGATTCAAAACGACCAGATCACGGTGTACCGCAACCCGTACGCCTTATCGCTCGGTTTTGTCGGCGACGAAACACTCGCCCAATGGCGTTCCGCCAGCGGGGACCCGTTCAGCGCCCAGAACCGCCTGGTGCGCAGCCTGTCGGGCCAGGACGAAGATGTGCTCGTGCCGCTCAAGCTCGAGGCCGGCGAGCTGGCCAACATGACCTATACCGGCAGCGGCAACCACATCTACAGCTACAAGAAGACCAACAAGGACCAGGAGGCCATTGGCCGGGTCAACATCATCAATCCCGCCGACCAGCATGTCTACCTCTACTTTGATGTCGTCGCCAACAAGGCCGACCGTGGTTACGTGATGCTCGGCGAAACGAAAATTGACTACAACGCCAAGCGGGCGACGATCATCGATCTGGGCCATGTGCCGGCCAACACGGTGATCACCTTCAACATGACCTTTGACGCCGCCAGTTCGGAAAGCGGCCGCTTCGAGCTCTACGCCAGCGCCCTCGACGAAGCGGCGTTCGGCGCGGCCATCGAGGCGATCCGCCTGAACAGCCTGCAGGTCGATCGGCTCGACGATACGCGGGTCACGGCTTCGCTCAACGCCCGGGCCGACGGCCTCCTGATGCTGACCATGCCCTACGATGAAGGCTGGCAGGTCAGGATCGACGGCGAGAAGACGAAAATCCAGGCGCTCGACAACGGCTTGATCGCCGTACCGGTCACGGCCGGGCCGCATACGCTTGACCTGCGCTACACGCCGCCGTGGCTGATCGTGGGCTTGCTGGCCAGTGCGCTGTCGGCGCTGATCCTGATCGTCATCGGCAAGGCCGCCGCCTCCCGCCGCAAGAAGCGCGCGGACAGGCCCGCGGAAGCCGCCAGCCTGGTCCGGCCCGTCAACATCGACAATTTGCAGATGCCCGCCAGGCAGCAGGAACAGGCGGAAGAACCCCAAAGCAAGGAAGAAGAACAGCCAAATCCCTGAACCGGTCCGTTTGTGGTATAATCAAAGTAAGATTTCTGCTGGCAAAGCCAGCCGGCAGGCAAAGGGAGGTATTGAGATGGAAATAGCAAGACAATTTTATCGCTGTGACATCTGCGGCAATCTGGTTGGCATGATTGAAGACGGCGGCGGGGAACTGGTCTGCTGCGGTGAGCCCATGCGGCTCCTGGAAGCGAACACGACCGACGCCGCGACCGAGAAGCATGTTCCGGTCTGCACACGCGACGGCAACGCCTTGCATGTTGTGGTTGGCAGCGTGGCACATCCGATGCTCGAAGCCCATTACATCCAGTGGATCTGCGTCGCCCAGGCCGGCCGCACCCAGCGGGTTGCCCTGCAGCCCGGCCAGGCTCCACAAGCCGATTTCATCCTGGCTGACGGCCCGGCTGTTGTCTACGAATACTGCAACCTGCACGGCTTGTGGAAAGCCGATGTGGCCTGATTCCCCCAAACGGCTTTTAGCAGGCTTGAGCGGTATCCGTGCGTTGCCCGGCAACGACCGGATACCGCTTTTTACCGTGCCTGCCCCGCTTGATTATGCTGTGGCGTGATTTTCAGACAGCCGGCTGGCTGGTCATCGTCCTGACCGTCCTTTACAGCCTGATCCGGGCGGCGGCGTTCGTGGTCACGGCGCTCAGCCTGCATCGCCTGGCCATCAAGCGCCGGATGCCGAACCCCTGGCTGGCCTGGATTCCGGTCATCCGCTACACCCTGCTCGGCCAGCTCATCGGCTCCAGCCTGAAGGTGACGCCCCGTCTGACCATTCCCTTAGTCGGTGTGATCATGCCGTTCACCGCTGCGTTCATGATCTTGCTCAGCGGCAGTTTCGCGGGCCAGGTTGCCGCGGTTCTGACGGTTGTCCTGGCGACACTTTGCTACATGAGCTTGTTTCGCCAGCATCGTGAGCCCCATGCGCTGGCCTATGGTTTGCTGGCCGGGCTGCCGTTTGTCGAGATGATCGGCTGTTTTTTACTCTGGCAGCTCGCGTCCGGACCCATCCCCGACGTGCCCGCCGATCCGACGGTCTTTCGCCCGCGCTCCTGAACAAAAGCTGGCCTCTCGAGAGACCGGATCCGATCGACGGACCCGGTTTTTTTCTTGACAGCCGAGTGGTTTTTGCGTTAGTATTCCTACATGGTAACACTAAGGGGAGAAGACGGATGGACCTGCTGGACTGCCTGGTTGAGACCGGACTGACGCGTCAGGAAGCGCGCCTGTTTGTGTTGCTGTGCAGTGAAGGCGAGCTGACCGGATACGAAGCGGCCAAGCTCAGCGGCATGTCGCGTTCCAACGCCTATCTGGCCCTGGCTGGCCTGACCGACAAGGGCGGCGCCGTCTGCATCGACGGCGAAGTCCGGCGTTACGCGGCCGTTCCTGTGGCGGAATTTTGCCAGAACAAGCGGCGCCGCCTGGACGAGGTCCTGGCGGTGATCCGCGACCAGATGCCGGCGGCCCGCCAGCTGGTCGAGCCTTTTCTGACGATCAAGGGCCGCGACAACATCCGCGACAAGATGCACAACCTGATCCGGCAAGCCCGTTACCGGGTCTACCTGTCCCTGGCCGCCGAGGAGGCGGCTGATGTGGCCGATGACCTGGCGGTCCTGCGTGACCGGGGCCTCAAGGTTGTCCTGATCACCTCAAGACCGTTTTTTCTGCCCGGCATCACCCTCTACTACGCGGACAAAAAACCTGGCCAGATCCGCCTGATCGCGGACTCGGAAGGGGTCCTGACCGGCGAAATATCCGAGACCGGCGAGTCGTCGTGCCTCTTTTCGCATCACCAGGCGCTGGTCACGCTGTTTAAAGAGGCGCTGATTAACGAAATTCAAGTTATTAAGATGACAGGACAACAGGACGAAATAGCAAATAAAAGCGACAAAATAAACAAGGAGACAACCCGATGAGCCCGACAGATGAACTGACCCAACGACATTTTTTCGGCGACCATGACCCCCAGACGCTGCTGGAACGATTCGGCAGCCCGCTTTATGTCTACAATGAGGCGATCTTCAGGCAGCGTTGCCGGGAGATGCGCCGCCTGATCCGCTATGAGCCATTTACCGCCAACTACTCCATCAAGGCGAACAGCAACCTGGCGTTGCTGCGGATCGCCCGCGAGGAGGGGCTGCACGCCGACGCCATGTCGCCCGGCGAGATCTATGCCCTCGAGCAGGCCGGATTCAAACCGGAACAGATCTTTTTCGTACCCAACAATGTGTCCGCACCTGAGCTTGGCTATGCTCTGGAGCGGCAGATTTGCGTCAGCCTGGATTCGCTGGACCAACTGGCGCTGGCCGGCCGGCTATCGCCGGGCCTGGACGTGGCGATCCGCATCAACCCGGGACTGGGTGCCGGCCATCACGCCAAGGTGATCACGGCGGGCAAGAAGACCAAGTTCGGCATCAACGCCGAGCAGCTGGACGAGGCGCGGGCGATTGCCAGGCGCCATCATCTGCGCATTACCGGCGTCAACCAGCACATCGGCTCGCTGTTCATGGAACCGCCGGCCTACCTGCGGGCGGCCCGGCACTTTTTTGAGCTGGCCGCCGGCTTTCCGGATTTGCATTTTGTCGACCTGGGCGGCGGTTTCGGCATTCCGTACCATAAGCTGGACGGGGAGGCGCGGCTCGACCTGCAGGAACTGCAGGAAGGCCTGGACCTGCTGGTTTCCGATTTCGTACAGCGCTATGGCAGACCCGTCACGGTCAAGACGGAACCGGGCCGTTATGTGGTCGCGGAAAGCGGCGTGCTGCTGGGTACGGTGCACGCGCTCAAGGAAAACGACGGCGTCGTCTATGCCGGAACCGATATCGGGTTCAATGTGCTGGCCCGGCCGATGCTCTACGATTCCTGGCACGACATCGTCGTCTACCGCGACGGACAGCCGCTTGAGGCGGACCCGGACAGGCTTCAGGCCGTGACGGTGGTGGGCAACATTTGCGAGAGCGGCGACATCCTGGCCAAGAACCGACCCCTGCCGCCGCTATGCCCGGGCGATCAGCTGGCGGTCCTGGATGCCGGTGCCTATGGCTATGCGATGAGTTCCAACTACAACAACCGGCTGCGGCCGGCCGAAGTCCTGATCCGGCAGGACGGCACCGCCGCCCTGATCCGCCGGCGCGAGACGACTGAGGACCTGCTGCGCACCTGCCTGGAGATCTGACCGGCCAACCCCGCATTGCCAGGCTGGGCCGGACTTGTTATGATGGAAACACAATCACCGAAAACCCATGCGAAAGGGGTGTGGCACAAGCATGAACAAACGTTCGGACTATATCAGCTGGGATGAATATTTCATGGGCATCGCGCTGCTGTCCGCCAAGCGCAGCAAAGACCCCAGCACCCAAGTCGGCGCCTGCATCGTCAACAAGCAGCACAAGATCGTTTCGGTCGGCTACAACGGCATGCCGATCGGCTGCAGCGACGACGCGTTCCCCTGGGATCGCGAAGGGGAGCCGCTTGAGACCAAATACCCGTATGTCTGCCACGCGGAGCTCAATGCCATCCTCAACAATGTCGGCTTCAATCTCGCGGACTGCACTATCTACGTGCCGCTGTTTCCCTGCAACGAATGCGGCAAGGCGATCATCCAGGCCGGTATTCGCGAAGTGGTCTACATCTCCGACAAGTATGCGCAGACCGACAGTGTCCGGGCGTCCAAGCGCATGCTCGACCATGCCGGCGTCCGCTATCGCCGCCTGGAGACCAACCTGGAGACCCTGACCGTATCGTACCGGGTCGGCGATATCTGACCGGTTCGGCCCATGCCCTGCCGACACCCTGCCCCCGCAGGGTGTTTTTTTTGTGCCTGGAGCAACCCCAATAGCGAATAGCCGGCAAAAAGCCGGTGAAAAACATATGTTCGCAATCTCTTGACAAAACAGGAAAAGGGTGGTATTGTATAAAAACGAACATATGTTTGACCCTGCGTCACACAGGAAAAGAGGTGCCCTATGCCGGATATCAATGCTCTTTGGTGGCTGACCCTGATCTTGCTGGCCGTCGTTCTCGGCAGCCTGCTGCTGGCCGAGCGCAAAACTGAAAAGGCCATCTGGGACGCGTTTGCCCGCTCGCTGCCGTCTGAACCACCCGCCCGCCCGATGCTGGCCGAGGTTGAGCGCCCGCAGCGGATCAGCCGCTTTTTACCGGTTGCCGAAGCTGCGCGGGAAGATGGGGCAGAACCGCCTGCCGCGCTGCAGTACGAGCTGCCGCGCGCGGTAAAAAAAGAGGCAGCCGTTGCCGACTGCCATCACTGTGCCTGACTTGCTGGAGCGCGGGATGCCCGGTCAGCAGGACTGGTCGACGCGCTCGCGTTTGCTGCGCAAACGGTGGTCGGTGGCCGCGATGAAGAAATCCGGATCGATGTGCTGCAGAATATCCTCGAGTTCGCCGTCCCCCATGACGGTGTTGCGCCCCGCCTGGTAAAGGCGGTCCACGGCCTCGCGGACAGCCTGGACAACGGGATGGCGCTTGTCGACGGCATGTTCGCCCTTGAGACCGTAGAAGCTGTTCAGCCAGTGGGCGATTCCGGCCAGGCCGGAGTGCGAGTCGACGGCAACGGTGGCGGGACGGTTGAGGATCCTGGCCGTGTCAAAGATATTGTAGATTTCCTCGTCTTTCAGCAGGCCGTCGGCATGGATGCCCGCCCGGGTCGCATTGAAATAGCGTCCGACAAAGGGCGTGCGCGGCGGGATCTCATGGCCGAGCTCGGCCTCGAAATATTCGGCGATTTCCGTGATGACCGACAGGTCCATGCCGTCGGTCGTGCCGCGCAGGGAGGCGTACTCCACCGCCATGGCCTCCAGCGGGCAGTTGCCGGTCCGCTCGCCGATGCCGAGCAGCGAGCAGTTGACGCCGCTGCAGCCGTACAGCCAGGCTGTGGCGGCGTTGGTCACCACCTTGTAGAAATCGTTATGCCCGTGCCATTCAAGCCATTCGGAGGGAACTTCAGAATAATGCTGCAGACCGTAGATAATGCCCGGAACGCTGCGCGGCAGGGCGACACCGGGATAGGAGACCGCGTAGCCGAGTGTGTCGCAGGCCCTGATCTTGATCGGCTTGCCGCTTTCCCGGGCCAGTTTCATCAGCTCATTGGCGAACGGGACGACAAAACCGTAAAAGTCAGCCCGGGTGATGTCTTCGAAATGGCAGCGGGGCAGGATGTCGTATTCCAGGGCACTGCGCACGATCCCCAGGTATTTCTGCATCGCCTGGCTGCGGTTGAGGTTCATCTTCTTGAAGATGTGGTAGTCCGAGCAGGAGACAAGGATGCCCGTTTCCCGGACCCCCATGTCCTTGACCAGCTGGAAGTCCTTTTCATTGGCACGGATCCAGCTGGTTACTTCCGGAAAATCGTAGCCCAGCTCCATGCAGCGGTTGACCGCCTGCTTATCCTTATCCGTATACAGGAAAAACTCGCTTTGCCGGATCAGGCCGTTCGGGCCGCCCAGTTTGTGCAGCAGCTGGAAGAGGCGGACGATCTGGTCGACCGTAAACGGCGAGCAGGCCTGCTGGCCGTCACGGAAGGTCGTGTCGGTGATCCAGATCTGGTCTGGGGTGTTCATCGGGACGACACGGTGGTTGAAGGGGACCTTGGGGATGCTGACATAGTCGAAAAGATGCCGGTACAGATTGGGCTCGGCAACATCCTGCAAGGTGTAACGATAGGCCGACTGCTCGAGCAGATTGGTTTTACGGCTGAATTCCAGCATACAGATCCCTCCCGATATGCAAGATCAAACGAGTTAACTTGCATAATATAATTTTATCATTATAGGGGAGCACCGCCATGCTGTCAACCAATTGCCCCGATGCCGGGACCGCCTGGCCACGAGTCATTTTACACGCCGACCTCAATGGCTTCTATGCCGGGGTCGAGTGCCTCTACCGGCCTGAACTGCGCCAGAAACCCGTGGCCGTGAGCGGGGACGCCGAAAACCGGCACGGAATCATCCTGGCCAAAAATGAAATTGCCAAACGCTTTTCAATCAAGACCGGCGAGGCCATCTGGCAGGCGCGCCAAAAATGTCCGGGTCTGGTCGTGCTGACGGCCGACTATGCCAAGTATTTGCGCTATGCCCGTCTGACCCGGCAGATCCTGGCCGATTTTTCCGATCAGGTCGAGCCGTTCGGTCTGGACGAGGCCTGGATCGACGTGAGCGGCAGCATCCGCCTGCTGGGGGATGGGGTGGCCCTGGCCGACCGGGTCCGCCAGCGGACGCGCGAAGAGCTGGGCCTGACCTGCTCGGTCGGTGTCAGCTACAACAAGATTTTCGCCAAGCTGGGCAGCGACCTCAAAAAGCCGGACGCGACCGTCGCGATCCCGCCTGACCGCTTCCAGGCGATTGTCTGGCCGCTGCCGGTCCAGGACCTGCTCTATGTCGGGCCGTCGACGATGCGCCGGCTGCAGCGCATCGGCATCCGCACCATCGGGGGGCTGGCTGCGCTGCGCCTCGAGGACGCCCGCTACCTGCTGGGCAAGTGGGGCGAAACCCTCTGGCTGTTTGCCCGCGGCTTGGACGATTCGCCTGTCCATACCTCAGACGCGCGCGAGATGGTCAAATCGGTGGGCAACAGCACGACCACGCCGCGCGACCTGGCCAGCGGCGATGACGTGCGTGTGATCCTGATGGTCTTGTCCGAGAGCGTCGCGGCCCGGCTGCGCGAGTATGGCCTGCGCTGCCAGACGGTGCAGATCAGCATCCGGGACAACCAGCTGGCGACGATTGAACGCCAGCAGAAGATGAGCCGGGCCACTGACCTGGCCCGCGACATCGTCCGCCAGGCCTGGCAGCTGTTTGAACGGCACTGGGCCTGGGCGCGCCCGATCCGCAGCCTGGGCGTGCGCGGCTGTGACCTGGTCACCGCGGACCGCCTGGAGCAACTCGCCCTGTTCGAGGATCCCGGCGCCTATGACCGGCAGAAAGAACTGGAGAAAACCATCGATGAGATCCGGCGTCGCTTTGGCTACTTCAGCATCCAGCGCGGCCTGATGCTCAGCGACCGCCAGCTGTCCGGCTTCAATCCCAAGGAAGAGCACGTCATCCACCCGGTTTCGTTTCCGGGGCTGTCCGGTTGACCAGCAAGCTGAGCGCTTCTTCCTCCGGCATCGGTCTGTCCAGGAGGTAGCCCTGCCCCAGGTCGCAGCCCAGCTCGAGCAGCTTGTCCCACTGGTCCGGCTGTTCGATGCCCTCGGCCACCGTGGCGATGTCCAGCTGCTTGCCGAGGTTGATGATCATGGCGACGATGATCTCGCCGCGCTTGTGGTCGAGCACCTTGTCGACATAGCTTTTATCGATTTTCAACGTGTCGAACGGCATGTCCACCAGGTAGTTCAGGGACGAATACTGGGTGCCGAAATCGTCGAGGGCGATCAAAAAGCCCAGTTCCTTCAGGCCCTTCATGGTCGCACGGGAGATCTGGCTGTCGTAGATCAGGGAATGCTCCGTGATCTCGAACTGGACCGATCCGGGCTTGACCGGCATCGCCGCCAGGCAGGTTTCCAGGAACGGGAGCAGCCGGCCGGAGACGACCGTCTTGGCGGACAGGTTGATGGAGAGCAAAAGGGGGCTGCCGGCGGGCAGACGCTGCAGGAAGCCAAACGCGTGGCGAATCACCCAGAAATCGATGTCGATGATGTGCTGGGTTTCTTCGGCAAAGCTGATCAGCTCGCCGGTCTGGAAGGGGATGCCCTGAAGCGACCAGCGCAGCAGCGCCTCAAAGCCATGCAGTTTTTTGTCTGGCATCGCGTAAATCGGCTGGTAGTGGAGCAGGAATCCGTCTTTTTCCAATGCATCCTCGATGGATCGTTCCAGCTGGTTGCGGCTGAAAACCTCCTGAAGCAAAGTCTGTTCAAAGCGGCTGACCGAACCCTTGCCTCTGGATTTGGCCTTGTTGAGGGCGATGTCCAGGCTTTGCAGGAGTTCGTCCAGCGTCGATCCGTCGCGGGGATATACGGCGATGCCGATACAAAGCGATGGCTTGTAGGCGAGATCGCCGATTTCCCAGGTGCTTTCCAGGGCGTCGAAAACTGTGGCGACCGTACGGTCCAGGTCGGCTTTGCCTATATGTGGATCGAGCAGGAAAAAAGTGTCGCCGCCCCAGGTGTACAGGGCGGAGAAAATAAAATGAGCCGTCAGCCGCCGGGCCATTTCGTTGAGAAACAGATCGCCCGTGCGGTGCCCGAAAAGGTCGTTGACGGTCCTGAAATTGTCGATATCCAGGGCGTAGACAGCAAAAGGTGTCGCGGTATCCAGCATGGTCTGGATCTGGTCTTCGAAAACGATCCGGTTTTGCAGGCCGGTCAGCGGATCACGGTAGGCCAGGTTGCGGATCTGCTTTTCCTTTGCTTTTTCGCTCGTCAGGTCGATGCCGAAAGACACGATCACCGGTTCGCCCCACAAGGACTGGCGCATAAACGTTTCGTTCCAGAGGATATGCAGGACCTCCCCGCTTTTGTGGCGCATGCGGTTCTCCAGATGGCCGCCAACCCCTTCGGCCTGCAGGCGGCGGAGCCGTTCGGCCAGGGTTTCCTTTTCGTCATCCGCCAGCAGCAGGTCAGCCCATTTTGCCCCCAGGATCTCGTCGCGCGGATAGCCGAACAGCGGCTGGAACGCGTCGTTGACATCGCGGATGGCGCCGGTTTCGTTCCAGATCATGATGATCGTGTTGCTGTTGCGGTAGACCTCCTGGATGAACTGGTTCTGGGCTGTGAGCGCGTCGAGCGTCTGATTGAGGGACGCGTTCTTTTTTTGCAGTTCCAGGTCCTTGCTCCGGATGTCTTCGGCATACGCGGTCAGCTCGCGGTTGACCGAAAAAACGGTCCTGGACAGCCCGGCGATCCGGGCGTAGTCCTTTTTGACCTGAATGTAGAGCAGAAAAGCGGTCAGGGCGACAAAAATGCCGCCCTTGGCCGACTGGAAGCGCATGTACACCGCATGGTCGACAGCCAGCAGATTGATCAGGTGGTCAGAGAAGAGAATCCAGAGAATGCCGGCGACCAGGTAAACGCCGACAATCCGCCAGGGATTCTCATAGCGCGACCACGCGATATCCATCCCGGGTATGTCCGTGCTGTCGTTTTTTCCGGTTTTTGTTTTCATGGAACGGCACCGTCGATTCTGTATGACGACAACGTCTTAGCTGGCTGCCAGATGCGATTATCTTATCATATGCGAAAAACCAGTGCAAAGGAAACCTCAATCTTGATCGCTGTTTTCCATCCGGCAGCGGCGGTTGACAACCTATGGCAACAGGACTATCCTGATCAGTGGACATGACTAAAATGTGATGGTTGTCTTTGTGCAGAACGTGCAAAAATGACGCGTTGCGCCCGGAGTGGACGTTGACAGCTACACCTGTCACTGCATACGATGACCAGAAAGAGGGAACCATGAGCAGAAAAATCAGAAACATGACCGTTGTCCTGAGCCTGGTGCTGGCCCTGGCGATGCTGGCCGCCTGTACGCCGGATCCCACAACCACGACCACCACCCAGCCGCCCGTCACGCTGCGGGTTGCCGGTTTGAACGGACCGACCGGCATCGGACTGGTCAAGCTGATGGCCGATTCAGACGCGAAAACGACCCAAAACCAGTACACGTTTTCGCTGACCGGAACGCCGGACGATATCGTGGCCCAGGTCAGCAGCGGCCAGGTGGACATCGCGGCGCTGCCGACCAATATGGCCGCTATTTTATACCAGAAAACCAGCCAGAACGTTCAGCTTTTGGCAATCAACACCCTGGGCGTCCTCTACATCCTGGAACGAGGCGACACCGTCACGTCCCTGCAGGATCTGGCCGGGAAAGAAGTCCTGGCTTCCGGCCAGGGCGCGACCCCTGAATATGCTCTCAACGAGCTGCTGAGTCAGGCCGGGCTTCAGGACCAGGTCACCGTCACCTACAAGACGGAACACCAGGAACTGGCCACACTGGCCGCGGCCGGCCAGGCGGATCTCGTTTTGCTTCCGGAACCGTTCGTCACCACCGTCCTGAACAAAAATCCGGATCTGCGCATCGCCCTCGACCTGACCGAAGTCTGGCAGAGCGTGCACCAGGGCCAGAACGAGAGCGAGCTGGCCATGGGCTGCATGATCGTGAACAAGGCGTTTGCGGCGCAGCATCCGCAGGCGCTGCAGACCTTCCTCGAGGAATACCAGGCGTCCGTCGATTTTGTCAACGCGAACGCGGAGCAGGCCGGAACCCTGGTGGCCCAGTATAAGATCATGGGCGACGCCGCCCTGGCGGCCAAGGCCATCCCGAACTGCCACATCGTGCTGATCCGCGGCGCTGCGATGCAAAAGGCCCTAAATCCGTTTTACGAGGTCCTTTTTGCCGCCAACCCGAAGTCGATCGGCGGAGCCATGCCGGATGCCGGTTTCTATTATGTTCCCTGACAACCGGCCGATCGGGTATAATCAAAGGTAAAATACGCGCACAAGGGAAGGGGGCGCAGGGGTGAGAACTGACGGCAAGCGATCGGGCCGGCTGGCCTGGATATGGGTGACGCTCGTCTGGCTGGCCATCTGGCAGGGCGCCTACCTGCTGGTCGGCCAGGATCTGCTCCTGGCTTCACCCTGGCAGGTGCTGCAGCGCCTGGCGCTCCAGGGCGTCCGGCCGTCGTTCTGGCTGACTGTCCTCTATTCCTTTTTGCGCATCCAGGCCGGCTTCCTGCTCGGCCTGGCCTGCGGGTCGCTGCTGGCGGTCCTGACCGTCCGCCTGGCCTGGGTCAAGCGGCTCTTCCATCCGGCGATCAGCGCCATCCGCGCCACCCCGGTTGCCTCTTTCATCATCCTGGCACTGGTCTGGATGTCGCACAACCGGGTCGTGGTCTTTATCGTTTTCCTCATGGTGCTGCCGATCGTCTGGCGCAATGTCACAGAAGGGATCGAAACGACGGACCCCCAGCTGCTGGAAATGGGGCGGGTCTTCCACCTGTCGCGCCTGGAGGTCGTCCGGGCTATCTACATACCCTCTGTCGTGCCCTTTTTTGTTACGGCGGCGACGACAAGCCTGGGGCTGGGCTGGAAGGCGGGCATCGCAGCCGAAGTGCTCAGCCGGCCGCCCCTGTCGCTGGGCAGGCAGCTGTACGACGCCAAGATCTATCTCGAGACGGCCGACCTTCTGGCCTTCACCTCGGTCGTGATCATCATCAGCCTGGCTCTGGAGCACCTGCTGCTTTTACTCTTCCGCCAGGCCGGGCGCCTTTTCCAGCGCCGCGGGATCACCGGCAGAAAGGCAGG
>LSQX01298434.1_pt1 | contig 12940 bp, 4 predicted proteins | sample 654561 | NCBI WGS metagenome assembly LSQX01 (sample SAMN04489861, study PRJNA283612) | anaerobic digester metagenome | isolation source: 4 biogas reactors fed with cattle manure at either 37C or 55C with and... | place: Denmark: Kongens Lyngby | collected 2014 | reverse complement strand
CCACACCAACGACCACCACACCCGGAAAGACTCCGAACCAGCCGGTAACGGCGGCGGCTCCTGTCACGGCGACCGCAGGCCAGAACGGTGCGGCAAGCGCCTCCATCCCGGAGAAGTCCGTAACAGATGCCATCGCCAAGGCGCAGGCTGATGCAAAGGCACAGGGCAAAACCGCAAACGGCACCACCGTTGCGCTGAATGTCACCATGCCAAAGGGTGCAACATCCCTAACGACAAATCTGACCCGAAATTCCCTGAACAGTCTTGTCAGCGCAGGAGTCACCAACCTTGAGCTGAACGGCTCCCCCGTGACGGTTTCCTTTGATACAAAGGCACTGGCGGAAATTCAGAAGCAGAGCAGCGGCAACATCAGCATCACCATTGCACCCAACGCCAAGCTGTCTGCAGCGGCAAAGGGCATGATCGGCACACGCCCGGTCTATGACCTGACAGTCAGCTACACCAAGGACGGCAAAAATGCCACCGTCACCACCTTCGGCGGCGGTACAGCTACGGTTTCCGTGCCTTACACTCCCGCCAAGGGAGAAGCGGTCGGCGGCCTGTATGCGGTCTATGTAGACGCAAAGGGCAACGCTACCCGCATCGCAGGCTCCGCCTACGACGCCAACAGCGGCTGTGTGATGTTCACAACCACACACTTCTCTCTGTACGGCATCGGCTACACCGCGCCAAGTGCGAAGTTCACGGATATTAAGACCCATTGGGCGAAGGAATCCATTGATTATGTGGTCGGCAGAGGACTTCTCTCCGGCACCGCGGAAACCACCTTTGCACCAGACACCGCCATGACACGGGGAATGCTGGTAACTGCCCTCGGCAGACTGGCGGGTGTGGACACCAAGCTTTATACCACAAACAGCTTCACCGATGTGAAAGCCGACAGTGCCTTCCGTCCCTATATTGAGTGGGCGTACAAAAAAGGCGTTGTGCAGGGCATCGGCAACCAGCAGTTTGCACCTGACCGGGCGATCACCCGTGAGGAGATTGCGGTGATCTTCGCAAACTTTGCCAAGGCCACCGGTTACACCCTGCCCGTGACCCGTACCGCAACAACTTATGCGGATGCGTCCAGCATCGGCAGCACCTACAAGACGGCGGTAACAGCCATGCAGCAGGCAGGCATCATGATGGGCGGCACAAGCAATAAGTTTAACCCGAAATCCAGCGCCACCCGCGCGGAGGTCAGCACCATGCTCCACCGCTACATCAAGCTGACCATCGACCCCGACACCGCACAGGGCTGGGCGAAAAACGACGCCGGACAGTACCTCTACTACAAGGACGGCAAAACCCTCACCGGCACACAGACCATTGACAGCGTGAAGTATTTCTTCAACACCGACGGAACGCTGAAAACCGGCTGGGTGCAGGACGGTGATAACTGGTGCTTCTACTCCGGCAACAAAGCCGCCGAAGGCTGGCTGGACATCAGCGACAAACGGTACTACTTCACCAAGGACGGCCTGATGGTGTCCGGCAAATGGCTGGAGATCAACAGCAAGTGGTACTACTTCAACACGGATGGCTCTCTTGCTAAGAATGCCAAGATAGACGGCTATGAGGTAGGCCCCGATGGTGTAAGAAAAGCAAAATAAGCACAACAAAAAAACAACACACCCATCGGTCTCAAGTCGATGGGTGTGCTGTGCTTTATTGGCATTCATTGTGTTAGAAAGTGTCGGCTGGCTCTTGTATCCGCATATATACAGATGACTGAAACACAGTATCCTTTACTTCAAACCGCGCCGCGCCGCCGTGTTTTTTCGCCACAGCCGCCACAGAGGACAGCCCCATGCCCTCGCCCTCCCGCTTGGAGGACAGGAGGGTGCCGTTCTTTTCTTTGACCTTACCGTCAAAGCTGTTGTCCACCGTGAGGGTCAGGACGCCATATTCCAGATGGCTGTGGAGCCGGATAAACCGCTTCCCCTCTGTCATACGAGAGCAGGCTTCCACGGCATTCTCCAGCAGATTGCCCACTACGATGCACAGGTCACTTTGCACCGTGGGATCAAGCTCCGCAGGGATGGCAAAATGCAACCGGGTTTCAATGCCCTGCTCCTTGGCGGCGGCGTTATAATGAGCGGCCACGGCGTTCACCGCATAGTTTTCGCAAAGCCGGACTTCCTTGTCCGAAGGGATATTTCTGGTCAGGGTATCGAGATAGCCGTCCAGCTTTTCCTTGTCGCCCTGCCCGCTGAGTTCCCGCAGGACGGTCAGGTGATGGCGCAGATCGTGCCGCTGTGCTTTTACCAACCCATCATTTTCCGCCATCTTCTGATATTGCAGCCGTTGCAGCTCAAGCTGACGAGCGGTGGCGGCCATCTCGTAGGTGAGCCGCGCCTTTTCCTCGGTGGCACTGCGCATGGATTCCCGCACATAATGGCCGCTGACAATGGCGAGGGTAACGACAAAGGCCAGCACCCCAAGCTGGAAGAACACAGTCAACCCGGCGGTCAGGTGCAGCCAATAGTTGCCCACCTCCAGCAGGGTGAAGGCAGCCAGCAGAATCACCGCAAGGGCAAACCGTTTGGCCGCCGGGTTGCGGTGCCGGAAATGCTCCCACAGCAGGCAGATGGCGAATACCACAAAGCCCAGCGGTGCGATGATGTGGAACCAGTACAGGCTTTTGCTAAAGTCCATCCCGCCCCAAAGCTGCAACAGCAGTGCCGTGGCAATGACGGCAATATGTATTCCTACCATGATTAGAAAGGGCAGTCTGTTCTTAGGCCGCAAAATCACCAGCCCGAAGCACAGCAAGGGAATCGTCATCAAAAACAATCCCAAGTAGGCCATGTTGTAGAGCAGCGTGGGGTAAGGCAGCAGGAAGGCGGTCAGGTCGCATTCCCCCAGCACCCACACCCCCGCCGATAAGGAGAACAGGCCCAGCCACAGGAAGGACGCGCCATAGGCGTCCCCCCGGATTACCGTCAGGGAGCCCAGCGCCATGCCAAGCCCCAGCAAGATCAGGACGATGGAAAACAGCAGGGAAAAGCCTTCCGCCCGGAACTGCCCGGCAAAAATCGCTCCTTCGTTCCCCACCGAAAGCACGGGGAGGGATAGATTGCTCCGCTGGGTCAGGGATAGATACTCCACCCGCAGCTCCACCGTCCCCTCCCTGTCCGGCAGGGGGATGTTGGTCAGGATGGTGGGCGGGTCGTTCATATAGGGCGGATAGCTGCCCGGCTGCCCCGACTCGTAGACCAAAACGCCGTCCAGATAGAGCTGCACCGGGGCGAACACCGATTTGAAATACAGGCTGTCGCCGGGATGCACTCGCACCGTGGCGGTCAGCGTGACCGGCGTGCGGGGTGCAAGACCGGTGAGCGTGGCGGGCAGGCTGATTTCCTTCGGTTCACCGCCATCCACCGAAACGGTAACGCCGTCCATCGGGCGCACCGGCTCCAGATAGGAGGTGGGCACCTGACTGTTCTGCACAGAAAAGAAGGCGATCACGGCAAGGGCGATTGCCAGCAGCAGCACACCGGCGGCAATCAGATAGTTCGTTTGCTTATGCTTCATTCTACACCCCTTGCCCTGTGAAATAGCGAATCCTCATAGGCCCTTTCCGCTTTCTTCATATCCTGCCGCCGGATATATACCTTATCCCCGTTTTGCATGAGGAAGATCCGCAGCTCCTGATCCAGCCCCTTGACATAGCGGAGGTTGGCGATATAGCTGTGGTGGCAGCGGAAAAACCCCTCCGGCAGCAAAGGCTCGATGTCCTTCAGCTTCACCGTCTGGCTGGTGCGCAGGGTTTCCGTCAGGGTGTTCACCAGCACGGCTTGGTTCTTCTGCTCAAAATACAAAATGCTGTCCAGTGGAATATCCCGATGCTCCCCATCCATGAGCAGCTTCACAGCGGGTGCGTTCCTTCGTTTGTTTAATGCCTGCTCCAGCACCTCCCTCACCTCGGCGGGGCGCACCGGCTTTTCCAGATAGGCGTAGACTTTCAGGCGGTAGCTTTCCAAGGCGTGTTCCTTGCTGGTGGTGGTAAAGGCCAGTGTGACCGAGGGGTCGGCTTCCCGGATTTTAGCGGCAATATCCACCCCCTGCTGTATGTCACCCATATAGATGTCCAGAAAGATGAGGTCATACCGCCCGGGGCTAAAGGAGGCAAGCAATTTTTCCCCGGAGGAAAAGGCCCCATATTCAGCGGGAATCCCGCTTTCCAAAATGCACCGGATCAGCAAATCTGCGTCCTCGGCATTATCCTCATAGACGGCAATTTTAAGTGGTGTCTCCAAAGCGGTTCCTCCTTTCGACAAATTTATGTATCTTTTTCATTTTACCACAAGGCGGAAAAAGATACAATCACAGATTTGTAAAATTGTCAAGTACCAGTTTCGCTGTACTGCTCCGTTCTTTCAGAACTATCTATTTTATTGGCCAAATCTTATAATTGATGTATGGGGCAATTTGCCAAGTGCCCTCCCACAGAGGGCCCTTATCATAAAGCAAAAGGAGGTTTTGCGGATGGAAATAGATGTGCGCCGTTATTTTCACAGCTATATGCAGCGGCAGGAAAAGCACAACCCCATGCTCACCCGCGCCGCCAACGAGTTTTACCGGGGCGGGGTTACCCATATGGATACCCTTTGCGAGCTGCTTGACAATAGTCCGGGGGAGCTGCTCCAAATCCGAAACATCGGTGAAAAGAGCATTGCCCTGTCGCAGGCAGTCTGCAAAGCCTACCGTCAGGAAAGGGGTGACTCCGCTTGACCCCGAAGCACCCCTTTTTATCTATACAGTAATGGAAATAAGAACCCAAACGAGGAGGAAAAGTATATGAGCAATCACAAGCCAACCCAACGCATTCTGGCAATGGCACTGTCCATCGTCATGGTGTTAGGGCTGACACCAATATCGGCGGCGGCGCAGACTCTGCCTGTCGGCGCAAGCGGCGAAATCATTTCTTTTGAAGCATTATCGGAGGAAACCGCAAACAGAGAAGTTTCCCTCGGCACATCCGAAGCGGATTTGGATTTGCCGGGTACTCTGACGGCTACCGTGCGCCTTGCCACGGCAACGGACATAGGCAGGCAGGAAAAATCAGCCGAAACGGAAGAACACATTTTGGATTCCGGCGAGGCAGAGCCGCAGGGGGAAGCCCCTGCCACTGACGGAGAGCCAGCTCCCGAAGCGGAGGAACCGGAGCAAAATCCTACTCCCTCTGAGGGAACCGTTTCCGGTAATGAGCAGGAAAACGGCGATACGGACGGCGGCTCCGATGTGCTTGCTGCGACAAGCACCGGTTCTGCGATAACGCTGGGAGCAAGCGATGCTTCCGACGATGGAACCGACACGGAGGAATCGGAATTTACAGAAATGACCATCCCTGTGCCGGTGGCGTGGGCTTCACAGCCGGACTATGACGGCGATACGGCGGGCATATACACCTTTACCGCACTGGTTGAGGGAATCCCCCTTGCAAGCGGTATCAGTGCGCCTAAAATCACCGTGACGGTGGGAACGCCCGCCGGGGTGATTACCGCCTTTGACGAGCTTTCGCAGGAAGTTCGCTGGCAGTCGGTGGAATACGGCACGGCGCTTGAAGAACTGAACCTGCCCGCAATCCTTCCCGCCACGGTGGAGGGCGAAGCGGCGGAGGTATTGGTCACATGGGAGGCGGAGCCTGCCTATGACGCAACCCAAAAGGGGCTGTACCTCTTTACGGCAGAGCTTGCAGAGGGATATCACGCCACGGCCGAGCTGCCGGTGATTGCCGTGGTGGTTCGGGCGGGGCAGCCCAGAATATCCCTCTTTGGCTTTGGCGGCGGCGCACAGGACACCGACCCGTTCCTCATCGGTACGGCGGCGCAGCTTGCGGAAATTGCCACGCTGACCAACAACGGGCAATTGGAAATTATGTTTCTCGGTACAGACAATGGCACAGTCCACTTAAAACTGGACAATAATATTGACCTTTCGGGCTATGCAGCGGGCGAAGGCTGGGTGCCCATTGGCAGAGACTTCGCCAACTTTTTTAAGGGCAGCTTTGACGGCGGCGGCCATGTGATTACCGGGTTGTACATCAACCGCGATGCCAATTATCAGGGGCTGTTTGGGTTTATTGGCGGCACGGTGCAAAACCTTGGCGTTATCGGGGCAAACATCACCAGCAAGAGCCGTGTCGGCGGCGTGGCAGGGGCTGTTGACAGCGGAGGCACGGTGAAAAACTGCTACAGCACCGGCGAGGTCAGCGGCACCAGCCGTGTCGGCGGCATTGCGGGGGAGACCAACAACGCTCCGATTAAAAATTGCTATTCCATAGGCAGTATTACAGGAACAAATCAAGTCGGCGGTATCGTGGGTGATGCAATGTTTTCTGGTGCTGTTATAGAAAACTGCTATTCCGTTGCGACCATTCAGAGTGAAAGCTGGATGACAGGCGGCATAGCCGGATATGTGGGCGGAAGCGATGGAAATTATGCCTCTGTAAAGAACTGCACCGCCCTAAACCCTTCCGTCAGTTGTGCCGGTGGCGGCCGCGTGGTAGGGGCAAACTTTGGCACCCTCCTGCAAAGCAACATCGCCTTTAGCGGCATGTTAGTAGGTGGCATCGTCGTTACCGGATCGGGGGCGGCAGATTTGAAAAACGGCTTATCGAAAACCGCAGCCGCCCTTATTGCCAACACTGACAATGTGCTCAGCAGCCGGTTCACTGCCGAGAACGGCTGGAGCTACACGGTTGGCGGTCTACCCATTCTTTTGGGTGCGGACGGTCAGCCAATGCCGGGGCAGGACACAACTATGCCCGCGCACATTGTGGACGGCAATGACCCGAACTTCCGCGGCGCGGGGACAGAAGCAAACCCCTACCAAATCTCTACACCGGAACAGCTTGCCAATCTGGCGAAGCTGGTGAACGCGAGAAACGCAGACTATAACGATAAGCATTACAAGCTCACCGCAGATATTGACCTTGCGGGCATTGACCCCAATGGCGACGATAGCGGCTGGGCGCCCATTGGTGACAAGGAAACCATTCCTTTTAAGGGCAGCTTTGACGGCGGCGGCCATGTGATTACCGGGCTGTATATCAACCGTGATGCCAATAATCAGGGCTTGTTCGGGTGTATTTACGGCGGCACGGTGCAAAACCTTGGGGTGGTAAATGCAAGCGTCAGTGGAAATATCTCTGTCGGCGGCGTGGCGGGGTATGTCGGACCACACAGCACGGTGCAAAACTGCTACAACACAGGTGAAGTCAGCGGCACCAACTCTGTCGGCGGCGTGGCGGGGAGTGTTTCGGGGAATGTTGTAGATAGTTATTCCGCAGTAAATGTCAGCGGCACAAACGAGGTCGGCGGCGTTACGGGTCAGGTGATTTATCAGGCGGTGAACACATATCCTTCCGTGGAACGGTGCTACAGCACAGGCGAAGTCAGCGGCACAAACGAGGTCGGCGGCGTGGCGGGGTATGTCCATAAAAGTACAGTGGAAAACTGCACCGCGCTGAACCCGAAGGTCACCGGCAACGGCCACTTCGGCCGCGTGGTGGGGGTTGCTGAGAGCAACGGCACGCTGCAAAACAACTATGCCTACGACGGTATGTTAGTAAATGGCAGCACCGTTTCTGGCGGTACATTAAGTGATAAAAACGGCTTAGACAAATCCGCCGATGAGATTCGGGGCTGGGACGAAAGTTTCTGGACTGCCACCGCAGGCTGGAGCACCGCCAACTGGCAGTTCACCACCGGCGGTCTGCCCATCCTCAAGGGCGAGGACGGCAATGTGCTGCCCGGTCAGAATTCCACCCTGCCCGACCATTTGCTTGCAGAGGGCGCGGTTCCCTTTGAGGGCGAGGGCACAAGCGGCAAACCCTACCTTATCAAAACCGCCGCCGATTTAGCCAAGCTGGCGGAGCTGGTGAACGGCGGGAATGGTTTTGTGGGCAAGTATTTTAAGCTGGAAAACGACCTTGACCTTTCCGGCATTGACCCCAATGGGGACGATAGCGGCTGGGTGCCTATTGGTAATACGAGCAACTCTTTTAATGGCAGCTTTAACGGCGGCGGCCACAAAATCACCGGATTGACGATAAACCGCAAGGATACCGATTCTCAAGGCCTGTTCGGGTATATTTACGGCGGCACGGTAAAAAACCTCGGCGTTGTTAACGCAAGCGTCACCGGCAACATCTATGTCGGCGGTGTGGTGGGGAATGTTTACCAGAGCACGCTGGAAAACTGCTACAGCACCGGCAAGGTCAGCGGAAGCGAAATAATCGGCGGCTTGGCAGGGGGCTTCGCCAGCGGCACGGTAAAGAACTGCTACAGCACCGGCGAGGTTAGCGGAAGCAACACGCTCGGCGGTATCGTGGGGTTATTGGCTAACTTTGATGCTAAAGTAACAAACTGCTATTCGGCTGCTTCCGTCACAGGTACGGGAAAAGAAGTAGGCGGCGTGGTAGGATATCTAAATATGAGCTCGGTAGAAAACTGTTATGCCACCGGCATTGTCCGCGGTGCAACACAGGCCGGCGGCGTGGTAGGTTATGCATACGGCACAGTCACCAATTCCGTTGCGCTGAACGCGTCAGTTGTTGCCACAGGCACAGATGGCATTGCCTGCCGTGTGGCGGGGTCACATGGGTACGGCACTCTCAAAAACAACTACGCCTACACCGGCATGACGGTAAAGGTGAATAATGCCGATAAGGAGCCTCTTGATAAAGGCGCAGACAGTATTGACGGCGCAGACCTTACCTCCGCAACGCTGTTTGGCGGCAGCTTTTGGACGACGGAGGCCAACTGGGCAAGCGGTTCATGGAGTGATACCTCCATATGGACTGTGGAAGACGGCAAACTGCCCACGCTGATTGGCCTTGGGGGGCAGAGCGGCGTGCCGGACTTGTATCTGCTGAAGCTTTCCACAGATCAGCTGACAGTTTCCCTTTCGGGCGCGGGTATAAGCGAAAGCGGCAATAGCTACACCGCCCAGGCAAGCTACACGGCGCAGACGGTTACGGTCACCGTCACCGGCATGGCGGACTGGACTAACCCGGCGGTAACCATCACGGCAAAAAAGACGTCAGGCGGCGAAGCAATCAGCGTAACACCCACCGGCAACGGCAGCGGAACATTTGACATTCCCGCCGAGTTTTCGGGGAATATCACCGTCACCGCAACATCAGATGGCAACCCCGTCAATAAAAGAAGCGTTACCTTAGCGGTGAATAAACGCACTTTGTCGGAGACGGATTTTAGCGGCATCATCCCCACTGACCATGTGTATAACCGCTTGCAGCAGGGAATAGGCGATATTAGCTTCGTCGGCGTCGTTTTGACTTTCAAATACAACGGCAGCGAAATCGCTCCTACCGATGCGGGCACCTATGCCGTTATTTTGCATTACGCGGGTGATACGGTGTACAACGCAACAGAGGCGGAGGGATTGGCAATTGGGGACTACAAAATCGCTCCCAAGCCTGTCACCATTACGCCCAACCCCAATCAAAGCAAGCAATACGGCGCAGCTGACCCTGTGTTGGTATATTCCAATAACGGCGGTTTGACTACAGGAGACTTTAGCGGTGCGCTTTCTCGCGCGAGCGGCGAGAATGTGGGCAATTATCCCATTACCCTCGGTACTTTAAGTGCGGGAGATAACTATCAGCTTTCCCTTGTCTCGGGCACCGTCAATTTCATCATTGAACAGGCCAAGGTGCAGAGCATCAGTACAACCGTGAGCAATGTAAGCAAAACCGCCTATGAGGTGAGAAATGCTACCGCCGCGCAAGAAGTGGTGAACATGGCAGGTCTGCCTTCAAGTGTGAGCGTTACTACCGACGGCGGCACGGCGACACTGCCCATCACATGGGCAACCTCCACCGCCTATGACGCCAAGAGTGCCTCCTATACGGTGATTGGTACGCTCACGGGCAATAGCAATATTGATTCCAACAGCGTGATTACGAGTGTAACCGTTGCCGTTACCCCGGTTACGGCGGTGAACCCCACCTTCGGCGACACCTTGGCGGTCATAAACAGCGACAGCGCTGCTACAGCCGCTGCGCTGGGAAGCGCCATTCTCCCCGCAAGCGGCAGCATTGCCGTTGAAGGGGAAAGCATTGCCTATACCATCGACTGGAACGGCGGCGAAACGCTGGACAGAACGACTGTGGGCAATGAGCGGGCCTTTACCGGAACCATCAGCTACACAGCACCCCCCCCATGGTTGACCCTACCGAGTGGTCTTTCCGTCAGTCGCAAGGTAACGGTCACGGATAAGACGTTTGTCACCATCGGCGGCATCACAACCGCTGATAGAGCCTATGACGGTGCATCCTATGCACCCAGCGGCACAGTGACCGTTGCAGGCGGCTCTGTTCCGGTGAATCAACTGGAATGGCTGTATGAATCCACCGATGGCGCAGGCTACAGCAACAGCGCCGCACCCACCGCCGCAGGTGCATACAAGCTGACCATCTCCGTGTCGGAGAGCAACCCCAATTATGCAGGCAGCGAGGCATTTAGCTTTACCATCGCAAAGCGGCAGATTACCCTTACCGCAGATAGCAAGACGGTGATTAAGGGCAGCAGTATGCCGGAGCTTACCTATACGGTTGGCAATTTGGCTCCCAGCGAGACCAAAGCGGACGCTTTAAGCACCGAGCCAATTCTGGCGTGCCCGACCTTCGATGGCAATGTAGTGAGTAGCTATCCCGTTACGCTAACAGGAGGTACGGCAACGGATAACTATACCATTACGACCCGCGACAACGGTACCTTTACCGTTGCGGAACAGATCTATACGGTCACCTTCAACTTGAACGGTGGCAACCGGACAGGCGGAGGCGAGCTGTCGCAGACCATTGCGGAGGGCGGAGCGGCAACGGCCCCCATCGTTACCCGAAGCGGCTATACCTTTACCGGGTGGGATAAAGACTTTACGAATGTGGCCTCCAATCTAACGGTTACAGCGGGCTGGCGCTACAACGGCGGCGGCGGTTCCTCTGACAACGGCAGTTCCGTCATCGTCACTCCGCCAGCAGCCGACAAGCCCAACACCCCCACACAGGGTGAAATCAAGGTTCCCGGCACGGTGGACAGCAACGGCAATGTCACAGTGAATATCACCGACCAAACTGCCACCGATGCCTTTGAGAAGGCTCTGGCAGAAGCGAAGAAAAACGGCACTGAGCAAAATGGCATCACAGTGGTACTACGAGTGGATACCGGCAGCAAGAACGCATCCAGTGTCACCGTCAATCTGCCAAAGGCAGTGCAGGACACCATTATTGCGAAGAAAATCGTCAATATCGTGATTGTGGTAGACAGCCCCGACATCCAAATCGGTATGGATTTGGCGACCGTGCGGGAAATCAACAGACAGGCAAAATCCGATGTCAACATCACCGCTACGCGCACCGATAGCGGCAAGCTGAGCGGGGATGCGAAAAAAGCCATCGGCAACCGTCCCGTGTTCGACCTCAAGGTGAACTACGGCAGCGGAAAATCAGTGCAGAGCTTTGGTGCGGGCAGCGTATCGGTGTCCATCCCCTACACCCTTGGCACAAATGAAAAAGGCGGGAATGTGCAGGCGGTCTATGTGGATGCCAAGGGCAAGGTACACTGGCTGATAAACTCAGTCTATGACCATGTGGAACAGGTACTGCGCTTTAGCACCAACCATTTTTCCACCTACGGCATCGGCTATAAACAGCAGGGCACCGCATTTACGGACATTGCGTCTCATTGGGCGAAGGAAGATATTGAGTTTGTGGCAAGCCGCGGATTGTTCAGCGGCACCTCCGCTACCACCTTTGGCCCCAACACCGCCATGACAAGAGGAATGTTTGTCACCGCCCTCGGACGGCTGGCAAATGCTGATGTGGGCGGTTATACAAAGAGCAGTTTCACCGATGTGAAAAGCGACGCCTACTACATGGGCTACATTGAGTGGGCAAGCAAAAACGGCATCGTAAACGGCGTTGGCAACAACAGGTTTGCCCCCGATCAGTCCATCACCCGTGAGCAGATGGCGGTCATCATGCTAAACTACGCCAAAGCCATCGGCTTCACACTGCCGAAGGTTCATGGGGAAAATACCTTTGCGGACAGCGCCAAAATCAGTGCCTATGCCAAGGATGCGGTAAAGCAGATGCAGATGGCGGGCGTGATCAGCGGCAAGAACGGCAATCTTTTTGACCCGCAGGGTACAGCCACAAGAGCCGAGGTGTCCGCTGTACTGCGCCGCTTCGTGGAGCTGGCAATCTCCAGTGACACGGCACAGGGCTGGACGAGGAACGATTCCGGCAAATGGATGTACTACGAAAACGGCAAACCCGTCACCGGCAAGAAGGACATCGACGGCTCAACCTATACGTTTGACCAGTACGGCGTGACGGCGGATGTGCCGAAAAACCTGCGGTACACCACCTACACCGTGCAAANNGGGTGACAGCTTCTGGCTCATCGCTCGCAAGCTGGGCTGCACAATGGCCGAGCTGGAGCGGCTGAATAACAAAAGCAGGTTCTCCCTCATCCACCCCGGCGATGTACTGCGGGTGCCGGAGAAGTAAATTGAAACAACAACTAAATAAGCCAAGGGCAAACCCGGTTAAAGCCGGGGACGCAAAGCCACAGGGTCTACGGCGTTTTACGCTATGATAGCCTGGCTGCCAAAAACCGAGCAGAGCCTGCCCTCAATTTTGGGGGTAGGCTCTTGCCCTATTTTATGGGCATTTCGGGTGTTTGTAGCATCAGGCAGGGCTTTAGGTCTACGCCGTGGCGAAAGGGGTTTCCTCATGCGTATGCCCTACCTTTTGCTTTTTCAGAGGTGGAAATAGAGAAAACATAGCTCATACATACCTCCTCGCAATTATACAATTTAATAGTAATATTCTAAAAAAGTCAGTATTTTGCCTTGGGCAACGTACTGGCTTTTTTATTCGACAAGAAAACTGCTTTATTTC
>LSQX01407422.1_pt1 | contig 12941 bp, 9 predicted proteins | sample 654561 | NCBI WGS metagenome assembly LSQX01 (sample SAMN04489861, study PRJNA283612) | anaerobic digester metagenome | isolation source: 4 biogas reactors fed with cattle manure at either 37C or 55C with and... | place: Denmark: Kongens Lyngby | collected 2014 | reverse complement strand
CTAGGTTGGATCCCGTGATCATCGGGATTGGCGTTGACGTCTGCGAGGTGGCCCGCTTCGCTCGCGCCTGTGAGCGACGGCCCGGGTTCGCCCGCCGGCTGTTGACGGAGGCCGAGGCGGCGCTGCCGCTGCAGTCGCAGGCCGGCCGCTTCGCCGCCAAGGAGGCACTCGCCAAGGCGCTGCGGATCGAGCACGGCCTGGGCTGGCACGATGCCGAGGTCATCCTCGACGAGTTCGGTCGCCCCTCGTTCGTGGTCACCGGCTCGGTCCGGGCACGTGCGGACGCACTGGGCGTACGCCGCATTCACCTTTCCCTGTCCCACGACGCAGGCGTCGCCACTGCTTTCGTAGTGTGTGAATCATGAAATTCGCGTTCTCCACCGACACCATCCGGGCCGCCGAGCACGAGGTCATGGCGGTGGTCGGCGACGACGCGCTGATGCAGATCGCCGCCCGCGGGTTGGCCGTCGCGTGCGCCCGGCGGCTGCGTCGGCGACACGGCCGAGTCACCGGCTCCCGCATCCTCATCGTCGTCGGTCCCGGCAACAATGGCGGTGACGGGTTGTTCGCGGGCGCTCACCTCGCGAGGCAGGGAGCCGGCGTACTCCTCTGGAAAATCGCCCCCCACGCCCACCCCGCCGGGTGGCGGGCGGCGATCGCCGCGGGGGCGCGCGAGGTCGATCTGACGGGTGCGCTCGCTGCGGTGGGTTCGGTGGACCAGGTGATCGACGCGGGCTTCGGGATCGGCGGCCGGGACGGTGTGGAGGGCGCGCTGGCCGAGGTCGCGGCCGCGTGTCGCGGGGTCGCGGATGTCGTCGCGGTGGACGTGCCGTCGGGGCTGGGGGTGGAGACGGTACGCCCGGCTGCCGCGGTGTTCGAGGCGGACGAGACCGTCACCTTCGGCGCCTGGAAGCCGAGCCTGCTCGTGACGCCCGCCCGCGAAGTGGCGGGAGAGGTGACGTTCGTCGACATCGGGCTCGAACCTCGCGATCCGCTCCTGGCACTCTGGCAGGCGACCGACGTGGCGGCGGTGTGGCCGTTCCCGACGAGCACCTCGGACAAGTACAACCGCGGTGTGGTGGGCGTCGATGCCGGCTCGGCGGACTATCCGGGTGCCGGGCTCCTCGCCCTCGGGGGAGCGGTGTACGCCGGGGTCGGCATGGTGCGGTACCTCGGGTCCGAGGCGCTTCGGGACACCGTCATCGCCCGGTTCCCGAACGTGGTGCACGGCCCCGGACAGTGTCAGGCCTATCTCTGTGGTCCCGGATGGGGGCCGCTCGCGGATGGGCGGGCGCGGCTCGCCGCCACGCTCGAGCTCGGCGTCCCCACGGTGGTCGACGCCGACGCGATCGGGATGCTGCCGGACCGGGTGGAGCAGCACGTGCTGCTCACCCCGCACGCCGGGGAGCTGGCCCGCCTGCTCGACGTCGAGCGCGCGGCCGTCGAGACCGACCCTGTGCGCCACGTCCGGCAGGCGGCCGACCGGACCGGGGCGACGGTCCTGTTGAAGGGGGCGACCCACTATGTGGCGACTCCCGGAGAGTCCTGCGTCCAGGTCGCGGTGCAGGGACCGGCCTGGACGGGACAGGCCGGATCGGGGGACACCCTCGCCGGCATCTGTGCGACCCTCCTCGCCGCCGGTCTCGATGCGAGCACGGCCGCGGTGGCCGGGGCCTCGGTGCAGGCCATCACCGCCCGCAGCCATCCCGGGCCCCACCCGCCGCAGGACATCGCGCGGCACCTGCCCGACACGATTGCCGAGCTGGAATGGCTCGCCCAGGAGACGAACCGTTGAGTGCCCCCGAATCCTCCGCCCTGATCGATCCGCAGACCGCGTCGGCCGAGATCGATCTGACCGCGCTCGCGGACAACGTCCGGGCGCTCGCCGATCTGGTCGCACCGGCGGAGCTGATGGTCGTCGTCAAGGCCGACGCCTATGGCCACGGGATGATCCCGTGCGCGGAGGCGGCCCGCACCGCCGGTGCCACCTGGCTCGGGGTCGCCACGATCGGTGAGGCCTGCGCGCTCCGGGCCGCCGGGGACAGCGGTCGGGTCTTCTGTTGGCTCTTCGGTGAGGACGAGGATCTGGTCCGGCCCATTGCGCTCGGCATCGACGTGGCCGTCCACCATCCGGCGCAGCTCTCGCGCGTGGTCGCTGCGGCAGCGACCGCGGGGGCGCCGGCCCGGGTCCACCTGAAGATCGACACCGGTTTGTCGAGGAACGGCTGCCCACCGGAACTGTGGGACGACCTGTGCAGTGACGCCGCGACGGCCGTGGAGTCGGGGGCGGTCGAGATCGTCGCGGTCTGGTCCCATTTCGCGTCGTCCGATGAGCCCGATCACCCCGCCAACGAACGCCAACTGGCGGTCTTCGAGGCGGCGGTTGCTCGTGCCCGGACCGCCGGCCTGACCGTCCCCATCCGCCACATCGCCAATTCCGCCGCGGCTCTCCGCATGCCCACGGCGCGGTTCGAACTCGTCCGTGTCGGGATCGCCGCCTACGGCGTGGACCCCGCGGACGGGGACCTGGCCGAGCAGGCCGGCGTACGCCTCCAACCCGTCATGCGACTGCGCGCCCAACTGCTCGCGACCCGGGCGGTGGCCGCGGGCGCGGCCGTGTCCTATGGGCACCGCTGGGCCGCGCGGGATGCGACGGTGCTGGGTTTGGTTCCGTTGGGGTACGCGGACGGCATCCCCCGCGCGGGCTCCGGGTGGGGAACCGCCCCGGGTGCCCCCGTCGAGGTCGATGGGCGTTGGGTGCCGGTGGTAGGAACGGTGTGTATGGATCAGTTCGTGGTCGATCTGGGCCCCGGCTCGCGCGAGGAAGTCGGGGACGATGTCACACTCTTCGGTGGGGCCGGAGCGCCCAGCGCCTCCGACTGGGCCCGCGTGTGCCGCACGATCGGTTATGAGATCGTCACCCGGATCGGAGCGAGGGTGCCGCGGCGCTATTCCGGGGGCGCCCGATGAACACGCGTCGACCCAGCAGGAACCCTTCGCGTCTGGCCCAGGGGGTCGGACTCGTCGGTGGCATCGCGGCGCTCGCTGCGGGTGCCGTGGCGGCCGGGTTCGAGATCGAACGCCGGGTCGTCGGACAGATGTTCAAGAAGGACCACGTCGAGCTGCTCGAGAAGGAGCCGTTCTTCACGCTGCGTTCGTCCGGCCCGGACGTCGTCACCCGCGACGGTGTCAAGCTGCACGTCGAGGTGGACCATCCCCACATTCCGATGAGCGAGCGGGGCGTCACGATCGTGATGGTGCACGGGTATGTCCTGTCGCTCCACTGCTGGCACTTCATGCGCAAGCACTTCCGCGGTCGGCACAAGATCGTGCTCTATGACCAGCGTTCCCACGGCAGGTCCGGCCGGTCGGCGGCCAAGCGGTGCCGCGTACGCCAGCTCGCCCGCGACCTCAAACTCATCCTCGACGAGACGACCGCCCAGGACGAGCCGGTCGTGCTCATGGGGCACTCGATGGGCGGGATGACGATCATGGAGTTCGCGGCCCGTTATCCGGACCTCATCGGCACCAAGGTCGTCGGGGTGGCGCTGCTCAACACGTCCGGCGGCAACATGGGCAACCACTCGATCGTGAAGGGCATCCCCGGCGAACTGTTCCCCCGCCTGGTCGAGCCCCTCATGGCCGGGCTCAACCGCATCCCGACGGTCGTGGAGAAGAGCCGCAAGGCGAGCTCGGACGTGGCCTATGTCGTGACGAGGCGGGGTGGTTTCGGCTCGCAGGTGCCGGGGGAGTACGTCGATTTTCTCTCCGAGATGATCTCCCTCACGCCGCTCGATGTGGTCGCCGACTACTATCCCGCGTTCGCCGAGTTCGACGGGGGCAAGGGGCTCGAGCGGCTGGTGTCCGTCGAGACCGCCGTCCTGGCGGGGGAAACCGATCAGATCATCCCGGTCGAGCATGCGTACAAGATTCTCGAAGCCCTCCCCGGCGCCGAGTCGCTGATCATGCCCGACTCCGGGCACATGGGGATGATCGAGCACCACGTGGCCTACAACGACGTGCTGCAGCGGCTCGTGGACCGGGCCGAACGCACCCTGCGCGGCGGCTGAGGAGGCTCACCAGGCGGGGATCAGAGCGCCCGCAGCTCCTCGGCGGTTAGCTGACCGAACCCCAACGACTCGAGCGTGCGTGCCTGTTCCGCGCGGAAGTCGCGTGCCAGGACGACGTTGGCGATCTGGATCACAGCGTCCATCACCGGAGTCGGAACACCGAGCCGCCGCGCGAGGTCGGTGAGGAACACCAGCCCATAACCGACATCCTCGGTGAGATAGCGGTGGTCGAGCTGGCCCTGGGCGCCGATCCCGAGGAAGCCCGGGGCGGTGGAATAGCCGGTCGAATAATTGTCCTCGGTCATATAGCCCTGATGCACGCCCAGTGCGGGCTCCGACAGGACGGGCACGCCGAGTGCCCCGGCGATCGCGAGACGCTCCAGGTCAACCGCTTCGATGAGCCGGCCGACACCCTCGGTGACGCCCTCCTCATAGAACAGGAAATCTCCGCCGCGGTCGATCGGACCGGCGTTGAGCAGGCTGACCGCGGGATGGATGACGGGATTGCCGTTTTGCAGGGTGGTCTGGAGGACGGAGTCGGCCTTCTCCAGGGGCCACACGTCCTCGACCATCGCGAACAGCTGGTCCGTGTCGCTCGGGGGCGTGGCGGCCAGGAATGTGCCGGTGTCGAGGCGGTGGAAGACGTTGATCCGCCCCGGTCCGGTGATGCGCACCGCATAGGGGAGCGTGCTGGTCTCGCCGACGATGATCCCGCTGTCGGCCGTCAGGCCCGCGTGCTGACGGAACGTCAGCGCACCGGCGCAGGAGCTCGGGCAGACGAGCACGGCCATCCCCGGCCGGAGATGGTCACGGCACGCCTCGGCCATCGGGGGTGTCGCGAAGGCCGGTCCGACGATGAGCACCAGTTCGGCCCCGTCGAGAGCTGCCGCGATGTCGTGTCCGGCCGCGGTGACGGGCGCGAACCCCTCCAGGTCCCCGGTGGCGGTGATGCCGCCCGCCTCGGCCACCGCCGCGATCTGCGCGTTGAACTCCGGGAGATCGAACAGGGACACCTCACGCCCCGCCCGGGACAGCTCGAACGCGCAAGCCAACCCTCCGTTGCCCGATCCCAACACCGCAACCTTCATGACACGCCTCCTCGTGCGTGGACAGCAGCACGAGCGTATCGACTGGCGCTGACACCGGTGCGTCCGCATGGTGCGCCGTCCGGACGTTCGTGTGCCCCCTGAGTGTGGTCACAGCCGCACTCAAGGGGCACACGAGCATGATGGCAGCACTGCCGCCGGCTGGTCAGTGCTCGTCCGCGTGCTCCTTGGCCCGCTTGATCTCCGCGGCCCGCTCCTCGGCCGCTTCCTGAGTGAGCTTTGCGCCGGCCTCCGCATCGCGGGTCAGGTTCTCGCCCGTCTCCGGATCGAATACGTGGAGCTTGCGCGTGTCCATCCAGATGTCGGCGGACTCGCCGCCGCGGATGCGGCTGGTGGAGTCGAGCGCCACCACCACTTGGGGCTGCATCTCATCGCCGTCGAGGTCCTTGGCCAGCTCATCGAGCTTGCCCTTGACCTGCTCGTCGGGCTGATAGCGGATATAGCCGTACTGCTCATTGCCCAGCCACTCCGTGTGGGTCACGTCGGCGGTGAAGGTCGTCCCCTTGTCGCGTACCGCGTCCTCGACGAGCCTGGCGTCCTCGAAGTGTTCGGGGCGTACGCCGAGCAGGACGATGTCCTTGCCCTCCGCCGCCCGATAGTGCCCCTCGGGCACTTCCAGATCTCCCAGCGGGGTCTGCAGTTTCCCGTCCCGGGGGTGGGCCGGGAGGAAGTTCATCTCCGGCGAGCCGATGAAGCCGGCGACGAACAGGTTGACAGGCTGTTCATAGAGTTCGCGCGGGGAGGCGATCTGCTGGAGTACGCCGCGCTTGAGCACCGCGACCCGGTCGCCCAGGGTCATCGCCTCGGTCTGGTCATGGGTGACATAGACCGACGTGGTGCCGAGGGTGCGCTGCAGTTGCGCGATCTGCGTCCGCATCTGACCCCGGAGCTTGGCATCCAGGTTGGACAGCGGCTCGTCGAACAGGAACGCGTCGGCGTCCCGCACGATCGCCCGGCCCATCGCGACGCGCTGCCGCTGACCACCGGACAGGTTGCCCGGTTTGCGCTCGAGGTGTTCGTTGAGGTCGAGCATCTCGGCGGCCCGGCGGACGCGGGCGTCGAGGTCCTTCTGATCGCCCTTGTTCTTGTTGAGCCGCAGCGGGAAGGCGATGTTCTCATAGACGGTGAGGTGCGGATAGAGCGCATAGTTCTGGAACACCATGGACAGGTTCCGGTCGCGCGGGGCGACCTCGTTGACGCGTTTGCCGTCGATGAGCAGATCGCCGGAGGTGATGTCCTCCAGCCCGACGATCATGCGCAGCAACGTGGACTTCCCGCAGCCGGAGGGCCCGACGAGGATGATGAACTCCCCGTCGGCGATGTCGATGCTGACATCGTTGATGGCCGGGAAGCCGTCGTCATATTTCTTGACCAGGTTCTTGCATTCGATGGTTGCCATGTTTCTTCGATCCTTCCGGGCTCAGCCCTTGACCGCGCCCTGCGTCAGACCGGAGACGATCTGACGCTGGAAGAGGAGCACGATGATGACGACGGGGATGGTGACGATGATCGCTGCCGCCGAGATGGCGCCGGCCGGCTCCTCGAACTGGGAGGCGCCGGTGAAGAAGGCGAGTGCGGCCGGCACCGGGCGAGCCGCCGATGTCGATGTCAGCGAGATGCCATAGACGAAGTCGTTCCAGGCGATGAAGAACGCGATGATCGCCGTGGTGAACACACCGGGGAGTGCCAGCGGCACGATCACCTTGGTGAACGCCTGCCAGTTGGTGGCGCCGTCGACCTGTGCCGCCCGCTCCAGATCCCAGGGGATCTGCTGGAAGAACGCGGTGAGCGTGTAGATCGAGATCGGCAGTGTCAGGGACAGGTACGGGATGATCAGGCCGGGCCAGGTGTCATAGAGCCCGATCTGACGCCACAGGTTGAACAGCGGAGTGACGATCGAGATCACCGGGAAGATCGAGACCGCCAGGGCGGAGGTCAGGATCACGCGCTTGCCGGGGAAATCGAGCCGGGCGATGGCGTACGCACAGAAGGTGGCCAGCACCACTGCGATCGCGGTGGCGATCAGGGTGATGCCGAGCGAGTTGACCAGCGCCGGCAGGAACAGGTCGCGGGCGTCGCCGACGAAAATCGACTGATAGTTCTCCAGCGTCGGAGCCTTGGGCAGGAACGAACCCCCGCCGGCGAACTCCGAGGACGGTTTGAACGAATTGGCCAGGATCGAGGCGACCGGGCCGAGGGCATAGAGCAGGACAACGACCGCGATGACTGCCCACACGAGCTTGTTCTTGGTGGAGTCCTTCATCACCGACCGCCTCCCCGTCCAGCCAGGTCAACCTTGAAGCCCTTGATCGCAATGAAGCTGATCAGGATGACACAGAGGAACAACACGACCGACACGGCCGAACCCATGCCGATCTCCAGCCGGCCGATCGAGGTCCGATAGGCCAGCAACGACAACGTCTCGGTGCCGTAGGCGCCGTTGGTCATGATGAAGATGTTGTCGAAGATCCGGAACGCATCGAGCGCGCGGAACAACACGGCCACCATGATCGCGGCCTTCATGTTGGGCAGGATCACCTTCGACATCCGCTCCCACCACGTGGCGCCGTCGACCTTGGCAGCCTCGGTGAGTTCACCGGGGACCTGGGCGAGACCGGCCAGCAGCAGCAGCGAGATGAACGGGGTGGTCTTCCAGATCTCCGACGCCATGATCACGAACAGCGCCGGCGCCGTGGAGCCGAACCACGCCGTGTCCTCGGAAATGAACGGCAGCCACGAGAACCAGTTGTTGATGTAGCCGGTGTTGATGTCGAACGCATAGAACCAGGCGAACGCGGAGACGACCGTGATCGTGCCATAGGGCACCAGGATCGCGGTGCGCAGCGGGCCGCGCAGGGCGCGGATCGCATTGTTCATCACCAGCGCCAGGGCAAAGCCGAGCACCAGCTCCACCGCGACCGTGATCACGGTGATGAGCAGGGTGATGAACAGCGAATACCAGAACACCGAGTCGGTCAGGATCACGCCATAGTTGCCCAGCCCCACGAACTCCCGCTCCCCGGGAGCGGTCAGTCGGAACGAGAACAGCGAGTCGAAGATGGCCTGCAGGATGGGATACATCGTCACGGCCAGCATGATGATGAACGCCGGCCCCGCGAGCATCCAGCCCAACCGGGTCTCGGCCTTGGCCCGCTCGCTCTTGACCGGTTTGTCGTTCGTGCTGCGGCGCGCGACCTCACCCGAGGGCTCGGTCGCCCGGTCCTCCGCCGCCCGTGCCGGGCGGGATTCCACACTGTCGGTCACAGCAATCGCTCCCCTCGAAGCACCTCGCCGATGAACTCCTGCGTTTCCACGGGTGTCCGGTCGGTGACGGCCTCCGTCGGCGTCCAGCGCTGCTGGATCGCGGTCGAGACCTCGTTGTAGTACTGCGTCTGCGGTCGCGGCTTCGACAGGTTCAGCGACTCGCGGATCTCCGCCGCCATCGGGAATTCCTCGATCACCGCGGGATCGTCATAAGCGGCTTCCTTCGCCGGCGGGTTGCCGTTGGTCACGAAGTATTCCGCCTGGTTATCCACCGAGACGATGCAGGTGATCGCGTCATAGGACAGATCGGGGTGCTCGCTCTCGGCCCCGACGCCCAGCATGATCCCGCCGAACGGGGGAGCGGTCTCCTGGTCCTCGGTCATCCGCGGATAGAGCGCCCAGCCGATGTCCTCCTCCAGCTCGGGCATGGCCCCGAGCGTGGCCGGCCAGACGAAGGGCCAGTTCACCATGAACGAGCCGTTGTCGCTCTGGAAGGTCGCCATGGAGGCGCTCTCATCCGCGGTGCTCAGGCCGGGCCCGCCCAATCCATCGCGGCCGATGGTCCCGATGACGCGGGCGGCTTCGGCGCCAGCGGGTGAGTCGATGCCGAGCTGAAGCTCGTCGATCGGCGCGCCCGGATTCTCAATCATCTGCTGACCCTGGGACTCGTAGAGGGCGTTGACCCACACGGTCATCGACTCGCTGCGTACGCCCTGGACGCCGAGCTGTTTCTCGGTCTCCCGGGCCGCATCCATGATCTGGTCCCAGGTGACGGGCTGGGTCATGTCGAGCCCGGCCTGCTCGGCGACGGACTTGCGATACCACAACAACTGGGTGTTGGCCCAGAACGGAACGGCGACGATCTCGTCGTTCCAGGTGGCGCCGGCGAGGGCGCCGTCCACCACGCCTTCGGTGGTTTCGTCGATCACGTCCTGCGGGACCGGGGCCAGGAAGCCCGGCTCGGCCAATTCAGGCACGAAAGGCGGGTCCAGGCTCATGATGTCCATCGAGGAGTCGCCGGCGGCCAGCCGCCGGGCGAGCTGCTCGCGCTGGGACGACGCGTCACGGGGCAGCAGCGAGGTGCTGATCCGATAACGCCCGCCGGATTCCTCGGTGCACTTGGCGGCGATCGCCGCCTGGCCGCCGTCGTCGGGGTTGATGTACCAGGTCAGCGTGGGAGCAGCGCCGTCGTCGCTGGCGCAGCCACTCAAGGCGGCGACGGCCAGGAACGAGGCTGCCAGCAGACCTGCCCCAGCACGGCGGCTCGACCTTCGTTGGTCGCGCTCAGAGTGCATGGTTGGCTCACTTCCTTGTGGATCCATGTGGAGGCAACATATCTCCGGATCAACAAGCAAGTGTGACTGGGGGTCCTCAATCGGGCGATCGCAACCGCATTGTGACGTCGGTCAGCGACTCCCTGGACGGGGCGGGGCCGACCCGCCCGGGAAGGCCGGGTGGGGAACCGGATCAGGCCACGCGGGCCAATTGCCGGTGCGCGAGGATCGCCTCGTCATAGTGGCCGAGCAGCTGCTCGCAGGTGGTTGCCCACGTCCGGTTCTCGACCGCCTCGCGGGCCCTGCGCCCGAACTCCGCTCGCTTGAAATCGTCCCCGAGCAGATCGCGGACATGCGCGCGCATGCCGGCCAGGTCACCGGGCGAATAGAGCCAACCGGTGTGGGACGCATCGATGAGGTCGATGGGCCCGCCGCGCGCAGGGGCGATCGGCGGGACACCGGAGGCCTGCGCCTCCTGGATCGTCTGGCAGAAGGTCTCGAGTTCGCCGGGCGCGACGAACAGATCCATCGAGGCCAGCATCCGCGGAAGGTCGTCCCCGGTGAGCTGGCCGACGAAGACCGCGTGCGGGAGGATCTCGCGCAGTTCGTCAGCCTTCGGCCCCTTGCCGACGATGACCGTGCGAGTGCCCGGCAGGTCCGCCAGCACCTCCAGGTCCTCGACCTGCTTCTCGGGGGCGAGACGACCGACATAGCCGATGAGCTTCTCGTCGTTCGGCGCCAGCTCCCGCCGCAGCGCCTCGTCCCGCTTCGACGGATGGAAGCGGGCGGAATCCACGCCCCGTCCCCACAGGCCGACTCGGCGTACCCCTGCCGACAACAACTGCTGACGCGCATAGGTCGACGGGGCGAGCGTCATCGTGGCCAGCTCGTGCACGGTCCGGAACCACTTCCACATCAGCGGCTCGGCGGCGGGCAGACCATACCGGGACACGTAGGCGGGGACGTCGGTCTGATAGATCGCCACACTCGGCAGCCCGAGGCGCTGGCAGGCCAAGGCGGCCTGGCGACCCATGCCGATGGGAGCCGCGAGGTGGACCACATCGGGCCGGAAATCGGTGAAGATGCGCTCGAAGCGCCACTGCGGCGTGGTGGCAATCCGCACCTCGGCGTAACCCGGCAGTGCCATGGACAGCACACCGATCACCGGGAAGCCCGCGTATTCCTCCGGCAGGCCAGCGGTCGCCGGAGCGACGACCATGGCCTCGTGGCCGTTGTCCCGCAGGTGTTCGAGGATCCGCATCACCGAATGCGTGACCCCGTTGACCTGGGGGAGGAATGATTCTGTGACAATTGCTACCCGCACCTCTCCAACGTAACCGGCCCATAAAGGACAATCGGGATCGGCGTGCCGACTTGGGACTGAACGCGTGGTGAACGTTCGGTTCCTGGTGTGGTCAACATCGTCACCCGCACGGGGTGCCTCAGCTGTAGTAGCTGTGGGATCCCCTGGTCGCGGGCGGGTCACGCCATTGGCACAAGGATTTCTGCCGCTGGGCAACGCGCTGGTAACATTCGTGTGTCGTCCAAGAACGACACCCCGCTGCGCAGCGCAGTGCGGGAAGTCGGGTCCAGCCCGGTTGCGACCGGGGACCCTGGGGATCGTCTCCCAAGCCCACCTCTTGTTGACGCACGTCGCGTCTGTTCCGGCCGGCAGGCCGGTCTGTCCGGGCTCGGCCGCTGACGTATTCCTGCAGCGGACCGAGTGGTCCAGAAGATGGTGAAGACGTGTCCAAACGACCCGTGACCAAGATCAGAGGCAAGGCGAAGAGTTACAAGGCGGACGGTACGCCCAAGAAGCGCTGGAGTGCCGCCGAGCGTGCGGCGAAGGGATTGCCGCCCCGCAAGGGCGGTGGCCGTCCGCGCAACCAGCGTGATGGTGAAGGCTTCCGCGGGGACCGTTTCGATCGCGGTGACCGGGGCGATCGCGGTGACCGTTTCGAGCGCAGGGATCGTTCCGACTGGAACGACCGGGGCGATCGCGGCCGGCGCTGGGACGACCGTGGTGAGAACCGGTGGAGCGACGACCGGCGGGACAACCGCCGTGGTGGCCGGGACGACAACCGTGGTGAGAACCGGTGGAGCAATGACCGGCGGGACGCCCGCCGTGGGGACCGGGACGATTTCCGTGGCGACCGGCGCGGCGGCCGGGACGACTCCCGGGGCGGCAAGTGGGAAGACCGCGGACGCCGCTGGGAGGACCGCGGTGGCGATCGCCGTGAGTCCCGTTGGCAGGACCGCGACGACCGTGGCCGACGCGAGGGCGATCGGCGCCCGCACTGGGAGGACCGGGGTGAGCGTCGTCCCGACCGCAGGGATCAGCGTCGCGGGGAGCACAGGCCGCGCCACAGTCCGTCCTGGGAAGTCCGCGACCGGCGTCGCGAGGAGCGGCGCGACCGGGACGACTTCGGCGCCCAGCGTTCCTGGGACCGCAGGGATCGGGATGACCGGGGCTATCGGGGCGACCGGGCCTGGGACCGCGACAACCGTGGCTTCCGCGATGACCGCGGCCGCGGCGGAGGTGACCGGGACCGCCGGTCCTTCGAGCGCCGTGACTTCGATCGCCCCGAGCGGGACCGTGACGAGTTCGACACCGAGTCCGCCGACACCATGAGCTGGTCCGCGACCGAGCTGGAGGATGTGGACGCCACGGCAGTGGCCGACGACGCGGGTTTCGCGGAGCTCGGCGTACCCAAGGTTCTGGTTGCGGCGCTCGACCAGCAGGGGATCACCACTCCTTTCCCGATCCAGACAGCCACCATCCCTGATGCGTTGTCCGGCAAGGACGTCCTGGGCCGTGGCCGCACGGGTTCGGGCAAGACCCTCGGGTTCGGTCTGCCGATGCTGGCGCGGCTCGCCAACGGTGACGCCGCACCGAGCGGTGCCCCCGGTGGCGTGGTGCTCGTCCCGACCCGTGAGCTCGCGCTGCAGGTGGCCGACGTGCTGGCACCGCTGGCCAAGGTCATCGGGCTGAGCACCACCCTCGTCGCGGGTGGCATGGCCTTCGGACCCCAGATCAAGGCCTTCGACCGCGGCGTGGATGTCGTCGTGGCCACCCCCGGTCGTCTGATCGACCTCATGGAACAGGGCGTCGCCGATCTCTCGCAGGTCCAGGTCGCGGTCCTCGACGAGGCGGACCACATGGCCGACCTCGGTTTCATGACCGAGGTGACCACGATCCTCGACGCGATTCCGGTGGGCGGTCAGCG
>LSQX01147894.1_pt1 | contig 12942 bp, 11 predicted proteins | sample 654561 | NCBI WGS metagenome assembly LSQX01 (sample SAMN04489861, study PRJNA283612) | anaerobic digester metagenome | isolation source: 4 biogas reactors fed with cattle manure at either 37C or 55C with and... | place: Denmark: Kongens Lyngby | collected 2014 | reverse complement strand
GTCTACTAGGAGGTGTAAGCCAATGTATTGGGTGACTCTAATCATCGTTGGTTTACTCGTTGGTTGGGCAGTAAAAAGCTGGTTGGCTCAAGAAAAGACGTTGAAGGGAGAGCCCTGGATCCGCTTCATCGCCACCATTATCGGGGCGTGGCTGGGTGACGTCATACTAGGTGATTGGGGCTGGATGCTGGCGGGCTACAACGTCATTGCCGGTATCATCGGTTCTTTCGTCCTTGGCTGGATTTGGACCGCAGTTGGAGTAGAAGAGACTGCATCCTCAACTACTGCAAGATAAACCCCTGGAGGAGCATTGGATTCCTCCATAGACATCGAAACAGGTTTAACCCTCTCCTCGGGAGAGGGTCTTTTTCTTAGAGCCCAGCTAAGCTGCCATCCTTTTAGGCTCAGTAGTAAGCCGATTCATGATTCTGGAGGGACCTGGAATAATCCCGCCTGCTCAGGTCCATACTGTTCCTTGTAAGGGGATTGCACCTAGATAGGAGGGACTGAATATGGCGATGCGGGCATCCACTCTAGATGATCAGCTCAGGTCACTGGTCATGCGGTATGTAACCGGCAAGTTAGAGGAAAAGCGGTTCTTGACTGCTTACCGTCGTCTAATACGCTTACGGTCGCTCCTTAACAACTAAAGATCATGTGGCACTCTTCTCCATGGAAGGAAAATCCAGCTCCACAGCTAAGCTAACAAGGAAACCAATCCGGCTTTCGGAAAGAAGGAGCGAATTCCATGAGAGTCGATTACCACATGCACCTGGAAATGGGTTCCTTGAGCCTCGATTATCTGGAGAAGTTCTGGCTGCAGGCTCAAAGGGCTGGACTAGATGAAATCGGCATCAGCGAGCATGGTCATAATTTCAAGCAGTACAAAAAGATCATGGAGCACCTGTGGACAGGAGAAAACACCTATCCCGAGATCGTCGACTGGCTGGAGAAGGGTTTCTCACTGGATTTGGATGACTATGTGGCTCTGATCCAGGAAGGCAAAAAGCAAGGCTGGCCTTTGAAACTTGGTCTGGAAATGGACTACATTCCAGGCAAAGAAGACGAAATAGCAGCACTAATTGATGCCTATCCCTGGGATTATGTCTTAGGATCTGTCCATTTTCTCGAGAAGTGGGCATTTGACGTCTCCCCGGAGGTGGGCTGGCCCGATAAGGACGTCAACAGCGCATATCAGGCATATTTCACCGCAATGCTGGCGGCAGCATCCAGCGGTCTGTTTGACTCCATCACCCACCCTGATCTCATCAAAATCTTTGGGCATCGTCCCAGCATACCATTAGAACCCTACTATGAAGCGATGGCGGCAGCTCTAGCCGAGTCTGATACCTGTGTTGAGATCAACTCTGCTGGACTTCGCAAACCCGTAGGGCGCATCTACCCCGAACCGGAGTTTTTGGCCAAATGTCAAGCGGCAGGTGTGCCCATCACCCTTGCCTGTGATGCACACTATCCCGAGGATGTAGGCAGGGACCTAGACAAAGCCATCGAACTAGCCCGCTCTGTAGGGTATACCCAAGTTGCCATCTTCACGGGCCGCGAGCGAATCCTAAGGCCCCTCGGCTAATAAATAAGATAACCCGCCGTGGTCTCCTGCAACTGGCTGACGGCGTGGGCTGTCTAGGCAGGACTTATGGCTTTGCCGAAATGCAGGAAGTCTCTACCTCTTTGCAGAAAACTCCCACCACAATCTGAACCAGGCTGTTTTCTACAAGGAGGGAGATCGAAGTGTTGCAAATCGCCATGCTGAGCAGCTGGCACGTCCACGCCCCCGGTTATGCCCGGGATATTCTATCCCGCTCCGATGCCAAGATCTCAGTAGTATGGGATGAAGACCCCGAGCGGGGGAAGAACTGGGCAGCTGGTCTTGGTGTACCCTTCGAAGAAGATCTGGAGGCTGTTCTCGCCCGTTCCGATGTCGATGCCGTGGTTGTAAATGCCCCAACCAACCGCCATGCCGAAATCATGGTGGCCGCCGCCAATGCAGGCAAACATATATTCACCGAAAAGGTGATGGCCCCCACCGTCAAGGAATGCCGGGCCATCAGTGAGGCTGTCACCAAGGCAGGTGTCAAGTTCTGCATATCCTTCCCTCAGCGAACCTGGCCCGTCAATTTGCTGGCCAAAAAGGTCATCGATGACGGCTTCTTGGGGGATATAACTCTGCTGCGGATCCGCAATGCCCATAATGGAGCAATAGCTGGGTGGCTGCCGGAACACTTCTATGATCCCGCTGCCTGCGGAGGGGGAGCCATGATCGACTTGGGAGCCCATCCCATGTATCTTGCCCGCTGGCTGATGGGGGAACCTCGGCGGATTACCACACTGTTTAACTCCTTCACCGGCCGCCAGGTGGAGGATAATGCTGTGGCACTCATTGAATTTGTCAATAAAGGCATCGCGGTGATCGAGACCGGCTTCGTATCACACAGCAGTCCCTTCTCTCTGGAGCTTCATGGTACAGAAGGGACTTTCCTTGTGGGAGGACCTGAGTCATCTGTACGGATCAATTCCCGCAAGCTGGAGCAGAACGGCCACCAAGGCTGGTTTATACCTACCCGTCTGCCGGCTGCCCTGCCCATGCCCCTGGACATGTGGATCCGGGGTATCTTGGAAGATGAACCTATCCTCTTCGGTCTAGAAGAAGGCACCCAGCTGACAGAGCTGATGGAGGGAGCCATACGTTCCTACCATTCCGGCTCACAAGTAGAGTTTCCCCTGGACTAAGTACAGTGCACAGTAGTTGAGATTCACTGATGAAAAAAGTCATACAGCTGGAATCAAAGAAGATATCTTGAGCGGTTGATTTATCAAAGCATGATGAGAGTGGAGGCTGAAGCCATGTTAGCAACTCGTTTTATGGATGTCGGGGATCTGCGGCTCATCGAGGAGGATGTGCCGAAACCGGGGCCGGGAGAGATTCTGATCAAAGTTAAGGCAGCGGGAGTTTGCGGAACCGATGCCCATATTATTAAGGGTGAGTCGTCATCTACACCGCCTGTCATTCTAGGTCATGAATATGCCGGCGAGGTCGTCGAAATAGGTGAAGGAGTAACCAGCTTTAAGGTCAATGATCGGGTTTGTGTCGACCCCAATATTTTCTGCCACACCTGTTACTACTGCCACAACGGCAACGTCCATTTGTGTCTAAACTTAACAGCCCTGGGCGTGGATATCGATGGAGGCTTTGCTGAGTATTCGGTGGTTCCCGCTGCCCAGGCCCACCTATTGCCTCCCGGCATAAGCTATGCCGCAGGAGCCTTTGTAGAGCCGGTGGCCTGCTGTCTCCGGGGATTGGAACAAGCCCAAATTCGCCCTGGAGACGAAGTGGCCATCCTAGGTGGCGGCCCCATCGGATTGATCCTGCTGCAGCTGGCTAGGGCTGCAGGTGGACGGGTAACAGTCAGCGAACCAATTCAAGCAAAATGGGACTTGGCCAAGGAACTGGGGGCCGAGCGGACAGTGCTGCCGGAAGAACTGCCTGTCGATGCCTTTGATGTAGTGATTGAGGCTGCCGGTGTCAAGGCCGCCATCGAGCAGTCCATTACAATAGCCAGGAGAGGGGCTTCAGTGGTCTGGTTTGGAGTTTCTCCCCAAGGGATGCGGGCTGAGATTGAGCCCCATGAGGTATACCGCAAGGAACTGCGGATTGCAGGCTCCTTTATCAATCCCTTTACCAACTCCAGGGCCGTCAAACTGGTGGGATCAGGTGCCGTCCGAGTGGAACCGCTGATCAGCCACCGCTTCCCACTAAAGGATATCCACGAAGCATTGGCTGTTCACTCATCTGGTAAAGCCAATAAGGTCATGATCATTTCAGATTAGTGAATGGCAAAATCGGCAATAAAGCAGGGGTGTTGGCCCACCAGCTTGGGCAAACACCCCTTTTTAGTATCATGTTCGGTCTCTTTAGTAGTTCTCAGCCTTCTCCTGGAAGTATGCCCTGGGATGAGCACAGGCGGGACATACGTGAGGCGGCTCAGTGCCTTCATGTACATAACCGCAGTTACGGCACTGCCAGCGGATGGGCTCTGGACGGGTAAATACTGTACCCTCCTCGACCCGCTTCAAAAGCGCCAGGTAGCGCTTCTCATGCTCTTCTTCCACCTCGGCTACCTCATGGAAGAAATCAGCAATCTCATCAAAGCCTTCTTCCCGAGCGACGATCTCGAAACTCTTGTACATCTCGCTCCACTCGTAGTTCTCGCCAGCGGCGGCATCTTTGAGGTTATGGGCTGTGTCGCCAACTATACCCAAGAAACGGGCAATCCGCTTGGCATGCTCAAGCTCATGCTCCGCTGTCTCCATGAATATACCAGCGATCTGCTCATAGCCTGCTTTCTTTGCCTCTTTAGAGTACATCCAGTACTTATTGCGGGCCTGAGACTCGCCAGCAAAGGCTGTCCAGAGATTTTTTTCTGTCTGTGAACCCTTAATGTTCATGTATACCCCTCCTGTTATTGATAACAATTCGCTTTAGTATTTATTTTACACGCCTGCAGCAGTCTTGTCAAACTCCGCAGGAGGAAAGGCTTCCCGATTACAGGTCCCCTAGAACATTATACTGGCCTGCTGCCCACTACCCTGCTTTATTTCCAATCTACTTATTCATCTTGACCTTTTCCTTCACCTTCATCGCCGGTCTTTATATCCCGAACTGAAGACTCCAAATTGCTGGCTGTAACTGCAAGCAGCTGCGAGGTGTTGCTGATCTCCTGCACTGTAGCAGATTGCTGCTGGGTCGCTGCTGCGATTTCTTCGCTTCCTGCTGCCAGCCCTTCAGCAGCTCCAGCGATGGCTTGAATCCTGGAACTCATGGTATCGATGGATTCGATAATCTGCCTGAGAAGCTCGGCCGCGTTCTCCACGGCACCGGCTCCATCAGCCACTGCCCGGCTGCCCTGTTCCATGCTCTCCAGTGTCTCATCGGACCGCTTGGCAACTCTGGATATCAACGCGGCGATCTCACCCGAGGCTTGACTGGACCTTTCAGCTAGACGGCGCACTTCCTCCGCCACTACGGCAAAGCCGCGGCCCTGCTCACCGGCCCTGGCAGCTTCAATGGCAGCATTAAGGGCCAGCAAGTTAATCTGGTCGGCGATCTCCGCGATGGTGGCGGTGATGGATTCAATCATAGTGGTTTCCTCATTCAGATCCTTAACTGAGTCTGCCAGCTCACCAACCACTGCTTCAATCTCATCCATCCGCTGCAGCACATCATCCAGCCGCTCTGACCCGTCCCGGCCCGACCTGGCGATAGCTTCGGCGTTCTTGGCCATCTCGTTGGCATCAAAGCTCACTTGCTGTACATGGGCGGCAAACTCCGAAGCCGCAGATGCCACTTCCTGGGTGGATGCAGTCATTTCATCCATAGCCCTGGCCACTTGATGGCTGGTGTCGTTAATAGACACAGCTGACCGGCGGACCTCACCGACTATATCCCGCACATGGGCAACAAACTCGTTAATAGCATTGGCCATTCTCTCACATTCATCTCCGGACTTAATTGAGAGTGAACCTGTCAAGTCTCCATGGGAAATGTCCTCCGCCATGCCCAGTACCGCCCGGAGTGTGCGGTGAATGCTGGTAGTAAACTGCAGAACTAGAATGATGCTAAGCCCGAGGGTAATCAAGATGGCAATCCACAGAGTTCTGGTTGTCTGAACTTCCATCCTTTCTGCAGCCTTAACTGTGGCTGAGGCTGCAGACTGGGCATCTACCCTCACATCGGCCAATATCTGACGTACCTGATTGAGATTGGGTGCTACCTGAGTTTGATAGTCAACGAGCAGACTCTGCAAGGGAACGTTGCTGTCTCTCAGCCTCAGCACTTCCCTTGCTCCTTCATGGAGCTTTTGGTGGGGCGCTTCCAGCGCGGCAATCTTCTTCTGCATGTTCTGGGGCAGCTCCCGGAACTCTTCCGAGCCAGTATAGGAATAAAACCATTTGCCCAAGTTGCACGCAGTGGGATCAAGTTGACCAGTAAAGGGTTCCCCCAAGAGAAGGGCGGTTAGAAGATCTACATCCCAAGCCAGATGATCTATTTCCCGCTCTGCCATAAAAGTGGCCAGTTTCTCCTGGTCAATGGCTTGCCATTGTGCTGTTTTCCAGCTATTCATCAACCGGAAAACAACACCTGTGCCGAAAAGCATTAGTCCGATGATAACGCCAAAGGTGATTAGAAGCTTGCCTCTCATAGATAATTTTATTCTCATGGCTAACCTCCCTAACCAGTAAGAACCATCCTTGCACTTTTATACCCATAGAGCACGAAATCTAATCCCACTGCCTGGAGAAATGATCCTACATAGTCCCTGTAAACCGAAACACTGCCCTTTTGCGGCCCACATTAACCCCGGCTCCCACGGGGCATACTGTTCGTATCTGCATAGAGTATTAGCGGAACCGAGGGTGATATAAAGTGGCAGACTTTATTCAAGAAGAACCACATCAGCCATCATTTCCTCTAGATCTCGCCAGACACCGCTTTGCTATCTACGGGGGGATTGCTGTTATCCTCGGGCCGGTCACCTTGTGGTTCTTGAGACGGCTCCTGCCGGGCCAGCCTATTTTACTGCCCCTCAGGAGTATCAATTTTGTCCCTCTGCTGATAGCTTTGGTCCTTCTGATGATCTCCTGGCTGGCCAGACTCCTTCGGATTTGGTGCCTCATTCAGCCCTCGGCTGACAGTATTGCCCCCAAAGACTTCATAAAAAGCTATCTGGCAGGAGCGTTTATTTCCCACGTCACCCCCAGCGCGGCCGGCGGATATCCATTTTTTCTCCTCCTGCTTCATCAGCAGGGGATTCCGGCAGGCAAATCCCTAGCTGTTAGCCTCATCGACTCAGTTAATACCGGCCTCACCATCGGGTCGCTCTTAGCCATAGGAACCCTACTTCTTCACATTCATGTGTCTACCACCGACAACTGGCTTGCAGCTGCAGTAATAGGCATCATGTTCCTAAGTATCCCGGCGCTAACCTTACTGGTCTTCGCGGGCAAAATATCGCAGGCAGCCTCTAGACTGTCCCGGAAACACCCCGATCCAAGCAATAGAATAGCCCTCTTGGCAGCTCGAGCTGCGGGAGAAATCCAGAGGTTTGAATCGGCGGTAAGCACTTTTTGGCGCCATCACCGCCAGCTGCTGTTTGCGAATTTGCTCTTCAACCTCATATACTGGGTTTCCTTTCTTTCCATAACCCCCATGCTCCTCAGAGCAGTGGGAGGCAGGGCCCCTTGGCCGATAATGGTCGGAAGCCACATTGCCACTCAGTTTGCCCAATACCTAATTCCCACACCAGGAGCCGCCGGCGGAGTAGAAGTTACGATGGCCTTCCTGATCCGCAACCTGATGTCCCATGAGCAGCTGATGACTTTTCTAGCCCTTTGGCGAATCTACACTTACTATATCAGCTTACTTGGAACCAGTCTCACCATACCATGGGCCCTGGGCGTTCTGCGGAAAAATCAATAGCCGTCAATTCCCCAGCTCACCAGCTTAGATGTGGTGGGGTCACCGCCGCTTATGCCGTGGAACAGCTCACTGATACTGGATCCGGGCAGTCGGTCCCAAAGCTCTTTATTATTCAATCTGACCATGAGACCCTGCCTCGCTTCCAATTTGGTGGGAAAGTCAGAAGCAACAGCTGCTGGAAAAACCACCTTAACACTCTCGCCGTTCCCCAGGCTCCAAGCAGCATGCTGAATCAGCTTCCGAAAGCTGTCGGCTTCATCCTCCCTGCAGGCAAAATCGTTGACAATAAGGATATCTTTGCCAGCATCCGTGGCCGCCGCAAGATAGGCTTTGAGCTCGCCAGCTTCCATCATTACCCAGCCCCGCCCCCGGCCTTGGGCAAACCACCCTCGGGTAACCTCTGTCCTCACCCAGTCCTGCCAATAGTCCCACCGGTCTCGGACAATGGCGCCGTTGAACCGACAGGAATACATGTGATACAGATTCATTGACTGCTGCAGCTCCCAGGGGTCCTGGAGATTCATCAGCCGGATATCCCCACACCTCAGCGGTTGGATCTCGGCCTGCTTCCAATAGGTGGCTACCTCTTCCCAGCCGAAGCGACTGTAATGCCTGGGACTCCCGGTGGCGAGGATGGAAAAATCCATGTCCTCTCTTTTCATATACTCAATAGCCATCTCCAAGAGCTTCCCAGATAACCCTTGGCGTCGGTAGGGTTCCTTTGTGCTTACCTCCCCGATACCGCCCATGGAAAAAATTTCACCGGCCAGATATATTCTGCGGTGGAACACCCGGACAGTACTCAGGATTTCACCGTCCTCTACTGCCACTAAAATCCCGTGGCGCTCCCGCCACGGGTCATTGTACCAATGATTCATGAAGTACTGGCGGGAAGCCTCGAGATCATTGTGTTGATCAAAGACAAGGGCACAGTGGTCAAACCATGCATCCATCTCCGATGCCTTTAGAGCACGAAATTCCACCAATAGGCTCTCCCCCTGCCCAGGTTGTCATAATGACAGGAAAAAGTGACTTAAGAAAAAGGACCGAACCCAGACCGGGTCCAGTCCTCAGCTGTCGCATCATGCCTTTAGCAATCACAGCAGCAGTCTTTATCGTTGAAGTACACCGGCTTGCCGGTCTTCGCCGACTCGTAGATAGCCTCAAGGATCTGGGTCACGACATAGGCCTCACGGGGCTTTACCAAAGGCTCAGTGTCATTGACAATGGAATCGATCCAATGTTTAGCCTCAGCAAAACCTGCATCCTCATGGACAGCCTCGTAGAAAGCTACGCCCTCACCCCGCAGTGCAGGTTTGGTTGTATAGAGCTTGCTGAATTTCTCGCCGTTAATCCGCAAGCCGTCAAACATGTCGGCCCCTGCCTTGGTACCGCAGAGTACTGTCATGGCCTCGCCCACCTGCAAGGTATTTAGGGCCCAGCTGGCTTCCAGGATCACCGTCATCCCGTTCTCGAACTGAACGAAGCCAAAGGCAGAGTCTTCTGTGGTGAACTCCTTCGGATCCCATGGGCCCCACGGATTGGCTGCGTTTTCTGTATCCGCCAGCTTCCGATAAGTAACGCCCATGACGCTCACCGGCTTGTAGTTGTTGGTGAACCAGAGGGTGAGGTCGAGAGCATGGGTACCGATATCAATCAGAGGACCACCGCCCTGCCGCTCTGCATCCAAGAAGATACCCCAAGTGGGCACGCCCCGGCGTCTGACAGCTAGAGCCTTGGCAAAATAGATCTCGCCCAGCTCGCCGGCCTCACACAGCCGCTTGAGATATTGGGAATCAGCGCGGAAACGGTTCTGGTACCCAATGGTGAGCTTCTTCCCTGTCCGCTCCGCTGCTTCTACCATGGCCAATGCCTGCTCAGAGTTGATGGCCATGGGCTTCTCACACATTACATGCTTACCAGCTTCCAAAGCTGCCACAGTGATCTCAGAGTGCACATCATTAGGGGTTAGAACATGGACAACATCAAGATCCTCTAGGGCGACAAGATCTCGATAATCGGTAAAGACCTTCGCATCGGGAGTTCCGTATTGGTGGGCACCCTTTTCTGCTCTTTCCTTAATCACATCACAGAAGGCAACCATTTCTACATTGTCAAGCTTAGCCAAACTGGGCATGTGTTTGCCGTTGGCAATGCCGCCCACACCGACTATACCGACCCTCAGTTTCTTGCTCATTCCTGTACCTCCCCGCATTGTTATTAGCTGACAATTCTTATTGTTATACTTTGCGGTATTCTACACCTATGTTTCGCCGCGGCAGCGCAAGTTCCTCTTTATAGTAAGACTGCAAAACTGTATCCGCGCTTCAATCTATATTCATTGTAACGGTGAGGGGCCGCCCGAGAGCAGCCCCTCTATTGCGCACTGCACTAGATGTAAGTCCCTTGGGAGCTTAACGGACTGGAGTCAGCATAGATTACCAGTCATCTTCCCAACTCCACTCCTCTTCAACCTCCCATTCCCACTGCCAGTCGGCGTCATCGCCCCACTCTTCATATGCTGCCCAATCTTCCCGCAGATCCAGCACGATACCTTTCCGGGTGACAGCGCCAGCCTCAACGACTATTTCCACCCGCTGCTCCGCATAGCCATCGGTAATCCGCAGCTGGTATTTGCCTTCCCTTACTTCAGCATGCCATATTCCTCTATTATCATCATACTCCAAATCGCAGACGTAGGTATCATATTCGCCCCACTGACTAAATTCACCGACGGTAAAGAGCATCACCCGCAGCCACTCGTATTGTTCGGCTCCCACAAGGTCAACCTGCATTTGACCGATACCGCCCAGCTCGATAGTTCTCTCAGTGATGGACCCTCCCACGACTTCAATCCCGTACAGTTGCTGATCTGAAAAGCCCTCACCAAGGTTAATCATTAGAAGGTCGTAAGCACCACTTCTTAGCTCCAATTCGAATACACCCGATGATATCTGCTCTAGGTCGGCCACCCATGCATCACCATCGAACTCAGCACCAGCCTCGTACACCATGACCCGGGCATAGTACGTGTCATGGGGTTTCCCTCCAGAGGTAAGTCTCAGCCTGAGCTTGCCTAGCCCGCCCAGCTCAATTGTCTTTTGAGTGACGACTCCGCCTTTAACCTCAATCCCAACTAGTTCTTTGTCCGGGAAACCATCTCCTAAACGAATGAGTTTGAGGTCGTATTTTCCCGCCTTGAGCACACCTTCGTATACGCCTCTGGCCACTCGCTCCAGGTCAACTATCCAAGCCTCGCTGTCGAATTCGGCCCCGGCCTTGTAGACCATAACCCGCGGGTCACCAGCCCCGTGAGGCCTGCCGTCGGAACTAAGCCTTATTTGCAGCTTGCCTGCTGCACCTACCTCGATAATCCTCTCTGTAACCTCTCCTCCGACGATCTCGACATCTAATACTTCCTCATCTGGATAGCCGGCTCCCAGGCGAGTTATCTTGAGATCATACTTACCATATCTGAGTTCCCGTTCGTAGACAGCTTGAGATACTTGCTCCAGATCAGTTACCCAAGCATCGCCATCAAATCCCACACCAGCCTTATAGACCATAACCCGCGGATCACCGGCTGCATGGGGCTTGCCGTCGGCAGTGATCTTCACCCGCAGTTTTCCTTCTGCGGCAAAGGGGACAGGGATCTGCTTGACTTCTCCAGCAGCCACCTCCACTTTGTCCAGGCGCCGCACCTGGGGTGGAGTGCCTAGATACTCGCAGCGAATCCCATAAACGCCGGGCTTTACAGTGGCGATCAGCTTGCCGTTTTCCTCGGCAAACCCTGCTTCATTGCCGGCACTATCAATATACGAAGCCCGCACCCTATCCGTCGGCACCGCCCTACCGTCGAAAGTCGGCACCAGGACGAGCTTTCCAGGCACATCAACTGTCAGGGTTACATCGGTGATTTCCCCGGCTTTCACGTCCACTTCAGCCAACTGGCTCCTGTTGCCTTGGTATACCGCCTGTACTCCGTAGAAACCTGCCGGAATTACGGCAGCTAGGACATCACCCCTCGGCGCTAGTGACAGCTCACGTCGGTCGTCCCTCGCAGATGCCTCCGCCTGGGCCGTTACCTCCCGGGTGCCGGCCCTAACTTTGACCCGCAGTGTACCCAACAGGTCATCGAGCTTGACTGTAACCGCGGTTGTTTCGCCCTGGCTCATCTCGATACCCGTAATGGTTTTTTCAACAGTTACAATGCCGAGGTACGTAACCTTTAAGTCCACCGTTCCGGGATCTCCGGAATAGCGAAAGACTTGACTGCCTGTACCAAAGGAAGCGACTCTCGATCCGCCCTTTATCAGCTCGAGTCGGCAGTCGTTGGTGATCTCGCTATCCCGATAAGTCACTTTGACCTGCAGGTTAGCCGGCTTGATCTCTGGTACGTCCACAACTTCCTTCATGATGGAGGTAAGTGCTTCACTCAAGCTCCTCCTATCCTTTGCGCTGTAATAAGTGCCGATACAGCTCACCTTTGCTTCCTCTGCCTGTGTCATGGCAAATCCAACTACATACGGCTTGTAGATTATCCCCTGGGCCTGTAAGGTGGCAGAGACCACACAGGGGCTGCCGCCGCAGCTTTCCTCGCCGTCGGTAATCAACACAATGATATTGCGGCTGTCTCTACTGGGAAAATCCCCGGCCGCCTGCTCCAAGGAGTAGGCAATAGGCGTCTTCCCTCTCGGTTTCAGGGAGCGTACGATCTGGATGATTTTCTCCCTTACTTCAGCCACAGGTCCAAAATTCTGCATTAAGACACTATCATCACATCGGGTATTCCTTGCTCCATAAACCCGGAGACCCACCTCCAAACCCGGCCGGTCCTCCAGATTGCTTATTAGGTCGATCATGACCTCCTTGGCCACATCCATACGGGACTTGTTTCTTTCCGCCTCTTCGTTCATGCTGAAGGATGAATCGAAGATGAACTCTATGTAGGTTTTTTCTGCATCGGCCTTTGCTGTACCACCTATCCCCACCAGCAGTGTTACTATGGCGATCGCCAATAAAAGGCCTAAGGTTCTCTTGCCGAAAAATATGCATCTAGTCATTTCGGCTTTCATCCTTTCTGGCTTTCTCCTTTGCCCGCCAATAACAAATCAGCTCTCCTTCTTCACCCCCAATCGGGTCACACCGAGCCAGTGGAGACGGGTACAGCCGCCTCAACGCTGGATAGTCTGCCAGATTTTTCAACTCTCCTAGTTTTAAGCATACTCCCAAGCGGGTAAGAAGTAAATGGTTAACTGACTTTTTTGTATATGCCGAAAAGCCAGTGCTTCTCCGTGGTTATATATGTCACGGAAAGCGGAAACTACTAGACAGAATAGACTTTCATCTCATCAATTAGCAGGAGGAGTTAATATGGACAAGATCTTAGCTGCACCCGGCAAATACGTACAGGGTCCGGGCACACTGGATCGGTTGGGGGAGTATGT
>LSQX01204816.1_pt1 | contig 12945 bp, 12 predicted proteins | sample 654561 | NCBI WGS metagenome assembly LSQX01 (sample SAMN04489861, study PRJNA283612) | anaerobic digester metagenome | isolation source: 4 biogas reactors fed with cattle manure at either 37C or 55C with and... | place: Denmark: Kongens Lyngby | collected 2014 | reverse complement strand
TGTCGGTGTGGTCGCCGATAATCTTAATTGAATTCTTATTAGCCGAGACCGTCCCATCACTTCCTATACCATAAAAAAGACAAGAGGTATAAGAATTGCGAACCACAAAGTTAGGATCCTCTTTTAGTGATTTAAAGGTAACATCATCAATAATACTGATAGTAAAACCATTAAAAGGATTGGGCTTTTTAAGATGATCATAAACTGCTTTAATAGCTCTTGGTTGGGTGTCTTTACTGGAAAGACCATAACGACCACCGATAACCTTAATCTTTCTTTCACTATCGGCTAAAGCGGCTACCACATCTAAATATAGGGGTTCGCCAATCGCTCCAATTTCTTTAGTCCGATTTAAAACCGCAATCTTTTTAACAGTCTTGGGTAAAACTTTTAAGAAATGTTTAATAGAGAAGGGCCGATACAGATGAACCTTTACTAATCCAACTTTATTACCGGTTGAACGTAATTCATCAATAACTTCCTGAACGGTTTCGGTTACTGAGCCCATAGCCACAATTACTCTTGTTGCCTTTGGATCGCCATAATAAGTAAAAGGCGCATAATGACGCCCCGTTAATTTAGAAATCTTGGCAAAGTATTCTTCAGCTACCTTCAACACATTATCATAATGGAGGTTAGCAGCTTCTTTACCTTGGAAGCAAATGTCATCATTTTCATTGGTTCCTCTTGTAACGGGATTGGTGTGCGGATTTAAGGCGTTTTCTCTAAAAGCCCGCAAAGCTTTTTTATCTAATAATTTCGCATATTCCTTATAGTCTTGTATTTCAATTTTTTGAATCTCATGTGAGGTTCTAAAACCATCAAAGAAATGCATAACAGGACAATGAGCCTTGATGGCTAATAAATGGGCTAAGGGTGCTAAATCTGCCACCTCTTGAACAGAATGAGAACTGATAATACTAACACCTGTTTGCCGACAAGCATAAATATCTTGATGATCACCAAAAATCGATAAAGAGCGAGATGCTAACGCTCGCGATGAAACATGAAAAACTCCTGGTAATAATTCACCAACTAGTTTGTAAAGGTTAGGAATCATTAATAATAGACCCTGCGAGGCGGTAAAAGTCGTCGCTAAAGCGCCGGCCTGTAAGACTCCATGAAGAGCGCCGGCTGCACCACCTTCAGATTGCATCTCAATAACTTTGACTCTGTCGCCAAAAATGTTTTTTTGCCCCTTGACCGACCAGACATCAATGTGCTCAGCCATTGGTGAAGAAGGGGTAATCGGATAAATGGCCGCGACTTCTGTAAAAGCATAGGCAGCATAAGCGGCCGCTTCGTTGCCATCCATCGTCTTGTAAATCTTCTTCTGCATTTAAATCGTCTCCTTTTCTATCTCTTCTTTTAAGTAGGCTAGTAGCGGTTTGCGATACTCTTTGCGGTGTAAGGCAAAATTAATATTAGCCATAACATAACCTAATTTATCGCCCACATCAAAACGTTGCCCCTCAAAATTATAGGCGTAGACGCCTTCTAAAGAAACTAAACGCTTGATTGCATCTGTCAACTGGATTTCATTGCCCGCTCCTCTTTCTTGAGTAGCGAGAAGTTCAAAAATCTTCGGTGTTAGAATATAGCAACCTAGGATAGCCAAGCAACTGGGTGCTTCTTCAATTGCTGGTTTCTCAACCAAATCACACAATTCTGATAAACGTCCTTGCATCTTTAAGGCTTTGACAATGCCATATTTACTAACATCTTCTTTGGCAACTTCCTGAACCCCAACAATTGAACAATTTACTTCTTCATAAACCCGCATCAATTGTTTTATAGCTGGTTCTCCTTGATAATTGACCACAATATCATCACCAAGCAAAACAGCAAAGGGCTCATCGCCAACGGCCTCTTTTGCACATAAAACCGCATGCCCTAGTCCTTGGGGATTATCTTGATAAGTGAAAGTTATTTTTACCTTGGTTTCTATTTGCTTTAAAAGTTTAACTAAATCTTCCTGCCCCTTGGCGAGCAACATTTTTTCTAAATCTTCATCCGCTTGGAAATAATGTTCTGTTGCTTTCTTGTCCCTACTATTAACAATAATCACTTCTTCTAAGCCAGCTTTTACGGCTTCATCTATAATAACTTGAATAACAGGGACATCAATAATCGGAAGCATCTCTTTAGGGATTGACTTAGTAATGGGGAAGAACATAGTACCTAAGCCCGCCGCTGGAATAACAACCTTTTTGATTTTCTTCATCTTATTTTTCCTTCTTAGCTTTATATTCTTCGTTAACCAACTTCTTTAAATCTTTCAATTGGTTAAAACTTAAATTTACGGCAGAATTGATAAGTCCACCACACTTTTATATTTGGGGTGAGGTTTTTTCCTTCTAGTTGTCTTTCTTTTTACAGTCTTGGCCGCAATATATTTTTCTAATTCCGGCTTTAAGGCAATAACATCAACATCAACCATAATTCTAATGAGTGGATCAAAAGAAGCGAGTTGATCACGAATAACATCCTCATAAATCCCTACTTCTAAAGATAATTCCTCAACGGACATTGTCTTCTTTTTCCAGTTATTTATGGCCTTGAGATACACTCGCGCACGACCTTTAGTAAATCTAATTGCCGGCATTTCATCACCACCCATTTTTACTTTAACATTTTTATTATACTTTAGACAATAGTCTACTTCAATATTGAAAACCTTTGTAAAATTTTTGTAAAATTGTAAAAACCCTAGGTTTTATCAATAGATTTCTTATTTATAAAAACATTGACTTTTTTTATGATTTTGTTATAATAAGCACATGGATAAGTGCAATACCGGCTGGTGGTGGGTTTGTTCCCACGTAAAATCCAGATCATGTCACTGCACTTACCTTTTTTATTTATTAATCAATAAAAATTTATCACTTTTTCTCTTTGTTTGCCTCGGCTTCTTTAATAAGCATTTCCTTAGCTAGATTAATAATCTCATTAACAGCCTTTTGTTCTATTTCTGATAGATTATCTTTGTTAGCAAACTTCTCTAGTAATTTCTTTTTGTCCCAAAGTGACAAACATTCTTCCTCTTCTTTATCTTTTTCAATTCTCTTTTTTACAGATTCTAAATCACTCATAAACATATCAGCGATTTCTTCAGGTATTTGATACTTCCATAACAAACTTTCTACTGCTAAAGCCATTGATTCAAGACTGGTTAATACTCTAATTGATGTCTCATTCCATCTACTTCCCATTTCCTACTACCTCCTCTAAATAGATTACGTTTTTAATTTGTGGCTTAAATTCATTTTAATATACTCTGATGCCAAAATTATATATCTTTTCAAATCTTTACACAAATATACTCTTATAGTAGGTAAAACTTGACGTTATGTAATGTAACTTAAACAGCCAATTGACAAACGCTTCGGGCGTTCGATACTGGCGGCTTCGGTCAGCAAGGTAATCACTCAATTGGTTGTTTTTTTGGAAACAAAAAAGTACCCTTTTCTGCAATTTAGATTTTGGGTACTTTTTATTCTTTTTTACTTAATTAAACTCAGTAATCCTTGTCCTTCATTAATGGCATAGAACAAAGGTATAAAGACTAAGGCAACAATTGTCATTAACTTAATTAGAATATTAATAGATGGTCCTGAAGTGTCTTTAAAGGGATCGCCAACAGTATCACCGACAACCGCGGCTTTATGAGCGGGTGTTCCTTTACGACCGGTTTGTTCAAATAGTTTCTTGGCGTTGTCCCACGCGCCACCAGCATTGGACATAAAGATCGCCAACAAAACGCCAGTGACTAAGGAGCCTGCTAAAAGACCACCTAAACCCTCATAACCAAGTAAAACACCGATGAGTAGAGGAACAACAATCGCTAAGAGCCCAGGAATAATCATTTCCTTTAAAGCAGCTTTTGTGGAAATATCAACACAACGAGAATAATTGGGTTTGCTTGTTCCTTCCATAATGCCAGGGTCGTTTTTAAATTGACTACGAACTTCTTCAATCATTTCAAAGGCGGCCTTGCCAACAGAAGACATAGTTAAGGCCGAGAATAAGAAAGGAAGCATACCCCCGATTAATAAGCCGGCAACAACAAAGGGCGAGGCTAGATTTAATTTGGTAGTAATATCAACACCAGGCGTTTTCGCATTAAAACTAAAGATGAAGGTAACAAATAAAGCTAAAGCAGTTAAGGCGGCGCTACCAATAGCAAAGCCTTTACCCATCGCCGCTGTCGTATTACCAACCGCGTCTAACTTATCAGTAATTTCACGGACATCCTCATCTTGTCCGCTCATTTCAGCAATACCACCAGCATTGTCGGCAACTGGACCATAGGCATCAACAGCAATCGTAATACCCGTAGTTGAAAGCATACCAACAGCCGCTAAAGCAATACCATAGACACCGGCTGTCGGTGTTGCGACGCCACCGCTAACAAAATAGGCCACAAGAATTGCAATAGAAATCAAAACAACAGGAACCATGGTTGACATCATACCTGTAGAAATTCCTGAAATAATATTGGTCGCTGGACCGGTTTCTGATTGGGCCGCAATCTTTTTAACATGCTTATAATCACCTGATGTATAGATTTCGGTAACCGTTCCAATAACGACACCAACAACTAAACCGACAACCACTGAACAGAAAGTTTTATAAAATTCTCCGCCAAAGTAGGCCCAGCTTAAAACGGCAGCGGCCACAACAACAATAAGCGATGCCGTATAAGTCCCTTTTCTTAAAGCTGCGGCTGGGTCTTTATCACCCTTAACAAAAAGAGTTGCGATAACCGCGGCAATTATACCAACGGCCGATAAGAATAATGGATAAACGATGTAAGCGAAACTATTAGTCGCTGCAGGATCTAAGTTAACCATAAAGGCTCCTAAAGAAATAGCCGATACAATCGCTCCAACATAAGATTCAAATAAGTCAGCCCCCATACCAGCAACGTCACCAACATTGTCACCAACGTTATCAGCAATGACGGCTGGGTTTCTAGGATCATCTTCGGGGATTCCCGCTTCAACCTTACCAACTAAGTCCGCACCGACGTCGGCTGCCTTGGTATAGATACCACCACCGACCCGTGAGAACAAGGCAATGGAAGAAGCTCCTAAACCAAAACCAGTAACAATGTTAGCAACGGTAACTAAATCTGTGTCTCCAGAATTAAAGAGCATGAAGAATATGCTGAGTCCGCCAAGGCCCAAGCCCACAACACAGAGCCCCATAATTGCGCCGCCAGAGAAGGCCACTTGTAAAGCGGCATTCATTCCGCCTTCTTTAGCAGCCGAGGCTGTTTTGGCGTTGGCCGCTGTTGCGGCACGCATACCTAAAAGACCTGCTAAGCCTGATAAGAGCGCCCCACCTAAAAAACAAACTGCTGTTTGCCAATTGACACCAAGAAGCAAGGCAATAAAAAGCACGCCAGCAAAAATTACTAATGTCTTATATTCTCTTTTTAAAAACGCCATCGCTCCCTCGCGAATGTATGATTGGATTTCAATCATCTTTGGGTCTGAAACTTGAGCTTTGTTAACTTTTCCTCTAAGAACTAAAGCATACAATAGACCAAGTAAACTTACAGCAGTGACAACAATAATTGAGATATTACTCAAGAAAAACGCTGCCATAATCACGGGCATATTAACCCCTCCTTTTACTTCTAGTAAAACCACTAGGTTTAAATACTCTTAAACATTATAGATATTCTTAATAATAAAAGCAATAAAAACCCCAAGCAAAGGACCATGTTCAGCAACAAATTGTTACAATGATGTGTTAACTTTGATATTCAACATATTTATTAAGTTTTTTTTATCAAAGAAGATTTTTATTGGCTTATAAAAGCCCCAGGTTAGACATTTGCATTCCCTAGTAGATGGTGCTAGAATGGGGGCACAGGTTCTTCTAACCAAAAAAGGAAAGAAGGGGTGATATGAAAAAAGGTGTTGTTGTTTTGGCTGTCGTTTTATCAGGATTGCTCGCTGGATCCTTTATTCCATCCGAGAATTTTGGAAAATCAAAACTTCCACAACCACTACTAATTGATTCTGAAATGAAAAATTCTGGTTATGAAATTAATTTTACTAATCAATCCTACGAAATAACCAAACTTGATGACTTTAATTTTGAATTAAAAGCCGGTGCTCGCCAAGACCGATATAAAAACCTTGTTAAAGCCAAAATTAAAAGTGCCAATAAAATTTTTGATTATTCCCAAAAAGAACCCTATAAAAACGCAGATAATCTACCTTTAATTAATTTAGACGGTGTTGTTAACAATGGATGCGCTAGAGGAAACGTAAAAGTAACCCATGATTTATTAGAAGACGAAAACGATTTTATTGCTTATTCTAAAAACAATAACAATTTTGAGAAATTCACTGGTGAGAAAATCTTTAATGAGCCAGGAGATTATGTAATCGCCGCCCATAACTCTAATGGTAATAGTTACCGTTATTTTACTATTGATGGTCAAAGACTTATTAATTCTCCTAGAGAACTCTGTTACGTAAGAGTTACAACTGAATGGTCCTACGAAGAACCAGAAGAAGAAATTCAGAGTAAATGGGTAAAATTAGTTAAGACAGCACACTGGATAAATATGCCTCCTGAAAACTGGCGATCAAAAAACGTCATGACACTTGGTTGGATTGACGGCGGCTTGTGTAGAATTGACTATGATAAAGGTTTTGAATATGAGATTAAAGAATATTACAACGAATATCTTTATACCAAATATTTATATAACAAAAAGAATTTATTAACCGATACAACCGTTAATAAAGTAAAAACTCAAAATTATCAAAATAACGACTTTAGAATAACAAAACCTACATACACTGCTTGCACAAATTGTGGTGATAATAGTGTGAAATTTTTGGCTTCCAGTTCGCTCCCCATGTCTATGGATACTGCAATTGAAGAATATAATCACAGAAGAGTTCTTGAATTTACTTCTGCCGAGTATAGCTTAACTAGATATTTCTATATATCCGCCACTGTTGAAAACGTAGGAGATCTTTTTGGAATTTAAGATTTAATAACAATAATTAAGGTCAGAATGATTAGATTATTTCGTTTTCTTACTTAATAGTTTTGACTATCTTCTTTTCAAACTCAAAACGTGGGAGAACCACAATAGCCCCACAACCTAAACACTTGATTTTGATGTCAACTCCAACCTTTAAAACGCGCCACTGCTTACTACGACTAGTACAGGGGTGCGCTTTTTTTAATTCTACAATATCTTCGACATCATAAAGAACTTTTTCCATATTACCCTCTTATCGCTTTTATTAAATTCCTAAATAAGGCAACTGTTGTGAGAGGACCAACGCCTCCTGGTACTGGTGAATAATTCTCAACAACTGCCCAAACATCACGCGAAACATCGCCACGTAACTTGCCTTCAGCATTACGATGCATACCAACATCAACAACAGTCATGGAAGGTGTTACATATTCGGTATTGATATATTCCATTTTCCCCATCGCGACAATTAAAATCTCCCCTGAACGACAATCACCTTTTAAGTCTTCGGTTTGCGTATGACAAACAGTAACTAGCGCCTTCCTTTGGCGCAACAGACAGGCTAAAGGCGCCCCAACACTTTTACTACGTCCAATAACGGTAATTTTCCGTTCCGGAATTTTGATATCATAATAATCTAATAAATCCACAACCGCTTGGGCCGTTGAAGAAACTAAAACCTTTTCTCCAGCATTTAACTTTAGAGCAGACATAGGACTACAACCATCTATATCTTTTTCAATTGCCAAACTAATAAAAACCTCGTTTTCAACTAAATGTTTAGGCAAGGGACGATCTAACATAATTCCTTGAATTTTATCATCCTTGTTTAGTTCTTCTATTTTAGCAATCAAAGCCTCTTGAGAAACATCTTCTGCTAGTTTAACGCGCTCTATTTCTACGCCTAGTTCATCCGCTAATTTTTGACGGCTGCGTAAATAGGCCTCACTTGCTTCATCACCTAAAATCTGGATGATTGCCATTTTAGGAAACACGTTTTTTTCCTTTAATTTAGCAATTTCTTTTTTTAGTTCTTCTTTATAGCTTTGAGCCGCTACTTTACCATCTAAAATCATTAAAACAACCCCTCTACTTTTCCATCTTTACTTATATTTATTTTATTGGCTGCCGGAACTTTTGGTAGGCCAGGCATGGTCATTATCGCTCCCGTTAAGGCAACAATAAAGTTGGCGCCTGCTGATAAACGAACTTCGCGTACAGTAATTGTAAAGTCACGGGGACGACCAACAACCTTAGCATCATCTGATAATGAATTTGGCGTCTTAGCCATACAGACAAAACCTTGGACATAACCGAGTTTTTCAATCTTAGTAAGCATTTCTTCAGCCTCTTTAAAATAAACCACATCTTTAGCACCATAAATTTTGGTACAGATCTTTTCAATCTTGGTTTTAATTGGTTCTTTTAAATCATAACAATATTTTAATTCAGACTTTTGCTTGACGAGTTTTTGTACAGCTTTTGCTAGCTCAAGCGCCCCATCGCCACCACGTGTATACACATCCGATTCATAAACCAAATGGCCATCTGCTGCACAACGATCAAAGAGCGCCTTAACTTCAGCTTTGGTATCGCTTGGGAATTTATTAATGGCTACAACATAAGGAACTCCATATTGTTGAACGTTTTCAATATGCTTCTCAAGATTTGGATAACCCGCTAATAAGGCTTCAACATTTTCTTGATCTAATTGATTCTTATTCATGCCTCCATGCATCTTTAAGGCTCTGATGGTGGCAACTACCACGATGCATTTGGGTTTTAATTCACCTAAACGACACTTAATATCTAAAAACTTTTCCGCCCCTAAGTCGGCACCAAAACCGGCTTCAGTAACAACAATTTTGCCTAATTTAAGTCCCATCTTGGTGGCAATTATCGAGTTGCAACCATGGGCAATATTGGCAAAAGGACCGCCGTGAACTAAAACAGGCGTTCCACCAAGTGTTTGAACTAGATTTGGTTTAAGAGCGTCTTTCATTAAAATTGCTACTGAACCAACAATGCCCAAATCGCGAACAGTTATTGGTTTATCATCATAGGTATAAGCGACAATACAATTTCCTACTTTTACTTTAAAATCTTCAAGGTCTTTAGCTAAACACATAATAGCCATAATCTCCGTAGCTACCGTAATAACAAAGCCATCGGGACGAGGGACACCATTATTTTTTCCTAGACCAACCTGAACCTCTCTTAAAGCGCGATCATTCATATCTAAACAGCGTTTCCAAACAATTTTTTCAGGATCTATCTTTAATTCATTCCCCTGATGAATATGATTATCAATACAGGCTGAAATTAAATTGTTGGCACTGGTAATGGCATGCATATCACCCGTGAAATGTAAATTGATGTCATCCATTGGTAAAACCTGAGCATAACCACCGCCGGCCGCTCCACCCTTAATACCAAAAACCGGCCCCATGGATGGTTCACGTAAACAAATCATCGGCTCTGCCCCAAGTATTTTTAAGGCATCACCTAAACCAATAGTAGTGGTGGTTTTGCCTTCTCCTGCTTTCGTTGGGGTAATGGCGGTTACTAGAACCAAATCGCCATCTTCCTTCTTATTTAACTCTTCCATAAAAGCTAAATCAATTTTAGCTTTATAGTGGCCATGTTGTTCCAAAAATCTATCTGGAATTCCTACACTTTTTGCGACTTCTGTAATTTCAAGTTTTTTGTGTTCTTGGGCAATCTCAATATCTGTTTTCATTTAAATCCCCTCCATTGCTCTTGTGGCGCGTCTTGTCATTTTAATGACTAGTTTATGTGCGTCTTCACAATCTTTCTTTATTTCTGGATCGTTGATATTATCAATATTAATATCCATATTTATTAGGCAACAACGTAAATTGGCCTTTAAAATTTCTAAGGCCATTTTATAATCGCTGATAACCGTTTTAACAACATAAGGTTTAAGGGCGATAATTAAATTAATAGCCCTGATGTTCAACTCTAATAATAAATAAGGCACATTGTAACAAATAAAAGCGGCTTCTTCTTTTAACTTTTGATCTTCGCTTTTATAAACACTCATATAGTGTTCAAAAGCCTCTTGATCTTGTTTTTCATAGCGAAGAGCCTCTGTTTGTAATTTACTTAGCCACCCCATAATAGAATGAACCTTAGCTTTTTCTTCTTCACTTCTTTGCTGGAAACTTTTGCGCTTAATGGAGACGTTGCCACTCATTAAAGCTAAAGCAATACCTATCCCCGATAAATAGGCAGCAGCTGAGCCTCCACCTGGTGTTGGTTCCGCGCTTGAAAGTTTTGCTAAATATTCCTTAATTGTTTCACTCATGACTATTTTCACCCCTTTTATAAAAACACTTATTCCCATTTTAGCACAAATTGTTTGAGAAACAATAAAAGCTTGTCTATAATTTTAATTGTAAAGACTAAATATTTTAAAAGACGATAGGAAATGAAATGGAAAAGACTTTTTTAACAAAAAAACGAATATTTGGTTATTGTGCTGGTGACATTTTCGGCGGTGGCGCTTTTACTTTGGTCGGTCTTTTGTTCATGAACTTTTTAACCGACAACATCGCTATTAGTGCTGGTATTGTCGGAAGCATGCTGCTTATCGGTAAAATTTGGGATGCTGTTATTGATCCCTTTATTGGATCATTAAGTGAGAGAATACGCTCAAAACATGGTAAAAGACGAATCTTTTTCGTGGCGGCTTTATTCCATATAACAGCCGCTTTTACTTTACTTTGGTTGCCTTTAGCAAGTTTACCTCTTTGGTTTAGAATTATTTACTATACTTTGGCTTATATGGCTTTCGCCACTTCTTTTTCACTAACAATGGTTCCCTATCACGCGATGTTGCCAGAACTGACCGATGACCATAAAAGACGCAACAAAATTGTCGGAATCCGAGCGATTTTTTCCAACGTCTCTACTTTAATCGCCGGAACCGTCCCAACAATTCTTATTGGTTTATTTAATAAGTCGGGTACTGGTTATTTAGTTATGGGTCTTTGTTTTGGTGTATTTTATATGCTCCCTTGGATTTTTGTTTTAATTGCTACTAAAGGTATTGATTTACCAAATGATCAGGAAGAAAAAGCGGTTAAACAGAACATCATCGCAAACTTTATCAAAGATGCCAAAACGGTTTTGCGTAATAGATCTTTTAGAATCATGATCTCTTTATACCTTTTAGCCTACACCGCCATGGATATTTTTATGGCTATTTTTATCTACTATGCTAAATGGTATTTAAATATGCCTGGTCAATATGTTATCCTGCTAGGAATTTTTATGGTCTGTCAAATCCTTTCCATCCCTTTTTATGTTTTCTTAGCAAATCGAACTGGTAAAAAACAAGCCTTTTCCCTAGGCTGTGGCATTTGGGCTGGAGGCGCGCTTTTAATGTTCTTTTTAGCCTCACCCTCAGCAAGTTCTATTGTTATCTATGCGACCGCTTTAATCATGGCTTTCGGGGCAGGCGGTGTGGCCTATCTACCTTGGGCAATTCTTCCTGAAGTTATGGATGTTGAAGAATTGATTTCTGGGAAGAAAAAAGACGGTATTTATTCCGGCTTTATGACCTTCATCCGCCAGTTATCTCAAGCTGTTGCCATGCAGATTGTTGGGCTTTACTTAGAAATGCTCGATTATAATGTTGGTCAATTATCATCAAGCGAATGTGATCACGCCTGTGTCTATAATTCTCTTACTGATTCTGTTAAAACCGGGATTAAAGCCTTTTCAAGTTTCGCTCCCTTTATCCTTTTAATCGCCGCCTTATTAGTTTCTCTAAAACTTCCCTTAACTAATCAAAGTTATCCCTTAATGAAAAAAGAGATCAACGAAAGAAACGCTGATCTAAAAGCCCAAAAGGTAATGGAAGATATAAGTGGCCTTCCTTATGAATGTTTAGGTAAAGAGCAATAATTAATTTTCTTTATAGGAGATTGTCTTGATCGGCAATCTTTTTATTAACAAAACACAAAGACCGGCGATTATAAAGCCCGTCACTAAACCCGAAATTGTTAAAACTAAAACATAGCTAAATAAATAGATAGTTGAATAAAGAATCGCCACCATGATAACTTGACCTATACCATGGAAGATGGCTCCAATAATAGAAATACCATAAATAGAACAACATTTACTGCTTTTAACTATTAAACTAAAACAGCTACTAAGAATCATTCCGGCCAAACTTATTAAAAAAGCTGAACCAAAACCTGTCCAAAGCACGGCTGATAAAAGCACTCTTAAAACACCAAAACCCGCATAATATTTAGCACCATAGTAATAAAGAACTAAAATGCCAAGAGCATTAGCTAAACCAAGCTTGACACCAACAAAGGGCAAGGGGATAAAAGATTCTAAATAATTAACCACTACCGCTAGTGCCAAAAACAGGGCTAAATGTACCAGTACTCTAGTTTTCATTTTTTTTGCCCCCTTGGTGGCCAATCGGTGGCATTTTCATCAAAACCCTCAATGCTGATAATCACATGATTGGGAGCACAGACAATAGCCGTGCCTTTATTAGATGTCTCTCCTATTAATTCACAGTAGTTATAACGTGATGTCTGTTCATCAACCCGAACTTTGCCATTTTCAATAACAACCGTTAAATCTCCCTGTAACAAAGGATAGTCTTCTTTTTTCATCGTGTAGACTTCGTCACGGGCTAAATTCATTTTATGCACTACTAGACCATCATATTTAATGGTAACCACATTGTCACCTGAGCCGGCATAAGCAAAAAGAGCAATTAACATTGCTAAAACAAGGATAATGGCTAGGGCAACAGCTAGAAGGTCGCCTTTTTTTCTTGTTAAACTAATCATCGATTATTCGAACCTCAAGCGCGCATTCTTGCATTTGTTCAGAAGCCTTTTTAGTGGCGCCAAGATACAATACGCCGTCTTCTTCTT
>LSQX01111207.1_pt1 | contig 12945 bp, 11 predicted proteins | sample 654561 | NCBI WGS metagenome assembly LSQX01 (sample SAMN04489861, study PRJNA283612) | anaerobic digester metagenome | isolation source: 4 biogas reactors fed with cattle manure at either 37C or 55C with and... | place: Denmark: Kongens Lyngby | collected 2014 | reverse complement strand
AGATTTGTATAAGAGACAGGGTCTTTACCCTGGGTGGTCTGCCCTCCTGGGTGCAGGGCTATGAGCGGCGGGCGGATGTCGGCCTGGCGCTGAGCTATTATCACGAAACCAGCGCCATTGGCCTGGAAGCCATCCTGCGCATTGTGATCCGCCTGCTGCTGTTTCCCTATGTCAACATGGCGGGAACAGATGCCGCAGGCATGCTGCTGACTCTCGAGCGGCTCAGCCCGCTGCTGATCCTGATCATCCCCATGGGCTATGCCGTGGGTTATCTGCGCGGCCCGGCGCTTCGCGCTCAGGTTCATGGCGCGATCAGCACCGATGCCAAGCGCCGCAAGCGCCGTGAGAAAAAGGCGATCGTGCAGCGCAAAGAGCCCAAGAATTTGGTGTAAGCCATATGAGGATCATCGCCGGGCGGTTTGGTTCCCGCCGCATCGAGGCCCCAAAGGGCATGGATACCCGCCCTACCCTGGACCAGACCCGGGAATCAATGTTCAATGTGCTGCAGGGTGAGGCAGAGGGCGCCAGGGTGCTCGACCTGTTTGCCGGCAGCGGCGCGCTTGGCCTTGAGGCGCTGAGCCGGGGAGCTGTTTGGGCTGTTTTCTGCGATACGGGCCGGGAAGCCGTGAAGGTGCTGAGAGCCAATATTGCCGCCCTTGGTGTTGGTAATGAAACCCGCGTGCTTGCTGAGGATTGCTTCGCGGCGCTGGACAGGCTGGCAAGCGAAGAAGAGCGATTTGATTTGATTTTTCTCGATCCGCCCTATACCAGAGATGCCGGCCCGGTGATGAAAAAAATACTATCGCATAACCTGCTATCAGACAGCGGATTGATCGTACTTGAGCGGGACGCCAGGACCGCGCTGAGTATCCCGGGAGGCCTCCTGGTGAGGCGCAGCAAGGTCTATGGCCGAACGGCTCTTGACTTTATCATCTCCGGAGGGGAGGAATAGCATGACAACAGCGATATTTCCCGGCAGCTTTGACCCGGTCACGCTGGGGCACGTAGATTTGATCAAGCGTGCCCGCAGGCTTTGCGATCATTTGATTGTCGCGGTGGCTGTCAACCCGGACAAGCAGGGCAGCTTTACGATGGAAGAGCGCATGTCGATGATCCGGGGAGCGCTGGATGGAGCGGATGATGGAATCGAGATTGCCTCATTCATGGGCTTGACGGTCGATTTCGCGCGCGAACGGGGAGCTGGTTTTATCATTCGCGGCGTGCGTGATGCGCAGGACCTTGGCGTCGAGTCATCCCTGGCCTGGGTCAACGAAGCCCTGTCGCCCGGAATTGAGACAGTGATCCTGCTGACCAGACCCGGACTGTCCCATATCAGTTCCAGCCTGGTGCGTCAAGCGGCGCGCTTTGGCGGCGATATTTCTTCCTTTGTGCCAAAGTGCGCAGTTGACGAAATCATGAATCGACTATACAATAAAACTATGCAGGGAAATTAAAACACCAAAGGGAGGGACGTAAAATGCCCAGAAACGAAGTTTTTGCTCTGATTGATGAAGTCACGCTCAGCCTTCAAAACGCCAAGAAGGTGCCGTTTACAGATTCCGTGATGATTCATCAAGGGCAAATGATGGACGCGCTCAAGCGCATCGTGACCAACTATGATCCTTCCCTTGAAAAAGCGGATAAGATCATCGCCAATGAAGAGCGCATCATGGGGGACGCCGCATCAGCTGCCAACAAAACCATGGAGGAAGCGCAGGCTCAGGCACAGCGCATGGTATCGGAAGCCAATACCTACGCACAGACCACCAAAGCCAAGACTGATACCTACGCGCAGGATACCGTGCGCCAGGCGGATGAACAGGCCCGGGCCATCCTGGCAGACGCGCAAAGCCGCGCTCAGCACATGATCGAGGACGCGAAAGCCCAGGCGGATGAGCTGGTCAGCCAGACCACCGTGCTGGCCAGGGCGGAGGCTCAGGCCCGGGAACTGATCGAAAACGCCAACCAGCATGCCGACGGCCTGCGCCGCCAGACCCAGCATGATCTGGGCGCGCTGCTGGATCATGTGGATGGTACCATCTCCATGCAGCTCAACGAGCTGCGCACCCTCAAACACAATGTGGTTTCATCCCAGGGTTTTGAGGACGGCACCGAAAACTGACATCTTAACAGAACAATAGATCTATTCATCAAATTATATATGCACCCCTTCGCCGGATCGAGTATCGGCATTGGGGTGCATATATTATCTCAATCTTGCTCACTTATTGAACATGCATTATAAAAAAATCCAGAAGCGTTGATTCTTCTGGATTCTGGCGGAGAAGCCGGGATTTGAACCCGGGCTGCGCGTTAGCACACTACTCCCTTAGCAGGGGAGCCCCTTCGGCCACTTGGGTACTTCTCCATGAGCCGGTGAATGAACAGATGGCGGAGAGAGAGGGATTCGAACCCCCGGTGCCTTTCAGCATCACCAGTTTTCAAGACTGGCGCCTTAAACCACTCGGCCATCTCTCCGCAATTGCGCCATGACAATTTTTGGAGCGCTTGAACATACTATCAAACGCGGGTTATTCTGTCAACTGAAAATTTATTTCTATATCAAAATGCTGAGATCCCGGTGACAGTCGCTTTTTGAGGTGAGCTTACCTTATTCACACGAGGGGTATAATAGAAAAGGTTCTCGTTGATGGAGCGCAATTCCCAAGAGAGCCGAGAAATATTTGGCTTAGATGTCGGGTTATGCTATTTTGATCATAACGACAAACGCTAAGCTGCGATGAGGAATGTATAATTGAGTACGGAAGAAATGGTCATTCAAGCGAGAGAACTAAGCAAGCTGATTCATCAGGAACAGACGGACCAAGAGGGAAATCCGCATTATGAGTATTTGAACGCTTTGGCGGAGGATTGCTACTTTGATGAAATGAAGGCCGTTGCCTATCTGCAGGATGCCGTTGAACACCAGCCGGATCGTATCAGCGCAGGGGATATCCGCAGACAATTTGGAGATGAGATAGGCGATGCCGTAGACGCGATTACCAGAAGGCCCAGGGAGAGCTCGGAAGATTACTATGTGCGCCTGAAGCAAAACCCGCTGGCTTTGGGTGTTAAAATGAAAGACCTGCGCCGCCGGATAGCGGATCTTGAGAAAACTGACGCGGATGAGAATGTCACGCGGGCAAGGCGTGAAGCATACCAGGCCTCGCTGAACTATTTCATGAATTGAGCGCAAAAAGAACCCGCCTTTCGGCGGGTTCTTAGTTTTGAAGTCTTACTTCAGCTTAGCGGCCGCTGTGACGGGCAAAGCAATCACGGCAGTAAACCGGACGATCACCGCGGGGCTGGAAGGGAACCTGCGTGGTGGCGCCACATTCATCGCAGATTACATCATACATCTGGCGTTCACCGCCGTTGTTGCTGCCGTGGCTGTTGCTGCGACGATTCGCGCGGCAGCCGGGGCAACGGCCGGGCTCATTCTGGAAGCCTTTTTCAGCGTAGAAGGCCTGCTCAGAACCGGTGAAGAGGAATTCGGCGCCGCACTCGCGGCAGGTAAGGGTTTTGTCGGTATACATGCTAGTCATGTACCTCCTTTAATTATGTCCAAACCGATGTGTTTCAAGCTGGTTCCGTGGTTTCACACATCAGTCACCTGACGACACAACCTGGAGGAACACCTGATCATTAGGCTTGGCACCGATGTAAATATAACACACATTACCGGCTTTGCATAGTGGTTTATGAAAAATTTGTAAATTATATATCGTGTGCTGCTCAGCGTCTCAAACTTGCTTTTTAATGTGCGTGGAGTATAATATATTCAAGGCTGGAATGACCGGGACGCTCTTGCAGCAGACTGCACATCCTGCATTGTCTGTAAGAAGGGCAGCGGCTTTTCTGCCTGGTATGCTTACTATGTTTCCCGGGTACGCTTAGGCCAATTGCCAACACGATAGGCCGCAGGAAACAGTACAATGCTGAAGGTTGTGCTGTTTTTTGTGCGCGGGGATTAAATGATAAAGGAAAGAAGGCGCCTTATGGATTGCATACAGAGGATAGACAAGGATATTTACTGGGTGGGCGGCAGTGACCGCCGTCTGGCGTTGTTTGAAAACATGTTCCCGCTGGATAACGGCGTCACCTACAACGCCTACATGATCGTGGATGAGAAAACGGCTCTGGTGGATACGGTTGACAACGCCATCCGCCAGCAGTTCTTTGATAACCTGCGCGCTTCACTGGGCGGCAGGCCGCTTGATTATATGGTGATCAACCATATGGAGCCGGATCACTGCGCGCACATAGAGGATATCTGCCGCATGTGGCCTGATGTCAAGATTGTCGGCAACTCGAAAACCTTTCAGATGATCAAACAATTTTACCGGATGGATCTGGAAGGCCGGACCCTGGAGGTAAAGGAGGGCGATGAACTGCCGCTGGGCCGCCATACCCTGCGTTTTTACATGGCCCCGATGGTGCACTGGCCGGAGGTGATGTTCACTTACGAGACCAGCAAGCATATCCTGTTTTCCGCGGATGCCTTTGGCAGTTTCGGCGGCTATAACGGCAACCTCTTTTGCGACGATATGGATTACTTTGACCAGCATATGGAGGAAGCCCGCCGGTATTACACCAACATAGTCGGAAAGTATGGCCAGCAGGTGCTTGGCGCGCTGAAGAAGGTGGGCGGGCAGAAAATTGAATTGATCTGTCCTTTGCACGGACCTGTTCTGCGCGGAGAAGATATGCACAAGATGCTGGAAAAATATACCCGATGGGCCTCCTACAGGCCTGAGAAGGCAGGCGTGGTGATGGCCTATGCCTCTATGTATGGCAATACCGAGGAAGTGATCCACCGGTTGGCCGGCCTGCTCTCACAGCGCGGTATCCGGGATATACGCATCTACGATGTGTCAAAGACTCATTATTCATACATCATTGCCCGGGCGTTCCAATACAGTCACTTGGTGCTTGCTTCTCCCACGTATAACATGCACCTGTATCAGGGAATGGACACCTTGATCACCGACATGGGCAACCTGAACCTGCAAAACAGAAAGGTGGCCCTCATCGGGAATGGGTCCTGGAGTCCATCGGCTCACACGATCATGCAAAAGAAGCTGGAAACTATGAAAAATATGACTCTGCTCGTGCCTCCGATGGTGATCCGCTCGTCTATGCTGCCCGAGCAGGAGGCGGAGCTTGAACTGATGGCGGACGCGCTGGCGGAAACGATCAAGCAGGACGAGGCGGCCATAAGTTCGTAAAACACGCCGGCCTTTCAAGTATTGGCACGAGTATCCTTTGCTTATAAGGATAGTCTTGCCAATATTTTATTGAGGTGATATGATAAGGTTGTAGTTTTATGAAACAATGATACATCCTGGAGGGACAGCACATGGTGTCTCAGCATGTCTTTTTGGTTGGCATGGCGGGCAGCGGGAAATCCACACTTGGCAAAAACCTGGCTAACAGTCTTGGCGTTCCTTTTATCGACACAGACGAGCGCGTCAGCGCGATGATGGGAATGTCTGTTCAGGATGTCTGCAAAAAGCTGGGGGAGTCCTTTTATCATAACGCTGAAACGGGTGTTCTGATGGAACTGGTGGGCGAAACGCCCAGCGTCATCACGACGGGCAGCGATGTGCCGCTGATGAAGGAGAACGTACAGCTGATGCAAAATCACGGTCTTATCATCCATGTAGACCGTCCTTTGGATCAGCTGCTGGCGGACCGCCTGACGGAAATTGGAACGGGCTCAGGCCGGGATGAGCTGATCCAGCGATATAATCAAAGCATCGGCTTTTACAGAGCGTGCGCTGACTATACCGTGGATAACGACCGGGGCATAGCTGTCGGCGTCCAGAAGATCATCGCGCTGGTGCACCGCGTCATATAGAGGAAGGCTGCCCATCCGGCAGCCTGGAATCTTCAGATTATTTACAATATGTATCAATGTTAACCCGTTTCACGGCCTTGCTTTTTAAGCAAAGCCGTGCTATTTTTGACAGGTATTATCGGCCTGAGGAGGGCAAAACGCTTGACCATTTCATGGTATCCCGGTCACATGGCGAAGGCAAAGCGGCAGCTGCAGGAGCAGCTGACGCGCGCTGACGTGGTCATCGAGGTCTGCGATGCCAGGATTCCCCTGTCCAGCCGCAACCCGGATCTTGATCAGATGGTCCAGTATAAGCAGCGTATTGTTCTGCTTAATAAGGCCGATCTGGCTGATCCGGGGCTGACACAGGCATGGAGTGAACATTTTAAGGCACAGGGACTGACAGTTTTGGCCCTCAACAGCCTCCGATCTGCCAATAAAGTTGTGCCCTTGATCGAAGCGGCGGCAAAGCAAAAGATAGAAAACGCTCAGAAGCGAGGGATCAAAAAAACGGTGCGGGCTATGGTGGTCGGCGTGCCCAACGTAGGAAAATCCACCCTGATCAACCTGATCAAGGGAAAGTCCACCATCAAAACTGCGGATATGCCTGGCGTCACCCGCAGCACGACGTGGTTTCGCGTAACACCATATCTTGAGTTGATGGACTCACCGGGCCTTTTGTGGCCCAAACTGGAGGATCCTCTGGTGTCGCAGCGGCTTGCCTATATCGGATCCATCCGTGACCAGGTGCATGATACGCTGCAGCTGTGCTTGAATCTGCTGGACGAACTGATGAACACGCACGCCGATATGCTGCTTGCGCGCTATAAGCTGACGGACACGACCCTGCGGGGAGAAAAACTGCTGGAAGCTATTTGCTTGGGCAGAGGCTTTCTTGTACGCGGCGGGGAGCTGGATATAGAGAGGGGCATCACGGCGGTGCTGGACGAGTTTCGCGGAGGAAAAATCGGCCGTATAACCCTGGAAGCCCCGCAATGACACGACTGAGCCGTGAGGACCGGCTTGAGCAGCTCCTTTCGTGCGATCTGCCGTTTTGGCGGCAGGGCATCCGCCTGGCCGGAATGGACGAGGTTGGCCGGGGGCCGCTGGCCGGCTGCGTGACGGCTGCCTGCGTTGTGATGCCGTCTGATTCCCGCATACTGTGGGTGGACGATTCAAAGAAGCTGTCCCCATCCAGACGCGAGAAAGTATATGAAGAGATCATTCGGACAGCCCGGTTCGTCGGCATCGGCCGGGTTGAAGCGGAGGAGATCGACCGCGTCAATATTTTGCAGGCAACCATGAAGGCTATGCGGCAAGCGGCAAACGGAGCGGGGGCCGGCATTTATTTGGTGGACGCGGTGCAGCATCTCGGGCTTGATGGGGAGGAGCGCGCGCTGATACACGGCGACGCGCTCAGCTATTCCATTGCCGCCGCCTCCATTGTGGCCAAGGTGGTGCGTGATCGGGAGATGGAAGAACTGGATAAGCGGTTTCCAATGTATGGTTTTGCGAAAAACAAGGGATACGGTACGGCAGAGCATATCCAGGCGCTGCGGGAATACGGCCCCTCTCCCATCCACAGGCGCAGCTTTATCGGCCGGCTGCTTTCAAAAGAAGAATGAGCAGTTACCAAAGCGGCCTGGAAGGGGAGGAGCAGGCTTGCTCCTATCTGAAGGCGATGGGCATGCAGGTGCTGTGCATGCGCTACCGGGCTGACGGCGGAGAGATCGATATCATCGCCAGCGACGGCGGCAAGATCCGGTTTACGGAAGTGAAGTACCGGCCCCAAAGCCGCCTTGGCGCTGGGATAGCCGTTATTGATGAAGATAAGCGAAGGCGTCTTTTACGGGCGGCGAAGGCATACCTGAAAGAAAAGAGGCCGGGCGCCTCATGGCAGATTGATCTGATAGAGATTACCCGCGCGGGCGTTTATCTGATCGAGGACGCGGCTCGCGGGCGATAGGAATAAATTGATGAAAAAAAGAACGCTGTACATAGGAATCGCGGGCCTGCTGATCATGGCTGCCCTTTTGGCCGTTTTATTGGGGCAGGGAAACGCTAAGGTGAGCTATGGCATCAATCTTCTGAAGAACGCGGACTTTGAGCGCGTGACAGGGGAGGATCTGCCGGAAGACTGGCTGCCTGACGCCTATCAGCGCATGCCCGGCACCAGCCTGTTTGAATTGACAGGAGGCAGAACGGGACAGGGTATCCTCGTACACAATATGGAGCTCAACGATGCCCGTTTTATGCAGACCGTATCCGTCGCTCCCAATACTCTGTATGAACTCAGCGGCTATGTGAAGGCGGGGGCAGAGGAAGGCCGAGGCGCCAATATATCCATCGCCGATGTCTATGTGGAGTGGGTCGGCCTTATGGATACCGGGGACGCGTGGGAGCAGATCAAGGTCTATGGCCGCACAGGACCCCAGCAGCGGGAGCTGACTGTTTACGCGCGTCTGGGCGGCTATTCTTCGGAGAGCCTTGGACGGGCCGGGTTTGACGATCTGGCCCTGATGGCGGTTGAACAGGTGCCTGACGGCGCGGATGTCTATTCCTGGGAAACATGGAAACCTGACAACAGCACACAGACAGATTTCTCTCAGCCCGCGCCTGCCTGGCCCTGGCTGCTGGGGATCGCCTTTATTTGGGCGTGGTTTGCCCGAGATATGGCCCGGCGGGCTGAACTTGCGGCGCAGCGTGATCTGAGCAGGGAGCGCAAGCGTTTATTCCACAGCGGCCTGATGTGGCTGCTGATCGCCGCCTTTGTAACCCGTGTGCTGATCGGTATCCTGATTCCCGGCTATGGGGTGGATGTGGGATGCTTCACTGCCTGGTCAGACAGGATGTACCATGTCGGTCCGGCGGATTTTTATATCACGGAGCAGCATAGCGACTATCCGCCCGGCTATATGCTGGCCTTGTGGCCGATCGGGCTGGTCGGCAGCGCGCTTGGAACAGGCGCGACCGAATTGATGATCAAGCTGCCGGCGATCATCGCCGATATCGCGGCGATTGTCCTGATCTATCACTATGTCAGCGAGCAGTTCAACCGCAAAACTGCTCTGTGGCTGGCTGCGATGTATGCCTTCAATCCGCTGGTTTACGTGACCGGCGCTGCCTGGGGACAGGTGGACAGCATACCGACAGCCCTGATTATGTTGGTGATCCTTTTGATTTACAAGGGTAAATGGGGAGCCGCTTTGCCTGTTTATACCCTTTCCGTGCTGATGAAGCCCCAGGCTTTGATGTTTGGTCCTCTGGGGCTGGCGGCCTTTGTGCTGTATCTGCTCAGAGGTGAGGATAAGCAGCGGTGGAAGCAGGCTCTGGCAGGCATCGGAATATCTCTTGCTTTGGCCCTGGCGGTCATCCTTCCCTTCTCGCCAAAACAGGAAGGGGCAGGATGGCTGATCAAGCTTTATTCCGGGACCATGACCTTTTACGGTTATGCCACGGTGAATGCCACTAATCTGTATTTTCTCTTCGGCCTCAACTGGCAGCCCATCGGCAGCGCGGCGCCTCTGTTGCTGCGCCTGGCTGGAGCGCTCAGCCTGATCGTGCCGGTTTGCCTGTACCTGTATAAAGGGTCAAAGGAACCCGCAAGCCGCGAACGTGTCCTGCTTTTGCTTTCCCTGCTGCCGGCTGCGGCCTGCCTTGCGCCCATGAGCCTTAGCCTGACGGGCACATTGCTCATGGTATCGGGTTTCCTGGTCATATTGGTACGCTTCCTGTCGGAGGGAAGCGTATACAACCTGCCCCTGCTGGGGGCAGTGATGCTGGTGGCCTTTTGCGCCCTGGGCGTGATGATGCATGAGCGCTACCTGTTCCCGGCCATCGGGCTGTTGATGCTGGCCTACGCAAAGCGCCGCGACCGGAGCATTCTTGTTCTGATGATTGCCTTGAGTATCCTTGCCTTTATGAATGTGGGCATCGCGCTCGATCGCGGCGTACGCATCGGCGGTGTTCCGGGTCATCTGGCTGCCCCTCTTTACGGCATTGACAGCGAGTCTGATTGGCTTGAGTACATCATATCTGCCGGGCAGGTTCTGGTCAGCGCAATGGCTGTCTTTGTGGGCCTCACCCAGAGCCGCCTAAGTCAGCCGCTGCAGCCGGTGAAGCCTGCGGGGGTCAGGGATGACAAGGGGATCCAAGCGCAGGCCAGGCATAACGCCGCTGCGGCAAGGCTGCTCAGCCCTCATAAAAACCCGCGGATCGACGGCAGAGATTGTTTGATCATGCTGCTTGTCACCCTGATCTACGCAGTGCCCGCGCTCACAAACCTGGGCGCTATGAAAGCCCCGCAGACATCCTGGGTATCAAGCGCTGAGGACAGCGAGGTGGTCCTTGACCTGGGCGAGGGACGCCGCTTCCAAATGCTTTATTATCCGGGAATAGAACAGCGGTGGGAAAGCGAGTTCAATGTATCTGTCAGCGATGATATGCAGCAATGGACGACATACGCGGCCCAGATGGATCCGGGCAACTGCTTCCAGTGGATGACCGTCAACAACTCTGTCCGCAATGGCAGCCCTGCTGTGCTGGAAGGCCGCTATGTTAAAATTGCAGCCCCCAACCGCTTGACCACCATCATGGAGGTGCTTGCGCGCGACGCCGACAGCGAAGTGCCGATCAAGCTCAGCCTGGCAGCAGGCAAGGGTGAGGCGCTTATTGATGAACAGGATTCATTGGACGGTGACCCCAGTTGGTATAACAGCGCCTATTTTGATGAGATTTATCACGCCAGAACCGGTTATGAGCATGCCAATGCCATCCGGGGGACCGATCCCAACAATACCTACGAAATATCGCACCCGCCGCTTGGCAAGGTGTTCATGGCCTTCTCTATCCTGAAACTTGGCATGACCCCCTTTGCCTGGCGCTTGCCCGGCGCGCTGGCAGGCGTGTTCATGCTTCCCGCCATGTACCTTCTGGGCAAGTTGCTGACAAAAAAGCGGCTGTTCGGGTTTGCGGCCATAGCGCTGATGGCGCTGGACGGCATGCACTTCGCGCAGACCCGCATCGCTACCATTGACAGCTTTGTCACGCTATTCATCATCTGGTCGTATTACTTTATGTTCCGCTACGCGCTGGATGGAGATGCCGGAAGAAGCTTGAAGGGGGATATGATCAACCTCGCACTTTCCGGTCTATTCATGGGCCTTGCCGTTGCCAGCAAATGGACGGGTATGTACGCGGGCGCCGGCCTTGCCCTCATCTTCTTCTGGGCGCTTGCCCGAAGGATGAAAGAAGGCCTTGAGGCGCGCGAACTGAGCGAGGACGCAAGCCTTCCCCTGGAGCGCAGGGAGGGCTTGTCAAGGATTGCGGACAACTGGCAGCATCGAACGCTGCTGACCCTTGCCTGGTGCGTTTTGTTCTTTGTTATCGTCCCCGCGCTGATCTACTATGTCTCTTTTTATCCCTGGTTCATGCGCACGCCTGGCGGCCTTACCGTTCAAAAGGTCTGGGACGCGAGCACCTACATGTTCGATTATCATTCTGAGCCCGGCCGGGGTATGGATCATGCCTTCTATTCACCCTGGTATCAATGGCCTTTGATGAACAAGCCCTTTTACTTCTATGCCGGAAAACGCATCGGCGATACAGGGAGCACCATCATGAGCTTCGGCAATCCTGCCGTATGGTGGGGAGGTTTCGCAGCTGTACTGATTCTCTCTGGGGTGTGGCTGATGCGCCGCCTGCGGCCAAAGGCGGAAGATGGTGAGGATATACGGCCTGTTCTGGTCATCCTTTCCTACTTGGCGCAGTATGTGCCCTGGATGCTCGTGCCGCGCGGGACCTACCTGTACCACTATTTTCCCTCAGTGCCCTTTATTATTCTGGCGGCAGTCCTGGCTCTCTGTTATCTGTACCGGAAAAATGAACGGCTGGGCAGGATCGTCACCGCCGCTTACCTGGTGATCGCTCTTGCGCTGTTCATCGGCTTCTTCCCATACTACTCGGGTATTCGCGTATCCGCCGCCTGGCTCAACGCGATGCGCTGGCTGCCCAGGATCTATTATTGATATCTTGTCAGGAGGAGGTCCGCGCATGCTTGCGAGAGCGCTGTGTTTTGCCCTGAACGGTATACAGGGCGAACCTGTGATGGTAGAAGCTGATGTATCAAACAGCGATAAGTTTGTTTTCAATCTGGTGGGCCTGCCGGACGCGGCGGTGAAGGAAAGCCGCGAGCGTGTTTTTGCCGCGCTCAAAAACAGCGGTTTCACACAGCCCTATGTGCGCACCACAGTCAATCTCTCGCCGGCTGACCTGCGCAAGGAAGGCACTGCCTTTGATCTGCCGATCGCCGTCGCGATCATCGCTGCCAGCAGGCAGGCCAGGGTGATTAATCTTGAAGACACAGTGCTGCTTGGCGAACTCGCGCTTGATGGGCGTATGGCTCCTGTGCACGGGGCACTGTCACTGGTCATTGCCGCGCGTGAGCGGGGATACAGCAAGGTTGTACTGCCGCTTCAAAACTCGCGGGAGGTGGAAGCCGTTGAGGGGATGCAGGTGTTTCCCGCGCGGTCACTGTATGAAGTTGTGCAGCACCTTGCCGGCAATGCGCTCATCCCCGCGCAGGCGCAAAAGAGCTACCTTGAATGTTTATCAGAGCAGGTGATTGGTGCTGACCTCAGCCAGGTGCGCGGCCAGCGCATGGCCAAGCGCGCGCTGGAGGTAGCCGCGGCGGGGGGACACAATTTACTCATGGTGGGCGTCCCGGGATCCGGCAAGACGATGCTGGCCCGCTGCCTGCCGGGCATCCTGCCTTATATGACGCAGGAAGAAGCATTTGAAACGACGCGCATACACAGCGCGGCGGACTTGATCGTTCCGGGCCAGGGGCTGATGACACAGCGGCCATTTCGCACCCCGCACCACTCCGCCTCCATGGCGTCACTTGTGGGCGGCGGATCAAACGCGAGACCGGGCGAGGTATCGCTGGCCCATAACGGCGTGCTCTTTTTAGACGAGATGCCTGAATATCCCAGGCAGGTTTTGGAAGCGCTGCGCCAGCCGCTTGAAGACGGCGTGACCACGGTATCCCGTGTCCGGGCGCATTCGCGCTATCTGTCGCGCTGCATGATGGTGGCCAGCATGAACCC
>LSQX01280728.1_pt1 | contig 12951 bp, 21 predicted proteins | sample 654561 | NCBI WGS metagenome assembly LSQX01 (sample SAMN04489861, study PRJNA283612) | anaerobic digester metagenome | isolation source: 4 biogas reactors fed with cattle manure at either 37C or 55C with and... | place: Denmark: Kongens Lyngby | collected 2014 | reverse complement strand
ACACCGGCGCGCGCGAGTTGCTCTGTATACGGATAACGGGCGGGTCGCGGCGGCGCTATGCCGGGGTGGGCGACGTCATTGTGGGGGCGGTCAAAGAGGCTAACCCGGGTGGTGCGGTGAAGAAGGGCGACGTGGTGCAGGCCGTTGTGGTCAGGGTCAAGAAGACGTACGGCCGCAAGGACGGTACCTATATCGGCTTCGACGAGAACGCAGCCGTTCTGATCGACAAGCAGTTGAACCCCCGCGGCACGAGGATCTTCGGCCCTGTGGGGCGTGAGCTGCGCGAGAAGAACTTCGCAAAGATCATCTCGCTGGCCCCGGAGGTGCTCTGATGACACGGACTGCGGTGCATAGCAAGAAGTTCCGGATCAAGAAGGGCGACACTGTTGAGGTGGTGCAGGGGAAGGAAGCCGGAAAGCGGGGCAAGGTCCTGCGCGTCCTCAGAGAAGAGGAGCGGGTAGTCGTCGAGCGAGTCAACTTCATCAAGCGACACGTCAGACCGTCGAAGAAGACGCCCCAGGGCGGCGTCATAGAGCGCGAAGCCGGCATGCACATCAGCAACGTGAAGCTGGTCTGCCCAAGCTGCAGCCAGCCCGTCCGCGTGGGCGTGCGCACCGAGGGAGAGGACAAGATCCGTTACTGCAAGAAGTGCAACGTTCAGGTGGATAAGGGTTAGCGATGGCAGTTCCCAGACTGAAAGAGAGATATCAGAGTGACATCGTGCCGGCCATGCGTGAGCAGTTCGGCTATAAGAACGTCATGCAGGTGCCCAAGGTCACCAAGGTGACGTTGAACATGGGCATCGGTGAGGGCACCCACGACGCCAAAGTCCTGGAAGAGGCCGGCCTGCAGCTCGGCCAGATCGCGGGCCAGAAGGCTCAGATCCGGCGGGCGCGCAAGTCGGTGGCCAACTTCAAGCTGCGGGCCGGCATGCCCGTGGGTTTGCGGGTCACGCTGCGCGGCGACCGCATGTACGAGATGCTCGACCGGCTGATGAGCATCGCTCTGCCCCGTATCCGCGATTTCCGTGGTATCGCTCCGAGCAGCTTCGACGGTCGAGGTAACTTGAACCTGGGCATCAAAGAGCAGATCATCTTTCCGGAGATCGATTACGACAAGATCGACAAGATTCGCGGTCTCGACATCTCCATCGCCACCACCGCCAAAACCGACGACGAGGGACGGGCACTCCTCAAATTGATGGGGATGCCCTTCCGCGAGAGCTGACGGATAGGAGCATCAGCGCATGGCAAAGAAATCAATGATCGCCAAGGCACGGCGCCCGCAGAAATATGCTGTCCGGGCGCATAACCGCTGCCTTCGCTGCGGGCGGCCGCGCGGATACGTCCGGCGCTTCGGTCTCTGCCGCATCTGTTTTCGTGAACTGGCCCACCAGGGACTGATCCCTGGGGTCACCAAGTCGAGCTGGTAGGAGGGGTCATGTCGCACACCGATCCCATCGCCGATATGTTGACCCGAGTGAGGAACGCCAACAAGGCGCTCCACGCCCAGGTCGAGATGCCGACCTCCGCTCAGAAGGTGGAGTTGGCCCGCGTCCTCAGGGATGAGGGCTACATCACCGGCTATTCGGTGGTCAAGACAGGCGACTTCGACAAGTTGGTGATCGAGCTCAAGTACACCGACGGCCGCCGTCGCGTCATATCGCAGGTCAAGAGGGTCAGTAAGCCTGGTCGTCGCATTTATGCCAAGAAGGACAACCTCCCCAAGGTCTTGGGAGGCCTGGGCACGGCCGTTATCTCCACTTCACGTGGTCTGATGACCGCCCGAGAGGCGCAACGGCTGGGTGTGGGCGGCGAAGTCGTCTGTTTTGTCTGGTGATGCCATGTCGAGGATAGGTAGAGCACCCATAACAGTCCCCGGCGGCGTGGAGGTCACGATCGCCGGGAGCAGCATCGCCGTCAAGGGCCCTAAAGGGGAGTTGTCGCTGGACTTCCATCCCAACATGCAGGTGACTCTGGAGGATGGCGCGCTGACGGTCACGAGGCCTGACGACACGGGCCCCAACCGGTCATTGCACGGTCTTACCCGCTCGCTTGTAGCCAACATGGTCACGGGAGTGACCTCCGGCTTCGAGAAGAAGCTGGAGATTCAGGGCGTCGGGTACCGCGCGTCCAAGAAGGGCGACGATCTGGAGATCCTAGTGGGCTATTCACATCCGGTCGTGGTGTCGCCGCCGGAGAACATAGAGTTCGATGTGCCCGCGCCGACGCAGATCGTGGTCAGGGGCATCGACAAGCAACGTGTGGGCCAAGTCGCCGCCGAGATCCGCGCCATCAGGAAGCCGGAACCCTATAAGGGCAAAGGCATCCGCTATGAGGGTGAAGTGGTGCAGCGCAAGGTCGGCAAGCGGGCGTAGGAAGAGGACAGCATGAGTACGAATGAGAGTCATAACCTGTTGCGGACTCGGCGTGCCACCCGCGTGCGGAGCAAAGTGCGCGGTACCGCTGAACGGCCCCGTCTCTCGGTCTTCCGCTCCAACAAAGCCATCTGGGCGCAGATCATCGATGACGGCATGGGCCGCACCCTGGCCAGCGCCGGTAGTGTCCAGGTGACCGAGAAGGGTCTTTCCAAGACGGACCAAGCCACCAAGGTCGGCGCGCTGATCGCTGAGCAGGCCAAGGCCGCTGGTGTCGAGCGGGTGGTGTTCGACAGAGGTCCGTATCTCTATCACGGTCGAGTCAAAGCTCTGGCGGATGGTGCCCGGCAGGGCGGCCTGGAGTTTTGAGGGAGAGGGGTAGTATTTTGGCGCAGATCAAGGCAGACACGCTCAACCTCGAGGAGAGTGTGATCCATATCAATCGGGTGGCGAAGGTGGTCAAAGGCGGCCGGCGCTTCTCGTTCACCGCGCTGGTGGCGGTGGGAGACAGAGAGAGCACAGTGGGCGTTGGGTACGGCAAAGCGAAGGAGGTTCCGCTGGCCATCCAGAAGGCCATCGATGACGCGCGCAAGAACCTGTTCGTTGTGCCCAAGCACGGCACGACCATCACCCACGAGGTCTTGGGTCACTTCGGCGCGGGCCGCGTGGTCATGCGCCCGGCTTCGGCCGGTACGGGCGTCATCGCCGGCGGCGGTGTGCGCGCCCTGCTAGAACTGGGTGGAGTGCATGATGTCCTCACCAAGTGCCTGGGGACCACCAACCCCATCAACATGGTGCGGGCGGCCGAGCAAGGGCTGCGCTCGCTCCGTCGGCCCGAGGACATCGCAATGCAACGTGGCAAGACCGTGCGTGAGGTCGTAGGTAAGAGCCCGGTCGAGGAGCAGGTCACCGCCGGAGAGGTCTCCGAGGCGGACGTGTCCGCGGCGGCTGATGCCGCCCCGGCAGGAGAATGAAGCCATGTTGAAGATCACTCAGGTCAAGAGCCGCATCAATCGCAAGAAGGACCATAAGGCCACGCTCGATGCCCTCGGTATATCCCGCATGGGCCAGACGGTCTTTCACGAGGACACCCCGGCCATACGGGGCATGGTGCACAAGATCCGCTATATGCTCCAGGTGGACGTGGTCGACATCAAGGATAAAGGATAGAGATGTCAGAGATCTTTCTGCACAATCTGAAGCCTGCCCCCGGGGCCCGGCGCGGGAAAAAGCGCGTGGGACGGGGCGAGGGCTCGGGCCTGGGCAAGACGGCGGGCCGGGGTCACAAGGGCTCTAAGCAGCGGTCGGGCGGGCAGATATCGGCTCGCTACGAGGGTGGCCAGATGCCTCTGCACATGAGGCTGCCCAAGCTACGGGGTCCGCTGGCCAAAACGGCTATGCCCATCGGTCCGTTCCGTACCTACATGACACCTGTCAACCTCTCCCGGCTGGCGGTCTTCGCCGCGGGCGAGGTGGTCTCGCCCGAGACCCTGGTCGAAAAAGGAATCATCAAGAAAGCCGACGAGCGGGTGAAGATCCTGGCGACCGGCGAGCTGGGTCGGCCGCTGACTGTCAAGGCCCACGGCTTCAGCGCCGCGGCTGCGGCAAAGATCGAAGCCGCCGGCGGGACCGTGGAAGTGATCGCGTAGTAGTGCGGAAGGGCGACCTGAGGACCATACTAGAGGTGAGAACCTGATGTTCCAGTCTCTGCTGAACGCGTGGAAGCTCCCGGATCTTCGAAAGAAGCTCCTGTTCACTGCGCTCGTCATCGCTATCTACCGCCTGGGGTGCTTCATCCCGGTACCGGGCGTCAACATGGCGTCTGCACAGGAGTTCTTCGGCAGCGGCGGAGTGTTCGACTTCTACGACCTCTTCACGGGCGGGGCCCTGCAGACCATGGCCATTTTCGCCATGGGTATCATGCCCTACATCACGGCGTCGATCATCATGCAGTTGCTGACGATGGTGAGCCCTAAGCTTGAGGCCCTCATGAAAGAAGGACCGACGGGGCAGAAGAAGGTCAATCAATACACCCGCTACTTCACCGCCGGTCTCGCTCTGGTCGAGGCCATAGGCTTCGTGTTCCTGTTCAGGAACTATGGGGCGTTCCCGCTGGACGCGGCAGGCAACAGCACCTTCACCCCCATGAACGTCTGGCTCGTGGTCATGACTCTCACCGTCGGAGCCATCACGGTCATGTGGCTCGGAGAACTCATCACCCAGCGGGGTATCGGTAACGGTATATCGCTCATGATCTTCGCAAGCATCGTGTCGCGACTCCCCAGCGGCCTGCAGAAGCTGTTCACTTATAGCCCGGGCATCTGGGTGGCAATGGCCATCATCGCCGTCCTCGTGGTGGCGGGCGTCATTTATATGACACAGGGACAGCGTCGGATACCGGTGCAGTATGCTAAGCGGGTGGTGGGGCGCAAGGTCTATGGGGGCCAGAGCACCTATCTGCCCCTGCGTATCAACATGGCAGGCGTCATCCCTGTGATCTTCGCGTCGTCGATCCTGCTCTTCCCGGTGACCATCGCCGAGATGACGCCATGGTCGTGGGCCAAGACGTTCGCAGGCTGGGTCGGACCAAATACTTGGTGGTATCTGGTGGCTGAGGTGATCCTGATCATCCTTTTCACGTACTTCTACACGGCCGTCCAGTTCAATCCCATCGACCAAGCCGACAATCTGAAGAAGTACGGGGGCTTCGTGCCGGGCATCAGGCCGGGACGGCCCACGGCGGCGTATCTGGACCGGGTGCTGACCCGTATCACCCTGGTCGGCGCTCTCTTCCTGGCGGCTGTCGTCCTGCTGCCTACCGGCATCATCAAAGGGCTTGGCGTCGACTTCTACTTCGGCGGGACATCGCTCCTGATCGTGGTCGGCGTGGCTCTGGATACCATGCAACAGATGGAATCCCAGCTTCTCATGCGACACTACGAAGGCTTCCTTAAGTGATATCGGTCGTGACGGAGGGAATCTCATTATGACCCAGTTCAATCTCATACTCCTCGGACCACCTGGGGCGGGTAAAGGGACCCAGGCCGGCCGGATCGTGGCGGGCTACGGCATCCCGCACATATCGACGGGCGACATCCTGCGGGCGGCAGTCAAGAACCAGACCCCGATGGGCTTGGAGGCCAAGAAGTTCATGGATGCGGGCGACCTGGTCCCCGACAGCGTAGTGATCGGTATCGTCGAAGACAGACTACGAGAGCCCGACACGGCCAAGGGTTTTCTGATGGACGGTTTTCCACGTACCATCCCGCAGGCCGAGGCGCTCGACAAGGCTCTGGAGGGGCTGGGGAGGGCGGTCACCAAGGTCATCGTTCTTCTGGTGGACGAGGAGCTCCTGATCGCCCGGCTTACCGGGCGGCGTATATGTCGGTCGTGCCAGACTCCTTTCCATGTGCTGTTCACGCCTCCCAAGACAGAGGGGGTGTGCGACGCGTGTGGTGGCGAGCTCTACCAGCGGGACGACGATACCGAGACTACCGTGCGTAACCGGCTGGAGGTCTACGGCAGGCAGACCGAACCGCTCATCGACTACTACGACAAGGCCGGTGTGGTCGCGAGAATAGATGGCGCTCAGTTGCCTGACGTGACATACAAAGACATCCGTGCGGCTCTTGGGCCGGCGGACGCATGAACCGGCGACGGACTGACGGGCGGACGACGGTCGCGTTGTGATTATAAGAAAGTCGCAGTCAGAGATAGAGAAGATGGCTCGGGCGGGCAGGACCCTCCGGGGATGTCTGGATATGCTGGGACGGGCGATAGAGCCGGGGATAACGACGAGAGAGTTGGATCGGTTGGCGGAGAGATACATCAGGGAGGAAGGCGGCACGCCGACCTTCAAGAACTACCGGGGTTTTCCCGCGTCGATTTGTGCCTCTCCGAACGATATGGTAGTGCACGGTATCCCCGGCAAGACTCGTTTGCGTGAAGGGGACATCGTGGGGATCGACGTGGGCGTCACCATGGACGGCTATATCGCGGATGCGGCCAATACATTCCCCGTGGGTGAGATCTCCGAGGCGGCCCGCAGGCTGCTCCAAATCACTGAGGAAGCACTCATGCTGGGGATTGCGAAGTGCACCATCGGCAATCGGGTCGGCGACATCTCCCACGCCGTACAGACACACGCCGAAGCCCACGGCTACTCCGTAGTGGAGAGCATGGTGGGTCATGGGGTCGGCCGGGAGATGCATGAAGATCCGCAGGTGCCCAACTTCGGCCCTCCCGGTCAGGGACCCGAGCTGCGGGAGGGCATGGTGCTGGCCATCGAGCCCATGGTGAATATGGGCGGCCACGAAGTAGAGATCGGTGAGGACAACTGGGCCATCTACACAGAAGACGGCAGCCTATCGGCTCATTTCGAGCACACGGTGGCCATCACGAAGAACGGCCCCCGTATCCTTACCATTGTTGAAGTAGAGGGAGCCTAGCGTGATGAGGCCTTGTGCTAAGATAAGCGGCCGACATTCGGGCGGGACGGCAGATTCCAAGTGGGTGGCGATCGGTGTCTCCTAAAGAAGAAGCAATAGAGCTTGAAGGCGAGGTCATGGAGGCTTTGCCAAACACCATGTTCAAGGTGCGGCTCGACAATGAACTGGAGATACTCGCGCACATATCCGGCAAGATGCGTATGAATTACATACGGATACTGCCCGGAGACAGGGTGAAGGTCGAGTTATCACCTTACGATCTGACTCGTGGGCGGATCACGTATCGTTTCAAATAGAGGAAGGGCATGAGATGAAAGTGAGAGCGTCGGTCAAACCGATGTGTGAGAAATGTAAGGTCATACGGCGGCGGGGCGTGGTGGTGGTCATCTGCCAGAATCCGCGCCACAAGCAGCGGCAGGGTTAGGAGGCGGGAGCAGCGTATGGCTCGTATTGCTGGTGTCACTCTTCCCCGGGAGAAGAGGATAGAGATAGGCCTGACGTATGTGTACGGCATCGGCCGTTCCACGTCCAACAGGATCCTCTCGGCAGTCGACGTCGATCCTAACACGCAGGTCAAGGATCTGACCGAGGACGAGGAGATCCGTCTGCGCGGCTACATCGAAGATAACATCCTCGTTGAGGGCGATCTTCGGCGCGAGCGCAGCCAGAATATCAAGCGGCTGATGGAGATCGGTTGCTACCGGGGCATACGGCACCGGCGCGGCATGCCTGTTCGCGGCCAGCGCACCAAGACCAACGCCAGGGTGCGCAAGGGGCACAAGCCGACCGTGGGTGTGAAGAAGAAGGTGCGGGTCTAGCCGGTCGGCTGTCTCGCAGGGATACCTAGGACGGAGAGCAAGAGATATGCCGAAACCCAAGCGCACTACCGCCGGCCCGCGCGGGCGGCGCCGCAAGGCGCGCAAGAGCATCGCTGTAGGCAACGCCTACATCAAGACGTCGTTCAACAACACTCTCGTGACCCTCACCGACAAAGAGGGCAACGTGATCTCGTGGGCGAGCGCCGGGTCCGCAGGCTTCAAGGGCTCGCGCAAGTCGACGCCGTTTGCCGCGCAGGTGACGGCTGAGAGGGCCGCGCGCGCGGCGATGGAGCACGGGCTGCAGAAGGTCGATTGCTTCGTCAAGGGACCGGGCAGCGGGCGGGAGACTGCTATACGTTCTCTGCAGGCCACCGGTCTTGACGTCACCAGTGTTAAGGACGTCACTCCTATCCCCCACAACGGATGCCGTCCTAAGAAGCGGCGCAGGGTATAAGGGGGAGATATGGCCAAAGATACATCGCCGCAGTGCAAGCAGTGTCGCCGCGAGGGAGAGAAGCTCCTCCTCAAGGGTGAACGTTGCCTTACCGACAAGTGCGCGGTCGATCGCCGCGCCTACCCCCCGGGCGAACACGGCAGGGGTCGCCGACGCAAACAGTCCGAGTACCTCACCCAGCTGCGTGAGAAGCAGAAGGCCCGTCGCTACTACGGGGTCCTCGAGAAACAGTTCCACAACTATTACAAGGCGGCTGCGCGCCAACCTGGTGTTACCGGCGAGAACCTGCTCCGACTGCTCGAACTGCGCTTGGACAACGTCGTATATCGTCTAGGTTTCGGTGCCAGCCGCCGGCAGGCGCGCCAGCTGGTGCGACACGGCCATTTCACAGTCAACGGGCGCAGAGTCAGTATCCCTTCGTACCGGGTCAGGACCGACGATGTGATCACCGCCGTCCTGAGCAGCGAGGGACTGAAGGCGGTCGTCGAGGATTCCACGGATCTGACGGCGGCGGTGCCTGCGTGGCTGCAGGCCGACCATGACAACATGGTGGGCAAGGTCCTCCGTCTGCCCGAGCGTAGCGACATCGACATCTCGATCCAGGAGTCTCTCATCGTCGAGTTGTACTCCAAGTAGTCCGAAGGAGGGCCGATTGCTAGATTTCGCCACCCCGCATAGTGTCTACGACCCGATCGGGGAGAACCTAGGACGCTTCACGGTGGAGCCGCTCTCCCGTGGCTTCGGCTACACTTTCGGCAACTCGCTCAGGCGGGTGCTGCTCTCGTCGCTCGAAGGCGCGGCCATCTCGGCCGTGAAGATCTCAGGGGTCGAGCACGAGTTCTCCACGGTGCCGCACGTCAGGGAGGACGTCACCGATATAATCCTGAATCTCAAAAAGATCGTCTTCGTCCTCCACGGGGAGGCCGACGATCATGAGATCATGCTGGTGAAGGATGGCCCGGGTGAGATCAACGCCGGCGACATCGAGTTGCCCGCGGCGGTCGAAGTGATGAACCCAGACGCCTACATCGGGACTCTGGAGGACGGTGGCCGGCTGGAGGTGCGGTTGACCGTGCGCCGCGGTCGTGGCTATGTCTCCGCCGACGACAACAAGCGCTCGGGGTCTGCTCTGGGCGTGATACCCATTGACTCCATCTTCTCACCAGTGACGCGAGTGGCCTACAGTGTGGAGCCCGCCCGAGTGGGCCAACGCACCGACTATGACAAGTTGACTCTAGAAGTGGAGACGAATGGCGCCATCGATCCTCAGATGGCGGTGTCTAAGGCCGCTGCGATCCTGCGGGACGACCTGGTGGCCATATTCCTTGCCGAGGTCGACGATGAAGAGGTCGAGCAAGATAGGGCGCCGACTCCTGAACCCGAGCCGGAAGAGGACATGCTCATAGATGACCTCGATTTGGGGGTCCGTTCCCTCAACTGCCTGAAGCGCGAGGGTATCGAGACCGTCGGCGATCTCATCGCGAAGTCGGAGCAGGAACTCATGTGCATCCCGAATTTCGGGCGCAAGAGCTTGGAAGAGGTGCGCGAGCGCCTTGAGAAGAACAACCTGAAGCTTAGAGGAGAGTAGTGTGAGGCACCAGAGAAAAGGAAGACGGTTCGGTGTCCAGCCGGACCATCGCCGACAGATGCTGGCGAACCTTGCCTGCTCCGTGCTCGAGCATGGACGGATCAAGACCACCGAGGCCAGGGCCAAAGAGGTCCGGCCCATGGTGGAGAAGATGATCACCATGGGCAAGACCGGAGACCTGAACTCGCGCCGTACGGCTATCAGCCAGTTGCGCAACAAGAGGATCTCGTACAAGCTGTTCAATGAGATCGCTCCCATGTATGCCGACCGTCAGGGCGGATATACACGGATAACCCACCTTGGCCCGCGCCAGGGGGACGCGGCCGAGATGGTGTATCTGGAGCTGGTCTGACACAGGCCCACGTCGGTTCTGACCTGCACGTGGGCCTGACACGAGACTGAGCAGAAACAGGTATCTGGCCGGTGCCGGTTCCCCGAAGGGTTCCGGCATTTGTTTCTGCGTATCCGAGTGGGGTCAGGAACGCAGTCGGCGGGTTCGGTCGAGACGGCCCGCCGGCGGGAGGCGGGTGTGGAGCGCAATCACCGCATGGAACTGCAATACGACGGCGCCGGACTGCACGGCTGGGCCAAACAGGACGGGCTGTTCACGGTGGAGGGTAGCCTGGAAAGCGCCTTCACCACCATCCTTGGAACCGTCCCGGTGATGCGGGTCGCCGGAAGGACAGATGCAGGCGTGCATGCGCGCAGGCAGGTCGTCAGTCTCATGTTGCCCGCCGGCGCTGATGTGAGCCGGCTGCGGACCTCTTTGAACGCGCTGACGCCTCCTGGAGTCACAGTGGTGCGGATCGTCCCGGCTCCCGTGGGGTTCGACGCGCGCAAGGACGCGAACTTTCGCACCTACCGGTACTACCTGTCGAACTCAATGGTGGTGTCCCCCTTCTGGAGGGGCTACTGCTGGCATGTGCCTGACGATATTGACCTGACGGCTATGAGGACTGCTGCCAAGATGACGGTCGGACGGCACGACTTCACCGCCTTCACCCCGACAGAGACCGAGCACGTGTTCTTCAACCGCCTGGTAGTAGGCTGTGCCTGGAAGCCCGCACGTGACGGCCTGGCCGCCGTCGCCTCAGGACGGCGGAGCAGAACGAAGTGCGCGCCGGCGGCCGGCTCAGGGGTCGGCCGCCGGCGCAGCCCCAACTCCGGAGCCGGGATGCTCTACCTGGAGGTCGAAGCGGAGGCCTTTCTGCGTCACATGGTCCGCACACTGGTGGGAACCATGGTGGAGATCGGACTCGGCAGGCGGGACTTGGAGGACTTCCGTGGGCTGCTCGCCGGCGCCCCCCGCCAAGCGGCGGGGCCGACGGCGCCTGCGCAGGGGCTTTTCTTCTGGGACGTGAAGTACGGGCGCGACTCGACGGCTCCGCCACAGTCCGGCCCGGCGGCTCGATTGGAATGAGCGTGCCGTGTTGATCTACGATGCCTACCCTCGTTACGTGGGCGACGTCTACCGGCCCCCCAGCGAGGCCGGCAGTCTCATCCTGCAGGTTATGTACGGTTGCCCGTACAACGAATGCACCTTCTGCGGGATGTACGCCGGGAAGCCCTTCCGTTTGCGTCCCTTCGCTGAGGTAAGGGAGGATGTCGAAAGCCTCGCCATCTCGTTGAAACAGCGGACCACCAGGGTCTTCCTCGCCGACGGCGATGCTCTCGCGCTGCCTGTGAGGAGCCTCCTCAGGGTCCTCGATCTCCTTCACTCGGAACTCCCTCATCTGGAACGGGTCGGTTCCTACGCCAACGCACAGTCGTTGCTCCGCCGTTCCGGCGACGAACTTATCCAGTTGCGTGAACGCGGCCTCGACATGCTCTACCTGGGACTGGAATCAGGAGACGAAGAAACGCTGGCCCGCACCGGCAAAGGGGTCAGCGCCGCCCGGCAGATCGAGGCCTGCCGTGGGGCCAGGGAGGCCGGCTTCAGACTCTCCTTGATGGCCATCCTAGGTCTCGGTGGTGTGGAGCGGTCGCTTGAGCATGCCCGGGCGACCGGCCGGGCTCTCTCCGCCATAGACCCCGACTATGCCAGCATGCTCTCACTGATGCTGGTTCCCGGGACTCTTCTGGCGGAGGCGGTTGAGAGGGGTGAGTTCATCGTTCCGGATGCGCTGGGGATGCTGCGGGAGCTGCGGGAGATCATAGCTCTGACCGAGGTCACTCATACGGTCTTCCGGACGACGCACGCGTCGAACTATCTGGCGCTAGAGGGCACCCTGCCCGGGGACAAGGCGAAGATGCTGCAGGTCATAGACACGGTTCTGGAGCGGGGAGACCCGGCTCTGCTCAGACCCGAGTTCTCGCGGAGGTTATGAGAAGAGCGCTGATCGACGGCGGAGCGCCTTCGCGCTATGCAACGTCGGACTCCTGCCTCCATCTCTCCACCTGCACCAGGCAGGAGTTGGGGGCCTGCCCGGGGGAGGTCGGCGTCAGGAAACGTTTCGGCGTCAGCATGTTGATGCACCCTGCCCTATCGGGGGAATGGCCCGGCTCGCCGAGCGGTAGATAGTCGCCGCACGATTCGTAAGAGTGCACCGTTCCGGGAGCCAGTCTCTCCGTCACCTGAGCGGCCAGGATGACCTCAGCGCGGTCGTTGAACGCACGGATGAGGTCTCCGTCTTTGATGCCTCGTGCCGCAGCGTCGGCGGTGTTGATACGCATGATCCAATAGTAGTGGCCGTCTACCAGCACCCGGTGGTCTCTGATCTCATTGCTCCAGCTCTCCTTGGCGTCGCCCATGGTGTGGAAGGTGAAGCGGGGGTGCGGCGAGACCATGGCAAGCGGGTACTTGACGACTAGATCCTTGGTGTGGTGGCCTTCCCAGCTTTCCAGGTACTGGGGGCCCATGACGGGGCGCTCAGGATCTACCTCTTCGGTCTCGTAAAAACGCTTGAGGCTGTTCGCGACGAACTCGATCTTGCCACTCTGGGTCTGCAGGCCTTTGCCGCCGATCTGATCCCACGGCGGCGGTCCCAGGTCCGGGGTGTCCTTGACCCGGTCTTCCGCAAACCAGCGAAGCGCCGGAGTCGAAGTCTGACCGTCGGGAGCGGGGACCATGTAATAGCCTTTTCTTTCGAAATCCTCCCAGCTGATGCGGGTCGGCAGATCGCTGGCCTGGAAGATGCGTTTCACCCAGTCGAGCTCGGTGTGGCCCCCTTCCGTGAATTTGTCGCGGAAGCCAAGGCGCTCGGCCAACGCAGCGAATATCTCATAGTCCGACTTGGATTCTCCCAGCGGCTCGATGCACTTGTTCT
>LSQX01356184.1_pt2 | contig 12952 bp, 11 predicted proteins | sample 654561 | NCBI WGS metagenome assembly LSQX01 (sample SAMN04489861, study PRJNA283612) | anaerobic digester metagenome | isolation source: 4 biogas reactors fed with cattle manure at either 37C or 55C with and... | place: Denmark: Kongens Lyngby | collected 2014 | reverse complement strand
GTATGGAACACGCCATTAATCATATCCTTAGGTTTAAGATTTATCTTAAATGGCTGTTTCATACGGTTAAATTCTATTTTTATATTAAGGTCGTATGGAACACGCCATTAACCATTCTCTAGGGTTTAAGACTTCTCTTAAATGGCTGTTTCATGCCATAATTATCTTTCTTGAATAAGAACAAATATGTAGCATTAGAGTTTGTTTTAAAATAAAAAAAGCATCCATCAGATGCTTTTTTTATTGATTTTGAACAGATTAGATCTGCACTCCGCTTAGTACTTTTTTTCTCCGGTCAGTTGTGCCTTCTCATCCCACATTTTCCAGGTTCCTACTTTATTGCCGTTTGCATAATGCATTTCGTAACGAAGGGTGCCTTCTTCATCCCAGATTCTCCAGAGTCCGTGTTTTTTGTCGTTTTTATACTCAGCTTCCGAAATTAATTGTCCGGCTTCATTGTATGAGCGCCAAACGCCATGAAACTGACCGTTTTTATATGAACGAACTTCTTTCGGTTTGTTATTATCAAAATAGACAACGTATGTGCCTTCGGGTGAACCGTTTTTGATAGACATTTCAAGTTTTAACGTTCCATTGGCGTAATATTCACGGTAATCGCCTGTGTAAAGGTGTGTTTGCGAAGCATCGGTAAAATATACTCCATCTTTTTCTACAATACTGCTGACGGAGCGAGTTTGAGCAGTAGCTGTGAGTGCGATTACACACATCATCAACAAATACATAATTCTTTTCATGGTCATACTATTTTATTGTGTAACACGTTTGTGATTGTTTTGCAATATTTCTGAAACAAAGATATAATATTTTTGAAACATATGAGCTAAAATCCTCATTATCACGCAAAATTTAATATGTGTTACAAAAAGCGAGTTAAGTGGCTGATTAGCTAATTTGTTGATAGATCATCATTATTATCTTTGTTTGTCAGATAAAACACCTTTTACAAGCAGAATAATGCTTGACAACGCACTAAAAAATCCCCCTTTAGAGCTTGTCCCTGTTTATCCCGATTATTTTCGAAAAAATTGATTTGGAAGGGTTGAGGGGGGCTGATTAATTACACAAAAAGACATCACAAATGATGTCTTTTTAGTAATCAGAAAAAACACTTTTCAAAAAGAAATTTTAGAACGCATATTTTGTCCATGCAAAGATGTCGGTTGGGCAACCGGTATTACCGGCTTCAATTTTCACATTTGGAAAATCGCGAGTTTCTTCTACACCGTCAATAGTTGCCTTGTTGTTTATTTCTTTTCCGGCAAAATTATTAGTCAATGCGTTTGTCAAGCTGATAGACGATGCTGTATCACCAAATCCTTTTTTATCGCCCATATCAATCAAATCACCGGTGGCTCCAATGCCTTTTACAAGCGCATTGATGACTGTTGCTTTCGCGCCGCGACGTATTTTGATAACGTCTTGCATTTGTGTGGTTTTATCGTTATTGTGGTCGAGGCGGAGGTCGATGGTCATGTTTTTAACCGTGAAGTCTGCCTGGTTTGTGTGTCCCGGGAAGTTTCCATCGAAGTTTCCGTCAGCTTCAATTCCGCGCGGGTCAGACTCTGTGCTTGTAAAACCTTTTTCCCAAATTCCATAAGCGTTTTCAAGCGTTCCGTTGTAGCCTTGCGTAAAGTCAAACATATCATCGTCAGAGTTAACCACAAGCAGGTTTTTCACGTTTACACTTCCTCCAAAGAATTCGATGCCGTCATCAGCGCCTTCGACTACGTAAATGTTCTCTATTTTCGTTCCGTTTCCTACACCGTTCAGCGTCAATCCATTGTGTTCCACGTCGGCGCTCGAACGAGCTCCTGTGTACTCTAATGTGATGTAAGTTAGTACCCCTGAGTTGTCAGCAGGATTTGTTCCGCCATACACGTGTGCAGTGTGAATTTCGGTGGATGCGGTAGTTTGTCCGCTCGTCAGAGGAGCTTTACCGTTGATAATCAAACCTCCCCAGTGACCTGCAACAGCATTGTCAATGTTTGCCGTCATGCGAATCGGCTTCTCAGCTGTTCCGTTCGCGTTGATTTTTCCACCTTGAAGTACAAGGATGTAGTTACTAAAACCTTTTTTGGCTTTGATTACAGTACCTGCATCAATATTGAGTACACCTCCATCTTCGATAATTAGAGGACCATCAAGCAGATAATCCTCACCTGCTTTCAAGTGTAGTGTTTCACCACTTCCAATTGAACGGGAAATTCCCTCCGATCCTTTTGAGGGTTCGTCTGTTTTACATGAAACAAAAGATGTGGTCATTACCACGATTGCCATAATGGCTAAAAAAAACTTTTTCATTTTATTCATTTTTATTGTTAATAATTTACTTGTTAATTTTTTATTAATAATCTATTTTTTGTTGTTTGATTTAACTTGTGTGCTTTCTATTCAATGTTTTCTATAAGTTTTCCATAATTTTACCCTATTCCGAGATTAATTTTTCGTGGTCGTTTCGGCTGCAAATGTTACCGAAATTTTCTTACAAATCATACGTAACTCCAAAGCTGAGATTCATTCCTTTCGTAAACTCGTTCAACACCACGTTACGCGTACCATCGGCATTTTCGCGGGTGAGTTTGAACGCGGGATTCAGGATATTGTTTGCCCGAAGTTTCAGTGTCAGGTTTTTAGTTATTTTAGCCGAAGAAACAAATGCCAGCGTTGGAACTCCTTCTTCAATTATATCGTTGAATCCGCCAAGCGAGCTGATAGTGTGGACGCGGTTGCTGAAATAGTTGAACACCACCGAATTGACGAAATTTCTCATACCCGAAGTAAATTGGTGCGAAATATCAAAGTTCACTATCACAGGCGCCGCGCCTTCGAGCTGTGTGTTTCGGCTTTGGGGCTGTCCGTTGTTGTCGGTGTAATTCACCGTAAGGCGGGTGAAAATGTACGAGGCATTCAATCCCGCGGTAAGGCGATTTACACGTTCACTTTCGCTTGCCGAAAAATTGAATATATTCTTTCTGATTTCCAATTCGGCACCCGCGGCGGTGGCAAAATCGCTTATATTAGCATAGGTAAGCAATCCGGCAGAGTTACCGTGATCCACTCGGGCTATCGGATTTACTATGTGCTTGTAAAATCCGGTTACCGAAATCAATTCCGACGGTGACAGGTAAAAGTCCCATTTCAGGTCGGCATTGTAATTGTCAGAAGGTTTCAAATGTGGATTCCCTTGGCTCACAAAGGTGATATTCACATACTGATACGGTGATATTTCTTTGGACTGAGGCATGGTGTAGGTTTTGCTCAACCCTAAGCGCAGCGTATTTTTACTGTTCAAATCGTATTTCGCATTCAAGCTCGGAAGGATGTAAAATTTGTTGATGCTTTCTTTACCCGGCGCCACATGCTGAACATTGTGATCAACGGTCATATCCACCAAATCTCCTTTCAGTCCTGCATTGATGAAAAAATTACTTGCCAGCTGGTAATTCACTTCCGCGAAGGGTGAATTAATCAATTTGCTTACGCGATATGAATTGACATCGCCTTCAGTTTGAATAAATCGGCCTAATTTCTGATTTTCAGCGTTGTACACATCATCTAATTTCAGGTCATCGATAGCGTAACGTCCCGAAGCCGCTGTAAAGTTGAATTCCTGCGCTTCGAAACGATCATCCACATATCGTCCGATATACCCGACTTGAATATTGGAAGCCGTATTGGCAAACTTATCGTTGAGTTTATAAATCAGGTTCAGTTTCGCGTTGAAATCATTCTCATTCAAGATGGAAAAGAATCGTTTCTGCCGGTTACTTCCGGTCAGGAAATAGCTTCCGTCGTTATCTTGCGAAAGGTAATTTTCACGCCTGTCCGGCTCGGCTCCTTTCACGTTGTTGTGAGAAAAACCGACGTTCAACTCTAACTTTTCATTCAATTTCCACTCGGACATGATCTGATTGGTCAATAATAGATTGTCATTTGTCTGCTGACGGCGGAGGAATCCCATGTAGTTGTCGCTGTCTTGGTGACGCTCACTATTTACTCCGCTGTATTCTCCCACGTACTCGTTGTTGGCGTGTACCATCATAAAGTTGTAGGTCAACCGGTGCGCATTGAATCCGTATTGAGCATTCAGCAAAGCCAACTGGTTAGTATTGTTGGAGAATTTCTTACCTTTCTGATCCTGGTAAATATTACCGATGGTGTTTGAATTTCGGACAATTTCATCGGTAATGGAATAGCTTTTGGCGTGTGACAACACTCCGAAAAATGAGAGCGGATTGGTATTATCACCTACTTTGAAGCTTCTGCCTCCCGAAACTCCGAATCCGTGATTCAATGGAAGAACTGTGCTTGGATCCAAGCTGTTTTTGAATGAAAATTCGCTACCCGCGGGTTTTGATTTATCGGAAAGACCAACATAGTTGGAGCCTGCCTGCTTCAAATAATCGGTCTGAAACGCATCCACATTCGCCCCCGCCGATGCTTCGACAGAAAACGCTTTGTCCCCAATCAGTTCTTTTGAAACAATATCTATCACGGCACCGCCTACATCGCCTGCCAGAGAACTGTTGAATACTTTGTTTACGCCAATATTTTGGATTACATCGGTACTGAAAAAATCGAGCGCGATGTTTTTATACTCCGGATCTTCGGATGGGATAGGAAAACCATTGAGATAAGTTACGTTGTATCTGTCGCCGAGCCCCCGCACAAAGACGTTTTTCACACCTTCTTGCTTGGAGATTCCGGTCACATTGGCTACGGCGCTTTCCGCGTCGCTGATTCCTTTACGGGACATTTCACGCGCTCCTACCGCTTGTGTCGCCAAGAGCGCTTGTCTTTGCTCCATCAATAGAATATTTTCGCTTTCGCGGTTGGCTCTCGCCACTACCTCCACCTCGCCCAGCGCGATATCAGCAGATTCAAGCGCAATATCAACCACCGTCTCCTTGCCGGATTCGACTCGGACATTAGCTTTGCTCTGGGCTTTATAAGAAATATACGTAACGCTTAATGTATAAGTTCCGGGGTCTAAGTTGGTGATGGTATAATTTCCATCAAAGTCGGTTGCTCCGCCGGTTGTGGTTCCGCTTATCGTAACCGATGCGCCTATCAGGGGTTCATTGTCCGCGCTATCAATAACTTTTCCTTTGATGCTCCCTTTTTGAGCAAACAGCGACGTACTAATCAAAAATAAAAGAGCAATAATTATTGTTTCTTTATTGAATTTCAGTCTGTAAAAAAATACTTTGCTTTTCATTAAAATGAGTTCATAAATTTTCGATGCAAAATTCCATGTTTTATATTACAGGAAAATGTAATCCGTATTACAAATTGCGTAACATGTATTACAATCCCGTGATAGGAAAGGCGGAGACAGAATTTTGAATGATCATACATGATGTTTTCATTATGAGAAAGGGCGATTCAAGCTTAAAACGGAAGCAGCGATTTATTTAAATAAAATTGATTATCCGCGTTCTGTCCTAATAATTTTGCGATAATGACAAACAGAGTATCTTACGGCTTCAAGAAGTTTGATGCATTTTTTACCTAGAATGAGTCTAAGCACTTTTGGCGCTTGTTTTTCGTTTCTTTATGGTGTAATACATGGAGTTCTCTCTCTCCGTCAACTCTAAGAGAGAAATAACATTTCATGAATAGTGAATGGTGTAATTTCGACAGCGGGAATAAGTACGGACAACATTTTAGAACAATTTGAGTCCTAATGCTATTTATCAGACAATAATCATTATACATAGGAAATATTGAAAATCTTTATTTACATTTGCAAGGTAAAGTCGGTAGCTTGAAGTGCAGGAAGGTTAGACAATCTGATTTAACATAGAACTATCTGAAAGCTACCAGGAACCCGATTTAACAATCTAAAACATAAACAGCATGTCAGCACAAAACGCATCCGTAAAATCCATTCTTTTTGCTTTGTTGGCAAATTTTGGAATTGCAGTTACCAAAACCGTAGCAGCCGTGATAACCCGTTCAGGCTCTATGCTTGCCGAAGTGATTCACTCGTATGCGGATTGCGCGAATCAAGGGCTTCTTTTTCTCGGGTTGAAACAAGCCAAAAAAGCTCCTGTAGAAGAGCATCCGCTCGGTTACGGAAAGGAAATTTACTTTTGGTCGTTTATCGTGGCACTGATGCTCTTCAGCATGGGAGGATTGTTCTCCATTTATGAAGGGACCCATAAACTCAGCACACACGAGGGACTGAACAAACCCGAAATAGCGATTATTGTCCTTTCTATCAGCATTATCTTAGAGGCGTTTTCACTATACGGCTGCATTACGCAGATAAATAAGGTGAAACGGAAAGGCGTTTCTCTCTGGCAATGGGCAAAAAATTCTCGTCAGAGCGAGTTGGTAGTAATTTTAGGCGAAGATATTGCGGCGTTGTTAGGATTAATTTTCGCGCTGATTGCTATATTACTGACTATCTTTACCGGAAATCCGATATTTGATGCGTTAGGAAGCATCAGTATCGGTGTGCTTTTGTTGGTTGTTTCCATTTTTCTGGGAATAAAAGTCAAAAGACTATTGGTAGGCCAAAGCGCGGAGAAAGAAGTACGTGATGAGATTAGAGCTACGTTGGAAGAAATGCCCGAAATTGCTGAAATTCTTAATATTATTACTTTCCAACTTGGTAATTATATAATGGTATCTGTGAAATCAAGGATGAAAGATGTAACTACCGATGAAGAGTTAATAGGGAATATAAACGCATGTGAAAAAGCCTTGAAAGCATCAAATCCCGATATTCGCTGGGTGTTTTTTGAGCCGGATGTGGAGAAGTAAAAACCTGTCAATTAATTATTTAACTAATTCTACATTTTTATTTAACACAACTGAAATAAGCGACTTGTAATTTTGCACTACAGATAATATCTTTATTACTCTCTCATAAATTTTCAAAAACAAAAACAACGGCCTTGTGAAATGCCGTTGTTTTTTTTCATTAGCTTTCTGTGTTTCGGTCTTTATATCTTATTTTTCAATAAAAAAAAGACAAAGACGGGTGCTCCAAAATGACTTCATTTCCATTATTTTTTGTAATTTTGTCACATTTGAAATTAAAGAATATCAATGACTGCAATTACACTAAAACCAAAACGAGAAGAGAGTTTGCTCCGGTTTCATCCCTGGGTGTTTTCGGGTGCCATTCAAAAAATAAACGGTAATCCTGAAGAAGGTGATTTGGTGGAAGTACGGGGAAATAACGGAGATTTTTTGGGTATCGGGCATTACCAGATCGGAAGTATTGCCATTCGAATCCTGAGTTTTGAAAAGTGTGAGATTGATGATCATTTTTGGAAGAAAAGAATTGAACAAGCCTTTCAAGTTCGCTCTGCTGCGGCTTTAGTCAACTCGCCAACCAACAATACCTACCGATTGGTACATGGTGAAGGTGATCAAATGCCGGGATTAATCGTTGATGTGTATGACGATACGGCTGTAATTCAGGCTCACTCTGTGGGAATGCATTTGATGCGTCAGAAATTGGCAGAAATTATAGTTCTGGTGGTTCCAAACGTGAAGTGCGTGTACTACAAGTCAGAAACAACCCTGCCTTACAAGGCCCCCATAGAGAGAGAGGATGGCTACTTAGTGGGAAAGCAAAGTGATACTTTCAAAGCTATCGAAAATGGGTTACAATTTGAAATAGATTGGTTGAAAGGTCAGAAAACCGGATTTTTTATTGATCAAAGAGAAAACCGGAGTCTTCTTGAACATTATTCCAAAGGGAAATCGGTTTTGAATATGTTTTGCTATACCGGTGGATTTTCGGTGTATGCTTTACGAGGCGGTGCTGAGGTTGTACATTCTGTAGATAGCTCAAGCAAAGCGATTGACTTGACAAATCATAATGTACAATTAAATTTCCCCGAAGCCACTAATCATCAGTCGTTTGCAGAAGATGCTTTTAAGTTTTTCAGCTCAAGTGACAAGCAATATGATGTAATAGTGCTTGATCCTCCGGCATTTGCCAAACACAGAGATGCGGTGAGAAATGCTCTGAAAGGCTATAAGCGATTGAATCTAAAAGCATTGGAGACTATAAAACCGGGTGGAATTTTATTCACTTTTTCATGCTCTCAGGTTATTTCAAAAGATCAGTTTCGATTAGCCGTTTTTTCAGCTGCTGCAGAAGCTAAAAGGAATGTACGGATTTTACACCAGCTTACGCAGCCTGCCGACCACCCAATCAATATTTATCATCCCGAAGGTGAATACTTGAAAGGATTGGTGGTATATGTGGAGTGAGAAATTATTTAAAAAGCAAAAAACAGGAAATTCTTATTTTTCCTGTTTTTTTATTTTAATCAGATTCCGGCTGTAGCTCTACGATTGAAATTTTCTGATCCATTGTTTGACTACTGAATTCTAAGCATTCCGAATCAACAATCTACTTTTCAATCGGCTCCAGCTCAATCATCACAAAATCCTTCGGGATTTTTTCACCGGCTTTGACATTGATTTTTTTGATACGAGCCGTAAATGGCATCTCTACTTTATTCTGCATTTTCATAGCCTCAAGAATCAGGATCTGCTTGCCTTCCTCTACAACTCTTCCGGCTTTTACATCCACAGAAATAACTGTTCCGGGTATGTAAGACAAGATTTCAAACGGACTTGGATCCACCCAAAACTTACGTTCCTTGAATTTTCTGGTCAAATAAGTTTTATATTTCCGAGCCGTAATAGCAAAATCAACAATCTCATTTTCAACTACTTCCGCTGCAGGTTTTTCAGCTGCCGGAGTAGGCGCTGCCACAGGTTTTACGGCAGGGTCAGATTTCGGAGCAGGTTTTGCCGCTTTTTGCTTTGCATCCGCACTTTTTTTTGCTTCCGCAACTTTCTTTTTATCCTCTACGCGCTTTGCCATGCGCACTTTACGCTCTTCAGCCGCTTTTTTGTTTTCTTCTGCTTTTCTGGCAGCCTGGATTTTTCGGGCACGTGCCATCACCTCCTTGCTGTACGTACGCTTCGTGCGTGTGGCTTTGTCAGAAGAAACAGCTTGTTCAGGTTTATTATTTGTTTTTGCCATATTAAAAAATCCATCCCCGATTGGGTAAAATGGAGCTATGGTTAAGATGTTATTGTAATGTCAATATTTTCTGAATAAGAATTCTATTCCAGCCGGAGCTGGAATTTTCTTTAATACATACCACTCAAAAGGAGTTTCCGAAGATTAAAACGGAGGAATTCCATGTTTCTTTTTCGGGCGATGATCGTCCTTGTTTTTCGAAACAGACAGCGCATGAATCAACAATCCTCTCGTTTCTGCCGGTTCGATCACTGCATCGATATATCCTTTTGAAGCCGCCACAAATGGATTAGCAAATTTCTCAACATACTCTTTTACTTTCTGCTGACGCACTGCTTCCTCGTCTTCCGCCTCCATTATTTCTTTTCGGAAAATGATATTCGCGGCTCCTTCCGGACCCATTACCGCAATTTCAGCCCCGGGCCACGCATATACAAAGTCAGCTCCCAAGTGTCTGGAATTCATAGCAATATAGCCTCCACCGTATGCTTTTCGAAGGATAATAGTCATTTTCGGAACACTTGCTTCCGAATACGCGTAGAGCATTTTTGCTCCATGGCGAATCACACCCGCATGCTCCTGATCCACACCGGGCAGATAACCGGGCATATCTTCAAGCGTTACGATCGGGATATTAAATGCGTCACAGAAGCGGATAAATCGAGCCGCTTTATCGGACGCATCGCAGTCTAAAACTCCCGCAAGATACATGGGCTGATTGGCTACGAAACCAACCGTATTTCCATCCATTCTTCCAAATCCAATTACTATATTGGCAGCCCAGAGTTCGTGAACTTCAAAAAATTTCGATTCATCAGTCAGTGCGAAAATGACATGACGGACATCATACGGCTGTCTTGGGTCTGCAGGTATGATATTTTCTATTTTTCTTCTGAATTTTGGATCTTTTGGCGGAACGGGTACCGCTTTTTGGTCATTATTGTGCGGAATTAATGAAAGAAGCGTTTTTATTTGCTGGAAACAAGCCATTTCAGTTGTTGCATAGAAATGCGCGTTTCCTGTAATTTCCGCGTGTACTCGCGCACCGCCTAAATCTTCTTGCGAAATTTTTTCTCCTAAAACTGTTTCAATTACGTTAGGCCCCGTAATGAACATTTTGGAAATATTCTCAACCACAAAAACAAAGTCTGTCAAAGCCGGAGAATAAACAGCGCCACCGGCACAAGGTCCGAGAATAACGGAAAGTTGTGGAATCACACCTGATGCTATAGTATTTCGGTAGAAAATTTCACCGTATCCGGCCAATGCTCCGATACCTTCTTGAATTCTCGCTCCACCCGAGTCGTTAATCCCTATACACGGAATTTTCATTTTGAGCGCGTGGTCCATTATTTTTGTGATTTTACGAGCGTGTTTTAGTCCGAGCGAACCTCCCATTACCGTAAAATCCTGCGCGTAAATACATACCGGAGCGCCATTGATTGTTCCCGTTCCGGTAATCACACCGTCACCCGGCAACTCTTTTGAAGCCATCCCGAAATTTCTCTCTTCGTGCTGAACAAAGAGGTCAAATTCGTTGAAAGATCCTTCATCAAGAAGCGCAAGAATACGAACACGAGCGGGCATTTTACCCATTGCAATTTGCTTTTCAATGGCTTTGTCGCCACCGCCTTTCTCTACTATCGCTTTTTTTTGACGCAGAGCAGTGATGTTTTTCTTTGAAGACATATTATTTAATTTACGAATTACTTTTTCTAAATTTACGATTGGTAAAGGCGCCCTAACACATGTGTTTGGAGTATAGGAGTCAAGATTAAAAGAGTTAAAAATCTATTCGAAAAAAGTTTCTAACAATCCAAATCCGGGTCGGCTGAAAACGACCGAATTAGCTTTTTCACCAATCAACTAACCAGCTATTTCAACTTGCAAAGTTACAAATAATTATTTCAAAAATGTATCTTTTTATTTTTTACTTTCAACACCAAAAGTATTAAACTCTCATTTTCAGCCGTTTAATCACACCTTTTCTTGCAGCAACAAATCCTTTTGAAAATAAATCTGAGTCTAAGCTCAGCAAGGCAGTTTCCAGTTCTTGTGACAAGTCATGTTCTATTTCGCATACTTTTTCCAATATTTTCATTGACAGTACTTGTACACTTACGGGTTCTTTGACGAGCATCATCTGCTCAAAACAACGATTGATAAATTCGACAGAAATGGGCTGTCGTAAGGGAAGGTTAAAAATGATGGATAATACCAAACGCCTTAATCCGCCGTGACTACTTGTTAATATCAGCTCTTGTAGCCTGTCTTTGTGAGTGTTCTTAAAATTCTCAATCGATTTTTCACTCACTTTTTCGATAACCCAGGCAGCGCGCCAGGCTATTTGATTGTCATGCGAGAAAATCAAATCGAATAAGAATTCAAAATTGTCAATATCCGACAAGGCATCTCTACAGAGCCAATCAACCTCATTTCGACCCATAGCAGAAGACAGCATGGAGAGGTAGCGGTTTCTCCTGGTCTCTAAAAAGGTTTTGTCTTCAGCGCGCAATTTTAATTATGAATCTTTTTATTTCAACTGTTTGTTTTGTTCAAATGACGGCGAATTAAGCTGTATCACTGAAAAATAATTTCTTCCACCACTTCCACTCCGACGTGCTTATTCAATGATTTTTTTATTTCTTCTTGTGTCAAATACAGCTCATTACGAAGCACCGAAGAGGTTAACTTAACATACAGTTTCTTATTTTTAAAATAAAGATTGGAGGTGTATTTCATAATATTCTCACCCAAAACAACCGACCATGAATTTATAACCCGTGTCTCATATAGTCTTTCATCCAGGCTGTTTTGTTTCAATACCCGGGAAATAATATCACTTATTTTTTCAGTGTTTTTACGTCGCATTTATAAGGCTCTTTTGCTGTTCGGAATTTCCCCAACCAAGAGTATGTAATTAGTTATCAGATCACTATCCACATTTAAAATGTGAGCTATTCGGGAAGCAAATTTTTTAGAAACGGGGACAAACTTTATTTTTATCTTAACTTTAATATCATTCCCAACTTTGCTCCTTCATTATACGGGATGTTATTCAAATCATACAAACTCTTTAGCCTCATTCCATATTTCTGACTGATTCTAAAGAGTGATTCCCCCTCTTTAACCACATGAGTATCAAACTCTTTAGCTGCAGTTCTCCTTTTCATGGAAAGATAGACTATGGTACCCGGTTCCAATTCGCGTGTTTCCTTTAAGTCGTTAAATTTCAAGATATTCTTCTCCGATATTTGAAACTCATTGGCAATGCTTGCAAATGTATCACCTGCTTCAGAAAACACACATTTCACACCATTATTTCTATATAAATCATGCCCTTTCAGCGTAGTAACAGAAGCCGTGCTCCATACGTACGTTTCCGCATTGTGCTTAGAGTCGGCAATAGCCATATCCACAGTCTGTCCTATATCGTATTTGTGCAGATCATAGTCTTCAATCAGTTTTATCAATTTACGCGCGTAATTCGGGTCAGTAGCGTATCCGGCAGACTTCAGACCATGCGCCCAGCCGATATAGTCCGTTGGCTCTAACCTGAAAAGCGCGGCGTAGCGCGGACGATTCACCAAAAAGCTTGAATGGTCCTCGTAAGAATCACGCACAGTACGGTATTTTCTGAAACACTCGCCTTTCGCATCATCATCGGCATACACTTTTTCTCCGGTCCAGTTGCTGCACTTGATTCCAAAGTGGTTGTTCGAAAGTTGCGCTAATTCGCCCATCCCGGCGGCAGATTCCAGAAGTCCTTGAGCCAGTTTGATGCTGGCAGGAATTCGATGCAGCCGCTGTTGTTCGATTGCAATTTCGGAATACTTGAGAATATAGTCTAAATAAGCTTTATGCATAGTTTGAGCAAAACTTTTTACCAGCCCAAGCATTAATATAGAG
>LSQX01193944.1_pt1 | contig 12952 bp, 15 predicted proteins | sample 654561 | NCBI WGS metagenome assembly LSQX01 (sample SAMN04489861, study PRJNA283612) | anaerobic digester metagenome | isolation source: 4 biogas reactors fed with cattle manure at either 37C or 55C with and... | place: Denmark: Kongens Lyngby | collected 2014 | reverse complement strand
CTGAAGCCCAGGAGAAGCAATCAGAAGAAGCTGTCAAAGCTGAAAGTGCTGAAAATGCCGGCACAAAAGCTGAAAAAGCAAGCTTCCTCTCTCCTTTGGTTCGAAAAATGCTGGATGAAAATGAGCTCGACCCGGATCAGATCACAGGAACCGGTTCTGGTGGTCGGATCACCAAACAGGATGTGGAAGCCTACCTTGCCAAACCTAAAGAAGCTGAGCAGAAAGCACCAGAAAAACCAACGGAACCAAAAGAGAAAACAGTGGCACCAGTCAAAGCTGCTGCTGTTCCCAGCGACATTGCTGGTCAGTTAATCCCCCACACCTCTACCCGTCGTCAAATTGCAGCCCACATGGTCGATTCGGTGCAAACTTCGCCCCGTGTACTGACCGTGATGGAAGCGGATATGACGCGCGTTTTGGCTCACCGAAAAGCAAATAAGGATAAATTCGCTGAAGATGGCATCAACCTGACGCTAACAGCCTACTTTGTAGCTGCTCTGGCAAAGGCCTTGGGAAATCACAAAATCATCAATGCTTCCTGGACTGACGAAGGCATTTTCACTTACAGTGATGCCAACATTGGCATGGCAGTAGCGTTGGGCGAAGGCGGGCTGATCGTACCGGTCATCAAGCAAGCCCAAAACCTTTCTTTAAAAGGAATCGCTGCTCAGATTAATGATCTGAGTGAGCGTGCCCGCAACAAGCGGCTCAAGCCAGATGAGGTTCGCGGAGGTACGTTCACGCTCACCAATCACGGCACAGCCGGATCGCTGTTTGCAATGCCTATCATCAACCAACCCCAACTGGGTATTCTGGGAACTGGTGCCATGCAAAAACGCGCAATCGTAATTACCGATGAAAACGGTAACGATGCCATCGCTATTCGTCCGATGGTTTATCTTTCTTACGTCTTCGACCACCGCGCAGTTGACGGTGAGAGCGGCGACAATTTTCTGGCAGATGTGAAAAAGATCTTAGAGAACTGGTCGGATTAGTCTTGCTGCAACCAACCAAACTTCACCCCCTCCAATCTTTGTGCTGGAGGGGGTGATAAATTTAAAAGGTATAACGACTTAGTTTTATACTGATGTTACGTTCGAGCTACTTCAAAAACAACCCAGCCAGTTTCATATCCGAATCAAAGCTGATCGTGTAGGTAATTTCGCTCTTCTCGTATTTGGCTTTGGCAACCACCACCGCATAGGTGATCTCGTTCTGTGTGCTCCCACCGGTTCTCATCTCGCTGATTTCCTGGAATGGACCTGCCGCAGCCACCATAGCGAAGATTTGCGCCATTACATCTTCAGTAAGAGCAGCATTCATTTCATCGGTCATCAATGCTTTCAAACCATCGCTATCGGCTTGGCCTAACATTGAAATCACATTTTCAGCAGATGCCTTTACTTCAGCCTCATCAAAGCCTTCCGGCAGTTTTGCGGCACAGCCAACGAGCAAAACCACGCTCAAAGTAGTTAAGAGTAGCATCGATAACAGTCGGTACAATTTGTTCTTATTCATGAGATGTCTCTTTTCGATAATATTTTCTTGAGTAAACACTATAAATCAACAATAAACTGGCAAACCCAGCGAACAGACCTTCCATCTGTAACACTCCCCAGCCCAACATACCAGCCACCGGGATCATGGCGTCGACCAACCCGTGTGCCAGGATCGCCAGAAGCAGGTATCGCAAGCGTCGATCAAGCTGAAATCCATTCCAAATTATGACCGAGAAACCAACATGCATGATAACTGCCAAGAGCCTTTCGATCAACGGCAGGATGAGCTGATTAGGCCCCAATATACTGACCGTTCCCCACACCGATAAAATCATCCAGACCACTTCGCAAAGCCCATGCCCCAAACCAAACACGACCGGCTCCCAAAATGGGGATCTTGCCGGCTTCAAAGCCAGTGCTTTGAAGGCGAAGCGACCGCTCTCCTCAAAAATGCCGGCAGTCATGGCAATAATCACACCACTCAGAAGGGGGTAGGACATTGCCCAAAGCATAGCCCCTGGTTGTTTTTGTAGCCAGCCAAGTAGCGGCACTCGTGTGAGGATCTGAGTGAAAAGAAAACACAGTGCGCCAAGGAAAAATACGAAAAAAATCTTCCAGAATGTCTGGGTTTTTACAATTGTTTGTTGGGTTTCGGGGATTTCAGTGAGCATCACTTAATTTTAACATAACGAAGAAGTCTTGACGAAAGCAATGTGAGTCACTTCGAATATTGACACAAACCTCTGATAAAATTCACCAAAAGGAGATAATCATGACACAAAAACAATGGGCAAAATCCCCAGATTTCAAACTGGACCTAACAAAAAAGTATTCCGCCACATTCAAAACCGACAAAGGCGATATAAAAGTTGCATTGTTTGCCAGCAAGGTGCCAAACACAGTCAACAATTTCGTTTTCCTTGCTCGTGAAGGCTACTACAATGACACCATCTTCCACCGGGTAATTCCGGATTTTATGGTACAGGGTGGTGACCCAACAGGCACTGGTCGCGGTGGTCCCGGCTATTCCTTCCGTGATGAGTTCGAACCATCCTTGAAGCACAACAAGCCTGGCATTCTCTCAATGGCGAATGCTGGTCCAAACACCAATGGCTCTCAATTCTTCCTGACCCATGTTCCCACCCCATGGTTGGACAACAAACATGCCGTGTTCGGTGAAGTGATCGAAGGTTTGGATGTGCTTCTTTCTATACCCCCTCGTGATCCAATGATGTTTGGTTCACCAGCAGTGAAACTACTAAGCATCGAAATCAGCGAAGAGTAAATGGGAGGTAAGGTGGCAGAAATATCGATCAATGGTCGTGATCTGACAATTGAGCAAGTTGTGAAAGTTGCTGATGAACCGGGTATCCGGGTTTTACTTGCGCCGGATGCAGGGCCTGACATCAAGCGAGCTGCAGATGCAGTTCAACAGTTCATTCGTGATGGGCACATTGCCTATGGCATTACCACCGGTTTTGGAGCTTTCAAAGACAAACTTATCCCGGCTGAAGATGTTGAAAAGTTGCAGGAGAACATCATTCTTAGCCACGCAGTTGGCGTTGGTCCGCTTTTGGATGATCGTACGGTCCGGGCGATGATGCTAATCCGTGCCAACACGCTTGCGAAAGGCCACAGCGGTATCCGCCTTCAAACCATTGAGTTGCTTCTCGAGCTGCTAAACCGCAATATTCTGCCAATCATTCCTTCCAAAGGTTCACTCGGAGCGAGCGGCGATCTGGCACCTCTGGCTCACATGTCCCTACCTCTCTTGGGAGTTGGACAGGTGAAGTTTGAAGATCAAATTCTGGAAGCACGCGAGGCTTTGCACTTAGCTGGTCTTGAGCCGATAAGCCTGGCGGCTAAAGAAGGTCTGGCACTGACTAATGGTACGACGATGATGACTGCCATGGGTGCGTTGTTGGTGGATGCTGCCGAAACGTTGGTGTCAAGTGCCAACTGTGCTGGTGCGTTATCGATTGAGGCACAGAATGGCACTTTGCGAGCGTTTATGCCCCAAATTCATGCCACCCGCCCACAAAAATTTCAGGTTGAAACGGCTGCGCAAATTCGCGATCTGTTAGCCGGCAGTCAGCTGACGCGACCTGATTCTTCCAGCAACGTGCAGGATGCCTACACCCTGCGATGTATCCCCCAGGTTCACGGAGCAGTTCGCAGTGCGATCGACTATGCCCGCCAAGTCGTGGAGACGGAACTCAATTCCGTCACCGATAATCCACTGCTTTTCTTTGAGGATGAGGAAATCGAAGTAATCTCTGGCGGCAACTTCCATGGCGAGCCACTGGCACTTGCACTTGATTTTATGGCAATCGCACTGGCGGACCTGGGCAACATGTCCGAACGTCGTATCGCCAAGTTGATTGATAACCATACTGAGCAATATCCCTCATTCCTGGCTGCCCAGGGCGGGTTGAATTCAGGATTTATGCTCTTACAATACACTGCTGCCGCCCTTACCTCCGAGAACAAGACACTGGCGCACCCCTCCAGTTTGGATTCAATTCCCTCTTCAGGGAATGTGGAAGATCACGTCAGCATGGGAGCCAACGCTGCCAATCACTGCGCACTGGTTTTGGAAAACGTAAGAACGATAGTATCCATCGAATTGATGGCAGCCGCACAAGCCATCGATTTCAGGCTTTTAGAAGCACCGACTCTTCAACAGGGATTAGGCACGTCTGTGGCTATGCGCAAAGTGCGCGAAATTCTGCCCTTCTTCACAAAAGATGCCTTCTTCCAGCCCTATCTGCTTAAGTTGATTGATTTGGTTAGATCTGGTGCATTCTGCCAAAAAATTTGATTTTATCATTTGCCGGGTTGGAAAGATCAACCCGGCAACATTTTTCACATTGAAGACATCAGAAATCACAACACATAAGGACGAGCGGCCTGCCTAACTCCAAACACCCGCAATCTTCGTACCGCAATTAGGGCAGCCACCTTGTTCAATTTTATTTCCTGCCACCCACAAAGAACTCCTGGCAACCAACATCTCACCACAAGCAGGGCAATAGGTATCTTCGTTTCTGCCCATATTTCCTGCATACACATAATTTAATCCGGCGTCTTTACCAATTTTCAATGCATGCTGGATGGTTTCTGGAGCTGTGGGAGGAATATCCCGAAATTGAGGTTGTGGGTAATAGCGGCTGATATGCCAGGGCGTATCCTTGCCTAATTCATTCACAATATACTCCGCTAAGCCTTCAATTTGCTCAGAGGAATCATTGATCCCGGGTATCAGCAAAGTAGTCACTTCCAACCAGACCTCTGCCCGTTTCAAAACACGGCAATTATCCAGTATTGGCTGCAAATGGGCGCCTGTATATTTGTGATGGACGCTTTCATCAAAAGCCTTAATATCAACGTTGATTGCATCCAGTTGGGGCAAATACTCGTCAAGCATCTGGTCGCTCATATAGCCATTGCTGACCCATACATTTTTGAGCCCTGCCTCCCTGGCCAAAATCGAAACATCACGGGCGTATTCATAAAAAATGGTTGGTTCAGTATAGGTGTAAGAAACACTCTGACAGCCGCTTTTCAGAGCGGCTTTTACGACCTGAGCTGGATCGGTAAAAGGCAAATGGTCGGGATCGTTTCGGTCTGAAAGTTGGGAGATATCCCAGTTTTGGCACCAGGAGCAGCGAAAATTACAGCCTGTTGCAGCAATGGAATAACTTTGACTGCCTGGAAGGAAATGGAAAAGCGGTTTTTTTTCGATCGGGTCGACATGGGCAGCAATCAATTTGCCATAATTCAAGCTTTGAAGCTTTCCATCGGTGTTCTTTCGTACCTGGCAGAGACCCTTCCTGCCTTCACGGATTTTGCAGTAATGATTGCAAAGCTGGCATTCAACAACATCACCAGCAGATTTCCACAGTCGTGCTTCATGCATGATGCCTCCTATTCTGTTTCGAGCACCTCGTTGTTCAGGCTTTCGATAACCTGGATGACCGCTGAATTGTCCAGATCTCCATTGCCTGCCGCCACCATGGCATTGAAAAGCTGCGCGTTGATGGCAGTCCCCGGTAAGACTGCCTGGTAATCGTGCGCGCTTTCCATGATGATGTTGAGGTCCTTCGCCTGCAGGCTGGATTTAAAACCAGGCGCACGGTTGCCTGCCAGGAGTCGCTGGGGTTTCACGTCCAGTGTCCAGCACTGTGCAGCACCACTTTTGATGGCTTCTATCACTTTGGCAACATCCACGCCCAATTTTTGTGAAAAGAGCATGAGTTCGGCTTCGGCAACCATTTGTGCGGCAACCATGATTTGGTTGGCAGCCTTTGCCACCTGCCCCGCGCCGGATTCTCCAACATGGGTAATCTTTTTTCCAACCGCTTCCAGCATTGGCATCACTTTTTCTAATGTGTCGGCATCTCCACCCACCATAATGGTAAGGGTTGCATTCCTCGCACCAATATCGCCTCCGCTGACTGGCGCATCCAGCGCTCTGACACCAACTTCTTTCATCTGCCTGTAAATCTCACGGCTGGCACTAGGTTTGATCGTGGAATGATCGACCAAAATCATTCCAGAGTGTGCCCCTTCAATTACGCCGCTGTCTCCTATTACCACGTCCAAAACATCCGGTGTATCAGAGACATTTACAAAAACGACTTCCGACTTCCGCGCAACTTCAGCTGGGCTCTCAGCCAGTTGAGCTCCCATGGCAATGAACCTTTCTGCCTTACTGGCAGTGCGGTTGTAAACCGTCAGGGTGTAACCGGCTTTGATCAGATTCTCCGCCATAGCCCCGCCCATGGCTCCAAGTCCAATGTATCCAAGTCTCATTTTTGTCATAAAAAACTCCTTACAGATATTATAGCCATTTACGTCTTAATTCTTGGATTTCGCACAAAACTTTTGGACGGCATCTCTACCAATCACAAAAGCCTTGCGCCAATTGTTTGCCTATTTCGCCATGCTCAGCACGATCAGCAACAGACCGATAAAATATGAAGCACTATTACTGCGAACGATCCATTTATTATCTGGCATGACGAACCGGTCAAACGTCAGGATAAAGTCAGACAACATAAACAAGAAGGAACCGAGCCCCATCAATGCCCAATTTGTGCCTGGAAGTAAAACCATCAACGCCAGCCCCATAATCCCGTGCAAGCTGATGGAGGTCAAATAAAGCGTCATGGGCCATCTCATTTTGCCCAGTTTCAACTTTTCGGGATATCTCTGCGCCAACCAGATAAACAGCCCTATAAGCAAGACAGCCACCAGGATAACCCACCAAAAATCGGCAAAACTGTGCCCTTGGTCGATCAGGACGGTCATCTCATATGTAAAGAAGCAGATATTGCCGCACAGAAAGAAATCACCTCCACGGCTCAAATCAAAAAGCAAAAACACATCGCCCATCCAGGCAAAAACCAAGGCTACCATCAGAACAAGATGATAACTTTGCAATTGATAATGATCCTGGAATTGGAATATCGCAAAACCAAGAAACATGGAAGCGAGAATTATCTTGTTTGGTGCGCGCCAGGACATTTTTCCACTGTTTCTTGTGTAGAAATAAAGGAAAAGCATGGCAATGTAAGCGATGATAAAGTAGACCATTATTCTCCTACACCTGTCGGAGTATAACCGCGCAGATCGTTCACAAAGTGGTTGAGCGTTCCATCTCCTCCCGAAAGGATGATGGTGTCATCTGCTGGAAGTTTCTCAAAAAATGCTTTCATGTCCTGGATATCTACTACGCTGTGATATTCAACATCTGGTATTTCTGCACAAAAAGCACACGCTTCCTGTTCTCCACAACCATTGTTGGCTTTGGGGTTATGTAAAATATGTTTCACTAATCGCTCCTGTTAGGTATTAATTTTTTTTTCGAAAACGGCTGCTGCTGGTAATTCTGACATAAAAGGGTTGGAGCTGAAAGAAAACTTGCCCAAAAAAAAGTTTCCGTAAAAGTGCTGTTGGTATACAGAACCCCAGTTTGCCAATTATAGCCAGTAAACCTGATTAAGAGGCGTTAATAAAACAACATGGATGTCGAACCCATTGTTTTTCACTATCCACCTCGGGAATTACTCAAAGGTTATACGAGTTATGTTTATTCCCTTGCAATCGCTTGACGTCTGAAAGTTCTGTGATATAAATACTTATTGTATTTGGTAGTTTGCTTTTCAAAGTGCTAGTCATTCGGATCCAAACCCCCAGTAATTCAAAACCAAATTTTTTTAGATCAGAGGAGATCAATTAATAATGGCAGAACGTATCGTAGGAACCGTAAAATGGTTCAATAGTGAAAAGGGTTTTGGTTTCATTACCCCAGATTCAGGCGCAAAAGATGTTTTCGTACATTTCAGTGCAATCACCGCCGCAGGTTACAAAAGCCTGCAGGAAAATCAGAAGGTAGAATTCGTCGTGACCGCAGGACCCAAAGGTCCCCAGGCTCAGGATGTAACAGTTCTTTAGTTTTCTAAAGTAATACCTGAAAGGCTGATCCTCACGGATCAGCCTTTTTTTGTTAACTACACAGATTCGCTGTTTGACTCAGCCTGAGCTCGGTTTGCCATTTCAAACCACTCGATACTAACCAACGCAAAAACCAGTTGAGCAGTGAAGGAACTGAGAAGATTACCGCTTCAGTTCCCCGTAACTGTTTGCTCGACAAAGAATTCCCACATCAGACGAGTTGCATTTATCTCATGACTGGTTTTGCCGGTGATACTTTCGGGCAAGTCGCTTCCACCGGGCCAGGTGTGACCGCCATCAAGAATTGTATAAAACACCACATCCGATCCTGGTTCACAACCCTCGTAGCGCACACCTTTAACATTATCCTTATCCAGATTGAGGTCCTCGATGGCGTAACAGCCATTCATAAGCGCGTACTCTTCAACAAACGCGGGAATATCAGGAAATGGGATGGGGAAACGGTCTGACGGACCACCATCATAAGGCACGATTTTGTCTGCCTGACCATGGAAGAAGATGCCGGGCACGCCCCCCGGGCATTCGGAAAGATCCACGAGATAAGCTCCCGCTACTCCACCAATTGCCGCAATCCTGTTGGGCAAGCTGCAAGCCAGCCTCAGCGACATACCTCCGCCGTTGGACAGCCCGTTGACGTAGATGCGCTTCGGGTCGATGGCGTACTCCCCGCTCAGTTTGTCGATCAGGTCCGTGAAATATTGCAGTTCAATTTGCACTCCAGTCGGATCCTCGGCAGTCTGTGTGACCCGCCACCGTTTGGGAAAGCCCAGCCCCGAAGGGTACACCACGATGAAGCCTTCCTCATCCGCGACCTGGTTCCATTGGCTGACTTCGGCCTGGTTTGCCGGCCATTGTGCAAAACCGTGGATGTTTATTACCAAGGGAACACTTTTTGCCGGGTCGTAAGATTCGGGAACGTACAGCAGGTATTCACGCCGCTCCCCCGAAGAAATAAGCTGTCCGTTGGTATGGTCGATCACGTTCCAGGCAATCAGCCCACACATGAGTAAAAATCCAAAAATGGAAAAAATGATGAGAACGATCTTTAATGCTTTTTTCATGCTATTCTTTCGTTTATCTCTCAATAATCTTACCAGTTAACACAGATACAAAAGCAATTTACTGTGTGAGTTCCATATGGAATTTCAACTTCAAAGGCAAATTTGTTTCACCAATTGTTGTAAAATCATTGCGCGAGCTGATTAATATATTGAGAGAACGATGAAACTTACAACTGACCGTTTGTTACTACGTAATTATTCAGAAAATGATTGGATGGATCTATTCGAGTACCTATCTGATCCCGAAGTGGTGAGATATGAACCCCACCTTCCAATGACTTTAGCAGAAGTCAGAGAGGAATTGCATCGGCGGATACTCTCAGAAGAGATGGTCGCGGTTGAGCTAAAATCCAACGGCAAGCTGATCGGTAATGTATATCTTGGAAAAAGGGAAAACAACTCGCTTGAGATTGGTTTTGTTTTTAATAAGGACTATTGGAAGCAAGGTTATGCCATGGAAAGTTGCTCAGCATTGATCCGCAATGCGTTCGATACTGGTGTAAAGAGGATCTACGCGGAATGCGACCCCGAGAATCAAAACTCCTGGCGTTTGTTGGAAAAGCTGGGCTTCACCCGCACTGCTTACCTCGAGAAAAATGTCTTCTTTTGGAGAGATGAAAACGGAGAGCCAATCTGGAAAGACACTTATTTTTACTCTTTGGCAAGCACCGGGCAAGTTTAATAAATTTTATGATCTGAACTCGATAGAAGCAGTGAAAGGCCGGATTCCCCACAAAACCTCGATTTTTGAAGTCATTTATAAAATAAAGTTCAAGGACCTCACGTTTTTTTTTCCGTTAAATCAGGGTTATTGCGGTATACTAATTCATTGGTAAAACAAACAATATACTACCGGAGGAAAATGTGGATCCAATTATTAATGCTGTTTTAAAACCAAAAAGTATCGCAGTTATCGGTGCGTCGACCAACCCCGAAAAGATCGGTTACAAGGTAGTCGAAAACCTCAAGAATTGTGGTTACCAAAACCCTGTCTATCCAATCAACCCCGACGCCGAAGAAATTCTCGGTTACAAATGCTACCCCAACATCAAGGATGTCCCTTATGTGGTGGACATGGCTGTCGTCACTGTTCCTGCCCGATTTGTATCTGAAGTTACGCGCGATGCAGGTGAAAAAGGTGTAAAGGGTCTCAGCATCATCACCTCCGGTTTCAGCGAAGTTGGCGACCACGCTCTCGAAGAGGAAATCGTCCAAATCGCCCATGAGTATGGTATGCGCATCATCGGTCCGAATATTATTGGTGTTCTCTCCAATAGCGACAAGATGAACGCTTCTTTCTATAATTACCTGCCTTATGAAGGCAAGGCTGCCCTTATTTCTCAAAGCGGTGCGCTTTTGATCGCTATGGCTGCCGCGACCTACACCCGCCGTGTCGGTTTCGACAAAATGATCTCCATCGGTAACCAGGCTGACCTCGATTTTGCAGACCTGATCTCTTACCTGAACGAAGACGAAAGCACTTCCTGTATTACGCTCTACATCGAAGGCATCAAAGACGGACCCAAATTCATGGAAGCCGCCCGTAAATGCACCAAACCGATCATCGCACTCAAAGCTGGCACTTCCGCCCATGGTGCTGCCGCTGCAGCCTCTCACACCGGCTCGCTGGCTGGTAGTGCCAAGGTCTACGAAGCCGCGTTCCAACAGGCTGGCGTTGCCCAGGCAGAAGATCTGAACGACATGTTCGACACCACACTGGCGCTCTCGCTTCAACCGACCATGAAAGGCGATAACCTCCTGATCGTCACCAATGGCGGCGGCGTTGGCGTTTTGGCAACCGATGCAGCAGAAAAGTACGGTCTGCCCCTCAAATTCGCCCCTGAAGACGTGCAAGCAGAACTGCGCAAGCACATGCCTTCTTTCGGTTCCGCCAAAAACCCGGTCGATATCACCGGCGGTGCTGGTCTTGCCGGTTATTATGAAGGCGTCAAATATGCTTACGCGCACCCCTGGGTGGATGGCATGGTTGTACTCTATTGTGAAACGTCCGTCACTGAGCCACAGGAAATCGCGGAAGCCATTTACAACGCTCAAAAAGAATCCGGAGCAACTGGCAAGCCTTTGGCAGTTTCCTTCATCGGCGGCGAACGCTGCGAGAAAGCAACGGAATGGCTGATCGAACACGACATCCCCACCTATGACGCCCCTGACCTGGCTGTCAAAGCCCTTGCATCCCTAAGAAAACAGGACGAATTGCTGCAGACTGCCCACAATGGCATGTACAAACCCAACGATGTAGACAGCGAGAAAGCCCGCCAGATCATCGCCGGTGCCCGCGCAAAAGGTCGCAGCGCACTGACTGAAATTGAAGCCAAAAACGTCTTCAAAGCCTACGGTCTGCCCGTCACCCCCACCGCCCTTGCGCACAGCGAAGAAGAAGCCATCCAACTGGCTGAACAGATCGGCTTCCCGATCGTTATGAAGATCGTCTCTCCAGACATCTTGCACAAATCCGATGCCGGGGCAGTCAAAGTGAACATCAAGAACGAACAAGGTGTCCGCGATGCCTGGAAACTGATTCTGGAAAACTCTGTCGCCTATAAAGCCGATGCCGAAATTGATGGCATCGCCATCCAGGAAATGGCTCCCTGGGCAACTGAAGTGATTGTTGGTTCAGTCAACGACAGCACCTTTGGTCCCACCCTGATGTTCGGTTTGGGCGGTATCTTTGTTGAAGTCATGAAAGACGTCACTTTCAAAGTTGCTCCAATCGATGAAGCCACCGGACTGGATATGCAATCTGAAATTAAGAGTTCCAAAATCCTGCAAGGTACCCGGGGCGAATTGCCACGTGACCAGAAAGCACTGGCGAACGTTTTGGCGCATTACTCCTACATGATCTATGATCTCCGGGACGAAATCGCCGAATCTGATGCCAATCCCGTCATCGTTTATGAAGACGGACAAGGTGTTGCGGTTGTGGATGCGCGCATTATCCTGACCAAGAAATAAGCCTTTGACATTGCCGTATAATTAAGCCACTGTTGGTAAAATCAACAGTGGCTTTATATTTATCTGGAGAGAAACAGAAAGAAAAGATATGAAAAAGAATTTTTTAATTGATATGGATGGCGTTTTAGTTCATGGTTCCAAGATGATTCCTGGTGCCGATTTGTTTATTCAGAGTCTGATTGCAGAAGAACGAAGATTTGCCATTCTGACCAATAATTCCAAGTACACCACTCGCGACCTGGCGCATCGCTTGAAGCAAAGTGGACTAGATATCGGCGAAGAAAACATTTTCACCTCCGCGATCGCCACCGCCGAGTTTCTGAATAACCAACGACCCAACGGCACCGCCTTCGTAATCGGTGAAGTTGGTTTGACCGAAGCGATCCACAGTCAAGGCTTTATCCAAACCTCTGTAAATCCAGATTTTGTAGTTTTAGGCGAAACTTATTCCTACAACCTCGATCAAATCACCAAAGCTACCCGCCTGATTAGCGAAGGAGCACGCTTCATTGCTACCAACCCGGACCCAAGCGGACCTTCGGAGAGTGGGATCGTTCCAGCAACCGGAGCGATGGCAGCCCTGATTGAAAAAGTCACAGGAAAACCAGCTTTTTTCGTGGGCAAGCCCAACCCGTTGATGATGCGTACTGCCTTGAACCATTTTGATATGCACTCCGAAGATACTTATATGGTTGGTGACCGTATGGACACCGACATTCTTGCAGGAATTTCTGCTGGTATGGATACGATCCTGGTGCTATCAGGTTCGACCAAGATAGAGGAAGTCGAAAAATATCCATATCATCCAAAAATGCTGTACGAATCAGTCGCCCATATTGACCTCAAAAAATTAAAGTAGGTTTTTTATGAAGTTCACTCGCCGAGATTTTCTCAAATTCAGCCTTCTGGGGCTTGGCGCTTCGGCATTCAAAATCCAGG
>LSQX01253036.1_pt1 | contig 12953 bp, 10 predicted proteins | sample 654561 | NCBI WGS metagenome assembly LSQX01 (sample SAMN04489861, study PRJNA283612) | anaerobic digester metagenome | isolation source: 4 biogas reactors fed with cattle manure at either 37C or 55C with and... | place: Denmark: Kongens Lyngby | collected 2014 | reverse complement strand
AAATATGCACATTGGTACAGGATTCGGGGTTGATACCGTCGGTGTTGGGGGAATTCGGATTTACGATGGTCAGGCCCTGGATGGTGAGATTATCGCAAAATTCCGGATTTACGGTCCAGAAAGGAGAATTAGCGATGTGCAGACCTTCTATCAAAATGTTTTTGCATTTGTACAATTGAATAAAAGGCGGTCTGAACCAATGCCTGGCCAAGGTGTTTTTCCAGTCCGACTGGGGTTCGACACTGAAACCGGGATTGGCATCCAGCCAGGCTTGCTGGTATTTGGTCGGTTCGGCGTCTTGCAATTCTCCCTTGTAGAACGCCGTTTCCAGTCGCCAGGTCTCTTCCCACCAAGCCCGGCCGTTACCTTCGAGTCTTCCTCTGCCCTTTATAGTGATGTTTTCGGCTTCGTAAGCATAAATCAGAGGATGAAAGCTCTTCATCACCACTCCCTCGTAACGCATTTCGACGTAAGGCATATATAAGTCGAAACGATCCGAAAAAGACAACACGGCTCCGGCATCCAAATCGAGCGTAATGTTGCTTTGGAGCCTTATGGGACCGGTCAGATAGGTACCCGAAGGAAAATACAAGGTGCCGCCACCTTGGGAACTCAGTTTATCGATTGCTTTAGAAATAGCATTGGTATTCAGTGTTTTGCCATCGTTTTTTGCGCCGGCTTTGAGTGCGTTGACAGTAGTTGCTTCCGCGTAAAAAGGCAATAAAAGAAGCCATGCCAGGCTGATCAGATTTTTCATTGTCTATGAATTGAATAAGAATTCCGGCCAGAAATAACTGCCCGGTTTCAAGGTTATAAAAAGAGAAGGTTCAGGCATCAATTGTAAGCGGACCACTCCCGGAGCCAATTCGTCCACCGGTTTAAATGTCGTCCAGTTGAGCCGGTTCAGCAGACTCGCAGCCGTCGCACCTCCTTCGATGAATAATTCGGCCGGTTTGATTTGCTGTAAAATCAATTGCAAGGCATCGGTAAAACGAGCTTTGAGTTTGTGGGCGCTGTTCTCGTAGCTGATTGGTTTTGAGGCAATCCTTAGGGCCAAACGGGGTTCTTTTTTCCAGGCTTGCACACAGGCATTCGCCCAGGCAGCCGGAGCGGCCGGATCCGGTTCCTGCTCCGAACTCAATTCCGGGGGCATTTCCATCAGAGTTACCCCCTGCTTTCTTAAATATTCGTCGTAATCCAGACTGTGTTGATGAGCGCTGCCACAGATCATCAGAAAATGGTGCATCGAAGGAACAGGCGGCTTTTTACGTTGTGTATGGGGTCGGTAATTGATACCGGCGGTAAGGATCAGGCCCCGCTTGATTTGCTCCTCGAGATAGGCCTCCCAAAAAGCGGCACTGCCGGCCGGTAAAACATCCGGGCCACATTGCAGGGCGCTGTTGCGTAAATCTTCCGGATGACAGGCATCCGGAATACTGAATTTTATTACCGAGGCCGGCTCTTTTCCGGGCAGACGCTCTTGCAGTATCTCCATTACATCCGACGAAGAGGCAGGGAACTCAGGATCCAGGCCAAAAGCCGTTTTGTTTAATTCAATTCCGTCAATAAAATACTTTCCGTCGCGAATGCAACGTTCGGCTCCGGGATTGGCCGGCTGGATCAGTAAACTGCTTTTGCCCGTCAATCGGGCCAGTGTATTCAGTTCGGGTAACACCCAGCCTCGTAATACGGAATCTATTTTTTTGAAAATATGCATAGACCCGGCCTGTTTGAGCGTTTCACCCAGTAAACGGTTTACCCGGCAGGCCTCTTCTAAGGTGCCGGATCTTGTATCACAGGCAATTACCAATACAGCTATTCCCTCTTTTGTATATTCCTGCAAACGCTCTTCGCCCGGGATTTCCATAATCATGGCCGCCCCGACTCCGTGACGCAAACAGATACCGACGGTTTCGGCTGCTCCGGTTAAATCGTCTGCAATAATGATAATCATTGAATTCTATTTTTGGCCATTTTCAAGGCGTAATCGATCGAAATGAGCATAGCGTCTTCGCAGGCTATCCCCTTGCCCGCAATTTCAAAGGCAGTGCCGTGATCCACAGAGGTTCTGATGATGGGTAAGCCCAAGGTTATATTGACGCCTTTAACACTATCCATTTTCTGGGTTTCATTATTCCACTTAAATCCCAGCAACTTAAAGGGGATATGTCCCTGGTCGTGGTACATGGCTACACAACCGTCGTAACGGCCCTGCACCGCTTTGGTAAACACAGTATCCGGAGGCAGGGGCCCTTCCACCAGATAACCTCGCCGTTGAGCTTCCTCTACCGCCGGGACGATTTCTTTGACCTCTTCATCGCCAAACAAGGCGTTTTCGCCGGCGTGGGGATTCAGGCCGGCCACCGCCAGACGGGGCCTGGCAATACCAAACTGCACGCAGGCCTTGTTCAAAAGTTCTATTACATCGAGCACTCTTGATTTGGTTACGCGGTCGCAAGCCTGACGCAAAGACACGTGAGTACTGACGTGTATCACTCTGAGGGCGTCATCGGCCAGCAGCATGGCGTAATTTTTGGTGTTGGTGTAATGAGCATAAATTTCGGTATGTCCCGAAAAGGCGTGTCCGGCCTTGTGGATAGACTCCTTGTTGATGGGCGCCGTAACAGTGGCATCCACCTGAGAAGTCATGGCCAGATCGATCAGGCAGCGCACCGCCTCGAAAGCCGCCCCGCCTGCCATGGCAGACACTACTCCGTATTGTAACTTGCTTAAATCAACGTTATGCAAATCATACACATCTATGGTTCCGTACTCAAAGCGAGCCTCCGGAATGCTTTGAACCGGATGAATTTTCAAGTCCTTACTCAGTAGTTGTACGGCTTGTCGCATAACTCCGGCATCTCCTACCACCACAGGCCGGCAGGCGGCATAAACCTCCGCAGAAGATAAGGCTTTCACAATGATCTCGGGGCCGATACCGGCGGGATCGCCCATGCTGATTCCTATAACGGGTTTGGTATTATTTGTTTTGTTCATTGCGATCATACTATAGATTGATAAATACTCAGGGCATCTTTCCACTCAAGTTCTCTGGGATTATTATTCAACAAGCGCTTGACGTTCATGGCCATGTCTGCCAACTGCGGTAAATCTTCCCGTTTAACTCCCAGCGAAGACAAGCTTTGAGGAATACCGCAATCGCGGGAAAGTTCTTGTATGGCTTTTATTCCCGACCGAGCCGTAGCCTTCAGGTCTCCTTTATCCGGGAGACCCATAGCCAAAGCTATTCGAGCATTTTTTTCCAAATCGGCTTCCATGTTGAACAACATTACGGCAGGCAACAAAACGGCGTTGGCTAAACCGTGGGAAAAATGATATTTCCCGGCCAGGCCGTAGGATAAGGCATGCACTGCCGAAGTATTTACCGGGCCCAGACAAAGTCCTCCATACATAGAAGCCAATGCCATGGCAGAGCGGGCTTCAATATTGTTGCCCTCCTTTACCGCTGTTTTCAGATTTTTGTAAACGTACTCAATTCCTTTGAGGGCGTACAGATCTACTGCCGGGTGGGCGTATTTGTTGGTATAAGCCTCAATACAGTGGCATAAAGCATCCATGCCCGTTTCGGCAGTGAGTTTCGGGGGCAGGCTAAAAGTCATCTCCGGATCGATCAATGCCGTATCGGGTATCAGCCATGGGCTGATGATGCCTTTTTTCTCGCCGTCGCGCAAATCGAACAAAATGGCGTTGGGCGATACTTCGCTGCCGGTTCCCGCCGTGGTGGGAACACAAATCAACAGATTGTCCCGGCTGTCGAGCAGATTTTTACCAAAAACATCGGAGGGCTTTTGGGTACCCGAAGAAAGGGCGGCCAACAGCTTGCCCACGTCGAGCACGCTGCCCCCGCCGATGGCCACGATTGCCTGGGGGCCGAAGTCTTTGCTTTGCGGGTGCAGGTTTTCAAAGATTTCCGTGTCGGGCTCGGCTTGCCAGGAATAATCCAGACACAACAACTCCAACCCTTTCTCGCGCGCGTTCCCGATGCTTTTTTCTAAAACAGCCCAAAGGGGATGAGTAGATAAAAGCAACACCTTTTGTTTTTTCCCAGCCAATACAATATCCACCCAGTCTTGTGCACAGCCGGCGCCAAAGATTATATGTTTGGGTTGTATCAGTTCAATGCTTCTCATAATCAGTTAATTTTTGCCCGGCTTTTTGTAATCGAAAATGGTCAGGCCCTTTTCCAATTGGGGTTTCGGGAAAAACAAACTGGCCACATAACCCACTACCAATACAATCAGATGACTGTAAACGCCCAACATGTACTTATGATGGGGAAAGTTCATTGAGCCTAAATCGAGAATCAGGCGTTTGCTGCCTCCAACCTCGACGGATGTACTGGTTAGGACCGCATAGGCCGTAAATAACACACAAACCAGCATGCCGATGTACAAACCTTGTTTGTTGGCCCTTTTGCTGAAAAGCCCTAATAGAAAGATACCGACTATCCCGGCAGAGAAAATGGCGTATAATTCAAAAATCACACCCAGCACCCCTTCACCTTCCCAAACGGCGTAAAGACTGGCTACACCTATGGAGGCCAAGCCCGAAACGGCAACCAATATTCTGCCCATATTCAGCCGTTGTTTATCGGTGCAGTTTGGTTTCAAACGCTGATAATAATCTTCCACCCCGATGGCAGCCAGACAATTCATGTCCGAATCGAGGCTGGAAATGGCAGCAGCCACCAAGGCTGCGATAACCAGACCAACAATACCTACAGGTAGTTCGTTTATGATAAAATAGGGAAAGACTTCGTCTGCTTTCAAACCTTCGGGCAGTACGGCTGTTCCGGAATGATAGAAAAAATACAAGGCGGTACCTATCAACATAAACAAGGTCCAGATGGGCACACTGAGGCCTACTCCGATGTAAGCCGCTTTTTTGGCATCTCTGTCGGTTTTGGCAGTCAGATAGCGTTGTACTATAGTCTGATCGGTGCCGTATTTTTGCAAGGCATAAAAAATCCCGTTGATAGCCATAACCCAAAAAGTCAATTCGGCAAAATTGAAGTCATAAGGACCAAAACCAATCTTCTTGGTAGTGATGGCTTCCGTAAGGACCGACACAGGTCCTCCTTCGGGCCTGAAAAGCAATATCCCGGCACAAAGCAGGCCTCCGCATATCAATAAAATTCCCTGAATAACGTCCATCCATATCACACCCTCCATACCCCCTAACAGAGTAAGCAACACAATGGCTATACCCAAAAACCAAATAACCCAGATTACATTGACACCTATCATGCTGTGAAGTGCCAGACTGACAAGATACAACACAGTGCCCATTTTCGAAAAGTGGGTAAGGATGAAGGCTAATGAACTGTAAATCCGGGCCAAAAATCCAAAACGCCGTTCAAAATATTCGTAGGTACTTAAACGAATCATTTTGCGGAATAAAGGAACAATCAGCCATATCAGAAATACCAACACTACCGGAACCATCAGGCCTTGTACCAGCAAAATCCAGTTGCCTTTGTAGGCGGCGGCAGGATAAGCCAAAAAGGTAACACTGCTTATCAGCGTAGCAAAAATAGATAAGCCTATAGCCCAGGAAGGGATTCTTTTGCTGCCGGCAAAATAATTGTCGGAACTCTTTTGGTGTTTGGCGAAATAAATACCAACAAAAACGGTTAATAGCACGCTTATCAGGACAATGCCCAGATCTATCCAATGAATACTATTCATTTCTCTCTAATTTATTGAATTGTTCTGTTATTGATTTTTCTTCTGTAGCAGACAAAGCAGTCAGGGGAGGCATCATAGTAGTGCCACACAAGCCCCTGGCTTTCATCAGCACTTTTAATGCCGCCAGGGAACTGCCCAGATTGCGGCCTTTTTGATACAATTCCGCCACACGATCGGTCTGTTGCTGATAATGCAAAGCGGCAGCGGTATCGCCGGCAAGTACTGCTTTATATAATTTATAATACATTTCCGGAACCACATTACCTGTACTGGGGACAATACCGTCGGCACCAAGTATCAAACTATTCGCTCCTTGCGCACCCCAGCCGCAGAAAAAAGAAAAATCGGAACGATTTTTATACTTCTGTATGCATTCGTTCAAACGTGCGGGATCCCTTTCGGAATCTTTCAATCCGGCAATATTGGGGTGTTGGCTCAATTCGGCTACCAAGTCCAGTGGAAGCGACATTTGGGTTGTTGCCTTGATATTGTACATGAGAACCGGCACGGCTAAAGTATCGGCCAAGGTCAGGTAAAAAGAACGCATTTGATCTGCCGAAAGCGGGTAATACGACGGCAAGGTAGAGACAACGGCATCAACGCCCATATCGGCATACATTTTGCTGCGATCCAACAATTCGCTCAGTTCGTTACCTACCAGTCCGGCATAGACTTTTTGGGTTCCGCTTTTTGCTCTGCAGGCTGCTCGTATGCAGCGCAAACTTTCTTTCCTCGAAACGGAAGAAGATTCACCCGTTGTGCCCAATACCAGCGGAGATATGGAATGGGCCGAAAAAAGCTTCATAATACGCTTAACTGCGGCAGTATCCACTCTTAGGTCATTCAGCAAAGGAGTGATCATAGGTACCACCACTCCGGAAAAATTCTTGGTCATTCGTTTTAGATTATTAATAGTTTAGGGTTCAATATTTCTGATGATTAACGGACCTCTTGTATTCTTCTTGATTCATCTATTTCTTTTTTAAAGAAGATTCGGCAATGACCAAGTCGGATTTCAATACGTACCTTTTTATTTCCCCGGGTTTCTCAGATTCAAGTTGATCGATTAAAACAGTTACGGCTTTCCTGCCCATTTCTTCGACCGGTTGTCTTACGTAACTAATGGCCGGACAATAAAGATCAAACACGTCTCCTCCGTCAAAACCAAACACAGCTAGGTCTTCGGGGATACGTACCTTTAGTTGTTTGAGCACATACAAACCCTGAATGGTAAGCGAATTATTCGAGAAAATCAAGGCCTCAAGGTTTTTGATTTGATGCTGTTCAAAAACCTGCAGCATTGTTTCTTGATACTTATCCTGAGGCAATTTGAGTACGTTAATACTATTCTTCAGGCCCGCTTCCTGCATAGCCTCGCAGTAACCTCTTACGCGTTCCGTCATATGCAGGAGTTCCGATTCATAACTTACAAAACCTATTTTCTTGTAACCCTGCGACAAGAGGTGCCGGGTAACTTTTTTGCATGCTTCGGCATTATCGAGCGACACCGATAAAGTGTTTATTTTGGGGAAATACCTGTCGACCAAAACCATGGCATACTTTTGGAGGTATAAATCGGCAATGAGTTCTTCTGAATTTTCACAGGGAACCACAATAATTCCATCCACTCCCTGATTGGCCAAAGTATTCATAAGCTTCGACAAATGTTCGGGCCTTTCATCGGAACTGCCGTAAATGACCGTGTAGCCTCTTTCAGAGGCAGCACGTTCTATTTCGCGGGCGAGAGTGGCAAAAAAAGGATTGGAGATATCGGCCACCACCAAGCCAAGGAGACGACTTCTGCCGCTCCTGAGACCTCTGGCCATGATATTGGGTTGATAGTTTAACTCCTTGGCCTTGGCCAACACTTTACGAGTGGCCTCCTCACCGATTCCATATTGTTTTGCCTTGCCGTTGAGCACCATCGATACCAAAGCGGACGACACTCCAACGGCTTGCGCGATGTCTTTCAGAGATACTTTTTTCTTAAACGCCATAATCAAAGTGTTAGGCTGACAAATGTAATACTAAACCGTTTTAACACAAAATTGTCCGGGTGGTTTAGCTTAGTACGGTGAAATATCAACAGTGATTTTTTCAATAGTTGGTTTTTGAGCTACTTTTTTGCCATTGCAAAAGATAAGTAAACCTTGGCCTTTATTGAATTTCTTTCCGGATTTATCCCACACGACGGCTATATTCTTCCCATGGTACATCAAATTATCCAAACAAAACCAATCCCATTGTTCCTGGGGAATCAGCGGATTAACTACCAATATATTATCTTCTCCCGGACGTAATCCCATCAAGCCCGTAATGATCAGATCGGCAAAAGTGGAATGATTGTAATAGCGGCTGCGCAATTGATCGCCTTTCAACCAATAGCCTGTAACTTCGTCCAGGTATTCGCCTATATAGGGTCGGCCTCTGTGGTATTGAGATTCCACGTAAAGATTCATCAATTCATAGTAAGTGGCTTTGTCCACGTAATTTTGCTCATAATTGTTGAGCACATTGGCCATAGCCGTCATTGTCTGCGAGCTGGCAAAAGGCCAGACCGCACCATCCCATTCGCATTGACCCACTCCGCGAGTGCGGAATTCAGGGTGCCGTCTTTCGGCAGTAGTCAGGCCGTAAGGAGCTAAAAAGCCCTCCGGATCTTTGACCTGCAACCAGGCTTCTTCGTAATTTTTCCCTAGGTCGGGTAAATTAAAATACCAGGGAATATAACCGATGGCTTCGCGAGCTTGCGCCAGCTGGCCGTTTACCCAACGTGTTTCAAAAAATTTCCTTTCGGGATGCCATAAGTTGTCTTGTACCATTTTTTTTATGGTATCGGCTTTGGCTGCATACAGGGCAGCTTTGGCCGTCTCTCCGCTTAGGCTGAACATTTTTGACAAAGCGAGGGCATTTCCATACATATAACTATTAATGGTGGGACGGGCATTCTTGATGCGTCGTCCCCCGCTGACGGACTCTTCCATGCCATCCTGCACATCGCCCTGCCAGTACATGCCGTCGGGCAAACGGTGATCGCCTTCCCAGTCTCGGTATTCCTTTTCCAGGTCGGGCAACAAATCGAGCATATACTCTTTGTTACCGTCGGCAAGATACCTATTGTACACGGCATAGGCAGTCCATGAACTGAAACTGCGCAATCTTTTCATGGGAGCCCCTTCGTTACCCCTGAACCACACATGCAAATACTGATCAAGGTATTTGGAATCGTGCAGCCAGCGGGTTTCATAAATATGATGTCCCAACGCACAGGAAATCATATTGTACTTATCGGCATAAGAACGTTCCACCAAAAATTCGTTGATAACAAAACCAAGCGGAGTTTCGCGAATACCCTTGCGCAACGACCACCAACGGAAGTACCACATTTCCTCGAAATTATCCTGAGGACAACTGAACAAGGGAATATTGGCCTGCATCCAGTCCCAGGACTCCGCATTAGGTATGGCCTGAACGATGGGCTCATCTTCCATGCGGTTAAAATAATCAACGTAATGTTTAAAATCTTTGGCTTTGAGAATATTGGCCGATTTGGGTGTTTTGGTTTTCGCCTGACAGGAGGCAAACGAAAGGACCGTAAAGCCGATTAACAGCAAGGCGACTAATTGTTTTTTCATAAGAAATATATTCATTATTGATTATTACCGGTAGCGGGAGCCGTTTCCAGTGAGTAAATACGGAAACAGGCCTCGGGATCGACGGCATCTGCAGCCGGCAAATCAGTGTAACGGTCGGCCGGAGTTTCTGGTGTAGGATGCAGACGTGGTTCTCCTGTTCTGAACACTACCCTTTCGAGGCTGGCCGCAGGTGCGTAAAAAATACGCCCTACTTCGCGGCCTGAATTGATTTGCACGGTATAGTAACGCATCTTAGTGTCGACATTCAATTTAATCGTATAACTCTTACCGGCTTCGTAGCTGCCCAGACTGGAATAGCGAGCTCCGGATTTGCTGTACATTCTGCCGTCGTCGTTGAAGCTGATGCGGATGGAGGGCTGCCCCTTGGCGTCCTGTACCTCCATATGCAAAGTTCCGTGATCGTTTTGTACGGTTTGGATTTCGGCGGTCACCGTAAATTGTGCGGAAGCCGGAAATATCTTTTCGGCTTTAGCGTAATCAAAAGGATCTTTATCGCGTAGAGTGAGGCTTTTACGGCCTGCTTCATCTTTTTCAATGCGGGTGCTTGCCCATTGCAGGTCGTAGGTATTCCACAAAGCTGTTTCACAACCGTCGGGCATTTCGTCAAAGACCTCTCTGGTATGTTTAGCGGCCTTACTACAAATCGGTACAGGTACCGAGGATACCCAAATATCTTCTTTGTTCATACTGTAGGTCAGCCACATTTTTCCGTCGGGAGGAGTGCCGTTGCCCTCTTGAATGCCCCGTACATACTGGGGGCCGTAAGATTTATACTGTCCTCCGTAGCGCATGGCCGTTATTTCGCCGTGCACCAGCATCAGATCGGTGTATTCCAGTCCGTCTTTGGAGGTGGAAACGGCCAGAGGCCAACGATATTCCGAGGGATTGTAAACGGTGGCGTATTTGCCGTCCGAAGTACGTTGTCCCCATATCTTGGCATTGCTGTTGACAAAACCCCTGGCCCGTTCTACCGGTTCGGCCCAGGTTTTTCCCCCGTCTGCACTAATGGAAGTAAGCGCATGTTTCCATAAACCTACCACCCGGCCGTCGGGCAGATGATAATACGAGAAGGCTTTGTATTGTTTTTGGAGCGGAATAAGCGGATCGTTGCGATCAGCTTCTTCCACCATTTGCATCATATACAGAGGATTGGCCAGTATTTCATCGCAAGCCGCCACAAAATCGGCTTCGGGACAGCTTTTATAAAAAGGGTAAAGGCTGTTCTCTTCATTGAAAGATTGATTGTAACGCAAAAAATAAATGGGCCCGTAGGTGCCGTCGGCTTTTATTTCGCGTACTACCCGGCCTACTCCCATACCATCGTTGGGATCGTCCTTGGGGAAAAGAGCTATTCCGTAATAAGCCAACGCGAGGAGTTTATTATGTGAGGAAACATAAAAGCCCACCCGCTGATGCATCACGGCCAGGGCGTCTTTGGCCACTACCTCACTGCCCGGCTTTTTAAAACCGTCGGGAATTTTATACTTGGGAAAAATCACTTCGGGTTTTGACCAGTTTATACCGTCCGAAGAGCGGACTAACAAAGTATGACAGGGAGGAATATGCTCGCTGACGGAATCGCTGAGGTATTCCACAAAAAAAGTATTGCTCCAATAGGCCATCATGGGAGCGTGGTTGTACGTCCAACCGTAACCGTCCGAACTTTCGGGCTTGCCCCGGTTGGCACGCATTATCTGAACATTGTGCACACCTATGGCCGGAGGCAGTTGTCCGTGGTGATAGTCCACATTGGACATGCTTGTTCCGGTATAATGCACCCTGTCTGCCAAAGGGCCGGATTTGGAAGCAGTTTGCGAACAGGATACCGTCAAAACAAACAAGAGCAACAAAGTGCTTATAGCAGAATATTTCATTGTTGAGGACATTATTGGTTATTCGATTCAACTTGTTGGCGTTTTTCCATTTCTTTTTTCAAAGCCTTCAGCACTTTATGGTCTGCTTTGAAAATAGTGCCGTGTTTGTGTCCTTCGGGAATACTTATTTGATCGTTCGCGTTTTCGAAATGTACAAAGTCTTTTGTAAACACAGCTTCGTAGGTTTTCTTGCGATAAGCGTCAAAATAGATCAACCAACCATCCGCCACTTTTACCACCGATGGTCCTTCGGTATAAATCTCGGTAAAAGGCTCACTAGCCGGGCCAAAGGGGCCGGTCATGGAAGAACCGAAGGCCACTTTCAGGTTCCGTTCCGGACGGGTATTGTCTTTGAGTACCAACACCACATCGTCTTTTGCTCTAGGAACCATCACAGCATCAATCACACTGAAGCCGGGATCGTAAAACAACTTGGTTTCGGAAAACTCCTGAAAATCTTTGGTAGTGACGTAATACATACGGTAGTTACCGGTTTCTTCCTCAATCCCCTTTTCGAAACGGTAAGGAATACAAGAAGCCCAAATAATGATGAACTGAGCCTGAGTTTCGTCGTAATGAATTTCGGGAGCCCACACGTTCACGGTGGTAGTATCAAAAGCCATAACCGGAAGGAAGCGTTGTTCCGACCAGTTAATCAAATCTTTGGACGAAGCATAGCCGAAACCCAAATCTCCCCTCCAGGAAGAGGTCCATACCAGATGAAAGGTTCCGTCGGGAGCCCTGACAATAGAGGGATCGCGCATCACCTGCTGATTCCCGACTGCGGGTTTTAAAAAAATACCGCCCAGGTCTTCCCAGTGATAAGCATCTTCACTGTACAAGAGCCTCAGGCCATCGGTAGCCGGTTCGTTGAATGAGCTGAACATGTAAACCTCTTTGGGAGTACAAGCCGTAAACAACAGAACGGTCAAAAAAGGAACAAGAAACTTTTTCATAATAGCTTGTTTTTGGGTTATTTGAATAGAATACATTTTGCTTTATAGAATAAACATTCTTTTAGTTTGTTTGGCGTAACCACAAAACATCTTTGCCAGTGGTTTTAAATACGGTGCCGGCCCGTACCTGAAAGACTTTACCCTTCGTCCGGCCACTGACCGGGTCTATCCATTGCGCCCGGAAGGGCTTGGTTTCCTTAGTTAGATCTACCTCTATAAGGGCATCGTCCGACGGATAGGCAATATAAGCCTGTCCGGCCTTAGCCATTAGCCAACAGGCAGCAGCAAGGGGGCTGAGCGAAGCTGCGTCCTTCAGAAAATCTTCGGGCAGGTCTTTGGGTAATACGCAGAAAGAGGCGCCGGCCATAAAAGCTGCCCAGGCAAATTCCGGGTAAGAATCGGCCGAATAGACCACAGCCTTTTGAGGATATTGCCGGCGATAGCTGCTTACCATATTATAAACCTCCGAGGCCGAGGTTTTGGCCGGTTTTTCCATACGTTCAAATTGGCGTGGAGCAAGATTCAATCCACCTTTGGGGGCAAACTCTTTGCCGTTTTCATCCACATACCAATAGCGAATATCGACCGCTTCTACCACTTTTGAACGCACGGGGTCTTTCAAAATGGCGTCCTGCACTTCCTTGGTGGTACTTAGGGCAATCAACGCGTTACAACCGGTTTCTTTTTCCCACTCGGAAACAACATCCAACCAAAATTCCACAAAATGCAAAGGACCGGTAAACTCGGCGCTGATAAAAT
>LSQX01066580.1_pt1 | contig 12954 bp, 11 predicted proteins | sample 654561 | NCBI WGS metagenome assembly LSQX01 (sample SAMN04489861, study PRJNA283612) | anaerobic digester metagenome | isolation source: 4 biogas reactors fed with cattle manure at either 37C or 55C with and... | place: Denmark: Kongens Lyngby | collected 2014 | reverse complement strand
TGATTAAAAGTCATAGTCATTAAAAGTATTATTTGCAAGGTCAAGGCGATTATTATAACCTTCTTCATCACCATCTTTAATCATTGCGTTCCCCAACATGGTCTGAAGAGGAGTGATCTCACCAACACCATTTCTCAGATCTAAAATGGATACATTATGTGTGGTTTCATCACTTAAGTATCCGGTACTTGCGTAAATCCCCGGTTCTAATTCAATGTCTCCGTTTAAGTTATCCCAGTCAACTGTATAATGCCAGGCACCGTCATTCAGCTTCCAGTCTATTTGTGCCGTATGATTAACACTGTGTATACCAAGAGAATCATGATCAGTTTGTTCTTCATCAATAAATTTTAGCAGCTCTGAATCAATTGAAAAATACAACTCGGTTGAGTACTCATTTTCACTTGCTATCAATGAGTCCGGTGCTTTAAACGATGTGGGGATTGCGGATGCTGCTGATGCAAGGGGAATCATTGTTAGCAGCATTATTGCTGTTAGGAATATTGCAAAAACTCCTCTTTTCATCATATAACCTCCAAAATTTTACTTTATGACAGGCGCTTGCGAAACGCCATAACGCACTTAATTACTATCTTTCTTAGGGTTTAAAAGGTATAACACCTTACATTTTGAGTTTCAATATCACCTGTTAAAATCGTTCAGCTTTTTATGGTTTCGTATGCCTTGGCTCATTTATTCGTTTTGACAGCATCCCGATACTGAATGATCAGTTCGGCGCGGGAATGAACGTCCAATTTTTTATAGATTCCCGTCATGTGCGTGTTTGCCGTAGAATATTTCACGGAAAGCTGTTTTGCCGATTCCTTCAGAGTATAACCTTCGAGCAGGAGAAGGAAGAGCTCACGCTCACGCGGTGTCAGCAGGGCAAGCCGCTCGGACGGTTCGTTAACTATGATTTTTGAAGATATATTACCCGGCGGCGCGTCATCGCTTACTTTTTCTGATGGGGGGGCATCTCTTTCACGGGGTGTACGTTTCGGTTTGAGAATTTCGAACCATTTCAAATTTCACACCTCCTGCATATGATTCTTTGATTTGCAATACAAAACTATGGTTATAGATTGAAGCATTTGATCAAAATCGTCTATTCATTAGTTCTACTGAAATGCAAAATATAGGGCCTCATTAGAACTAATGAGACCCTTTTTTTGTATAGCTTTTATTCATTGATATGATCTTTGAACTTGATCAGAAGTTCTGCCCGACTGTTAATAGCAAGCTTCCGATATGCCGAAGTGCAGTAAGTATTGACCGTGGAGTAAGCGATAGGAAGTATCGCCGATATCTGCCTGAGCGTATAGCCTTGCAGAAGTAAATCACACACCTGTGCTTCACGCTTGCTCAGAGCATACGGCTTAAAAAATGCAAGCCGTCCCCCACCGACCTCAGTATGGTTGGAATCATATCCCCAATCGTTAACATAGTCCGCATGCTCCATGAGGGGCGATACAAACATAAAGGCGATCATGACCACCGCCGACACGATAGATGCTGAAACTGAGACCTCAAAGGTTCCGACCCGTGTGATCAGGTTGCCCACCACTATTCCCAACACTCCGCCCAGAATACCGATAAAGAGAATGGATATTCGTATATATCGCATGCTGTCATATTTTTTACCGATTACACCGATGATGTAATACATATTAATCATTCCTATCGTACTTCCAAGCCCGAGTAAAACGGAAAATGGGATGGCGAGTACGGGTGACTGCGGGGTAAAGGCATTGCATAAAAGCCCCACGGCAACACTGGAGAAAGTGATGTTTCCCAGCCAGATGAACGCTTTTTTTGTAAAGGCATAGCAAAGTATATAAACAAGACATCCCACAAGCCCGCCGATGTAGTATCCGCTGAAAACAAATGAGCCGGAAGCGACCGCCGCGATGTTGAGAATACCCTTTCCCGCGCCCTTGCATAAAATCGCGGTTCCACAGTTGAATAGAAGTGAAAGGTACACATACCGGTGCATCACAGGCTTCTCGTCAGTGTCCTGATCGTTTGGAACCTGTTCCTTTTCTCTTTTGATAAACAGAATGGTACCTAATGAGCACAAAAGAAACGCAAAGGATATGATTGGTTCAGCAAGGCTGGAATAGCTGTGCTCCTTAATCAGAGATATCAACTGAATCAGCCCGTTGGCGGATACAACCGCGTAGAGCTTTTCAGTATTGTTAAGGGTAAATACAAACGGAATCAGAATACATATGTTGACGCAGCCGATGGCGATAGCACCGGTTATTGCAGCGATCATTTTAAGCTCCATGGTCTCGAGTGCGTAAAAAAGTGCCATACTTAGAATAATCAGCGCCGCTCCAATCCGAGCGGCATTCAAAAACCATTCTTTTCGTATCACAAGGACGAACACTGCCGAGGAGAGAAGATTTACCATGTGCATGACGCTTCTGATTTGTATAGCAAATGAGGAGTCCAAAGCAGGCGAAGCAGTCCACCAGGTTGCAAACACGATCACCCAGGCATAGTAGAGGATCCATATAACCAGATACGGTGCGTTTTTTCGCCTAAGACCATTCGGATGGACGACATTTTCCGGATTGACTATATTGTTGATTTTCATCGCTAACCTCGGCACTTAAGATTGGTTACACTATAATTATTATTGTAAACCCAAGGTTAACTATAACACAATATCATAAGTTTTATAATTAGGTCTTTTGTAGCAAAAAACAGCAGAGATACAGATGCAAAAGTGCAATCTGCTCCATTGCTATCAGCAGTCTCTTGCTTTTCTCTTATTTTAGTAAGATTGTGTTGCGAAGATTTTAAGAAGCTGAAACTAGATATCTTTACGCATAGCATTTTTGACAAAAATCAATACAAGTGCTCCCCATTTTATGTAATCCGGTTTCCTCCAACGGAAGGTGCCCCGCATTTTCAATCATAACAAGGTTTTTTTCACACTTAAGCCTGTCATAAAATAATCGGCTTAATGACACATCCGTCCACTGATCATCTTCAGGGTGGACTAATAATACCGGGCATTTGTCAAATTCTTCGGGCTCTATCTTCAAGCAGGGGTTAACCATGCTGTAGATAAAAGACATTGTAACTCTGCTCCCCGGCCCTCTTTCATCCCGTACTAAAATACTGGCAAGCTCATCGTTGTTTACAAGTGCTTTCGTGTTTGCGACTAATTTCATCGGTATTTTCCAATTTGGTATTAGCTTGTTTGCTAAAGGTAAAAAGCTATGGCTGATCTTACCTATCCAGGGTTTTCTTGCGGTTTGTTCCATAACGATTGGTATGCGTTGATCCAAAAAGCAAGATGCCATTATCCCATATATGTTTGAGCATTTGCAAGCAATCTGGTAAGCTAGTAAGCCTCCCACACTCAGACCAAATAGAATAATTTTCCTCTCCATCTTTTGATAATGTTCAACGATGTAGGATCCGCACTCTACCCACATATCGTAAGTTATAGAACAATTATTAGATACAACAGTGTTTCCGAATAGTGGAAAGTCAGGGCAAACAACCTCATATCCTGCATTGACCAGTGGCAGGACTACGCTTGATAATATACGGCCATTGCCTGCAACCCCATGCAAAGCTATAATAGTTCCCTTATCACTATTTCCATTGTAATGGTCAATATGAATTTTATTTTCATTCCAATCAATAAAATATTCTTTCGGCAAATTATCGTTATGAAGCTTGTATTTTTGAGGAAGATAAGATTGAAGAAGTTCCCATTTGCTTTGGTTTACATAGTATTGCATAAATCAATCCCTCCTTATTCCTGATTTTCCATCCTGACTATCCCGAAGCATAAAATCCTGAAAATTTTCGTAAACTCAATCTTCGCCTTTTCTGAATTGCCATATTGAATTAAAATATACTTTACACATTCGATGAGCATGTTGAGCATTATTTTTGCATGTGCATCATTCGTATGAAGGTGCCATTTCAAGTGCTTCTCCAAGGTATTCAACAACATCGTTTTATGCTCTAAAAATTTCGTGCTTTCCAGCCGTAAAAATATAATGAGGTTTTCATCTAAAAAATGATAAAAATGACTTCTCTCCAGGAAAAGCTCTAGCTGCTCGGGTTGTTCGAATTCCTTAAGCAAAACAGGATTCGTTTCGGTAACAATATGATTGTGAATAACGTTTTTGATTCTTTCAAACGAAGGCAGCAAAAGAGACTCCAAAATTTCTTCTTTACTTGAAAAATAGTGGTATATGTTACCGATCGATAGATGTGCTTTTTTTGCGATAATCCTCAAGGATGCGTTCTCATATCCTCTTACCAGAAACTCTCTTCTTGAGAACTCTTCAATTCTTGTTTTTACTTCTGCCTTCTTAATTTGCACTGCTGCACCTCCTACAAATTTATTATATATGAATGAATTAATCGTGCAACAGGTGTTCATTATTAAAAAACACAATCTTTAATATGTTCATTTTTGAGTTATAGTCAGGGGCATTGATTACTGTTCTCTTTTGAATGAATATAAATCATGTTTTTTATGGGTTTCTTGTTTATGAGTTCCAGTTATAAACACCCACGGCAGAATACGACTTAAAACTTAATTTTGCGAAGCTAAGTGAAATTGAGGTTATCGAAAAGAGACCTGAAATACGGTCTAGTGCAAGAAAATGCTGTTATTGGTTTATGTGGCATCACACACTAATGCGAAAGAAGCGCCCGATGTTCTGTCCAAGCTTTTAAGCGGGGAGATAACCAAAGAACAGTTGGATGTCGGATAAATTAACAGCAAGCTATGAAAAATGCCGTTTAAGAACTCAGTTGCATTTTTTTCATTATTAAAATTGAACTCAGCCAACTGGCTTAACCAAACTTCTTCAGGAAGCACCTGCGTTTTCTGTGAATTCTTACATCATCAAAAAAGCGCCAGAAGGAATGTATCGCATGGTTTGTTTCCAACTGAGGGCTGCCGATGGAGTGTTTTACGCCGTTCTTAATTGCATTACGGGTGAGGTGCTCAAGGCAGATTGCTGAAACTCCGGTGTTTCTATATTCCGGCCGCACGGCTGTCAGGTACAAGTCAAGAATATCGTTCTGCCGAATCGCTTTGAGCAACCCAATAAAACCAAAGGGAAAAAGCTTTCCCCCGCTTTTACGTGAAGCCTGCGAAAGTGAAGGCATAACCAGGGCAAACCCGGCGAGCTTGTTCTCCCCGTCCATGACAAAGCTGATATATTCCGGGTTGCAAAAACCGATATACTGCTTTGTATAAGCCTTGATCTGCTTTTCGGTAAGATGAACAACCCCATACAGGTTTTCATAAGCAGTGTTGATAAGCTCAAACATTTGCGGTACATAGGGCATGGCGTCCTTGATCTTATCTATTTTCAAAATGTGCAGACCATATTTTTGTATTGTGCGCTGCGCAATGGTACTAAGAATCTTGTTTGGCTTATCTTCCGGCATGGTGATGTCGAATTCAAACCAATCAATGTCTTTCGCATACCCCAATGCTTCAATATGATCACGATAATACGGAAAATGGTACATGGTTATGATGGAACCCATTTCATCAAAGCCTTCGATCAGAAGCCCTTCCTTGTCCAGATCACAAAAACCGAGAGGACCGTGAATCCCTTGCATACCCTGTCTGCGCGCCCATTCTTCAACCGTATTGATTAAAGCGGAGGATACCTCCCTGTCATCAATAAAGTCAATCCATCCGAACCTGGCATAGTTGTTCTTCCATTTTTGAATATATTCGTCGTTGATAATCCCCGCTATCCTGCCAACAACATGGTTGTCCCTGTATGCCAGCCAATAGGTTGCACGACAGTATTCCCTTGCCGGATTTTTGGGGCCGAGGGTAGCGATTTCATCCATAAAAAGCGGCGGAACATAGTTTGGGTTATCCTTGTACAGGTAGTTCGGAAACCTGATAAACTCTTTTAACTGATGTTTTGTTTTTACCTCACAGATTGTAACCATATTAAACACCTCTGACTCTATGAGCTTGTATTACAGCATATGAAAGCCAGGCATCAAAATTAACTTTTTATTTACACCCCGAACTGAAGGGTCAGAGCGGCAAAAAGCCTGTGACTTGCTGTCACAGGCTTATTATACCCCTATATGGACGGCTGTGCAAATTTCCATGTGATGACAACCTTACGGCATTTCCTTTTGAACGACATTTCCTGTATATTTTCCATGCCCGTACACTGCTGTAACAGTTATATAGTATTCCTGCCCCGAGGTCACTGTCCCAACATCTCCCCCGCTGTAACCGGCCCCTGGGGATATTGAATAGCTGGTCTGGTTCACATCGGAGATATATGTAATGTATCCATCATCTGGATAGGCTGGGCTGGAATCAGATTTGGACATGACCACCTTGTAATAGGTAAAGTTATCTCCCGGAGTTTTAGTCCAGCTCACCTTCAGGTTTCCGTCGCAAGCCTCAACAGTGACCTGTGGCGTGTAGGAACCTTCATTTTCAACCTCAGCTTCCGGAACCGTTTTGCGAACTACATTTCCGGTATATTTACCGTGGTTGTATACTGCTGTGATAGTAATATAGTATTTTTGTCCTGCAGTCACTGACTCAACATCTCCGCCGTTGTAGCCACTTCCAGCCTTAATCGTATAGCTGGTCTGACTGACATCGGAGATGACTGCAATATAGCCATCATCCGGGTAGGATGGGCTTGAATCAGAGATGGACATGACCACCTTGTAATAACTAAACCCTTCTGAAGGCGTTTTTGTCCATTCAACCTTCAACCCCTTATCGACCACTTTCACACTGACATCGGGGGTGAAATTTGTTTCGGGGACAGGCGTCACTGTTGGTTCGGGAATAGGAGAAGGAGTAGGAGTGGAAGTGGGTTCCTCCTCATAGGTTATCTTTTCCCCTTCATCGTAGATTACCTTTTCAACCAGGATCAAGTTGTAGATCAGCTGTGCAACCTCTGCCCTTGTCAATTTCAGCTGCGGGCTGAAGATCTTCTTCCCGCCGGAACCCGTGCCAATCATGATCTTGTTTTCTACAACAGATGCAACGTAAGACCGCAGGTTTGGAGAGATTTCTTCAATATCTTCATAGCCCTTCAGGATGTCATTGTAATTGCTGATGGGTTTATAGTCCAGCGCTTTGACCAACGCGACGGCAATGTCTTCCCGAACCGAATCCTCCTCGGGCCGGAAGGAATCGCCCTTAGCTGTTCGATAACCAGTCAGGTAGTACTTTGCAGTTTCAACATATTTATAGTACTTTGATGTTATGGGAATATCCAGAAAAGTGCCCTGCTGCGGATTCACCAGCGGCAGGTCCAATACCTTGACCATGAGGATGGCAAATTCCCCTCTGGATACTTTCTCACCCGGGTTGAAACGATCTTTCGAATCCTTATCCATAATCCCCGCTTCAACCACGCTCTTTACACTTTCGTACGCCCAATGATCCTTATTAACATCCGTAAATTCAGACTTCTTTTGTTCGTGTTGAGCCACAGCCATCATAGGAAATACTGTGAGCATGATAGCCATAACCAATAAAAAAACGAGTATTTTCCGCATAATCAACACCTCCGTGTTTTGGTATTTAAAAATAGACCCTTCTATCATTATTTTCTTCCTTTCGGAATGGAAATACTATAGGAATCCTGTCCCATGAAGCAGGACCAGAGGTTCATCAAACGCTTATAACCGCCTGTAAGCGGGAGATAAGCCAATAAATTTGAAGCTCTTTGTTCGTCCGTTGAATTGCAGGTTGGAATTCAATGAGCGCTTGCGCGAATTGTGCGCCAAAACGCGGGCGCTGAAAGCGCCTTNNCCTTCAGGGGGAGTGTTCCTCGGCTGAAGCCTGCGGTACACTCCCGACTTGCGCGTTTTGTGTGCAACTAGTTCATAACTATCTCTGATAGTTATGAACGGTCCGCGAGCATTTTATCAAATGCCCTAAGACCCCTGCCTCTATAGGCGGGGGGCTTAGGGCATTTGATAAATCCTATGCGACAAGATTGAAGCAGATATGGTGCGAACCTGTTGCCCACTTTTGTCGGGAGTAACAGGGCTATAGATCAACTTTGTAAAGCTTGCGTTTATCCAAAGACCAGACAGGTTCAGAAAAATCTCCTTTACCCGTATTCTTTAAGGCATTTTCATAATCATAAACCCGCGCATCGATCAGATCGATATGATGCAGCAGTTCGGCTTCGAGAAACATGGGCTTTTTTGGGCTTCCATAATCAGGTTCATAATGATGGCTGACAACCAGGTGTTCAAGCGCAAGGATAACCTCATCAGATATGCCCAATTGCCTTCCGGCAATCTCAATATCTCTGACCCCCATCACCAAATGGCCCAAAAGCTGCCCTTCCCTGGAATACTCTGAAAAACCCAGGTCATCGGAATCCAGTTCACCAATTTTTGCAAGATCGTGAAGCAATATTCCTGCATACAGCAGATCCATGTTCAGTTCGGTATAAACATGATTGAGCATTTCTGCGGTTCTGAGCATTCTGACAAGATGATACAGCAAACCGCTTCGGATGGAATGGTGCAGTGATCGTGCCGCAGGCCAGTACAGAAGCTTGTCGCTCTTTGTTTTGAGCAGCTTCAGGACAAGTGCTTTTATTTCTGAATGAAGGATTTTGTGTGCATATTCGAAAATCTCATCCAGCATTTCCTGTGCCGGTAAGGGTGCTGATGGAACAAATGCCGCGATCTCTTTCTGATCCTCGGGATCGGCCAGGCGCATTTTGTTCACATTCAGCTGAAGAACCTCTTTCCAGCTGTCCACTTTCGCGTTGATATAATATAGCTTATTCAGCTGGAGGGTTTGAAAGAAACCTTCATTGACATCCCAGAATTTGCCGTTGATCTCACCCGTTTTATCTAAAAAGACCAGATCGGCATATTGCTTTTTCCCCGTGGTTTCCTTGAGTTCCTTCTTTCTTAAGATGTATATTCCATTAATCACGTTCCCGCATTCCAGGTCTGCGATTGCAATTCCGTCAAAACGCATAAAGCCTCCAAAATTTTCGGTTCGCCGGTGATGGTCGGATCCGGTGTGTAAATGCAATGTTGATGGGCTCCGTCCGCCCTTTATATGTCCCATACCTTAACAATACGATATTCAAGCTTTTCGTTCAAGTTAATTTCTTTATGTCGCGGAAGCATTTTACCTTCCTCGTCCATGACAATCCTGACGACAGGCCGGGTGGGGAAATATTTGTTGTATTTTGATACCAGCCCCTTCTCCCCATTGTTCAGAATGATAGCTGTCCCGACCGGATAATAAGCGACATATCGAATGAAGGTATCTACGATTTCCTGATCGAAATGATGAGAAGCCAAAGAGGTGATATAGTCAACCACTTCATGGTGCATCAGCTTTTTCCGGTAAACCCTGTCAGATGTCAACGCGTCATAAACATCTGATATAGCCACAACCCTTGCGGCCTTATGTATATTGTCCTTTCTCAGGTGATGTGGATAACCGCTCCCGTCTGATCGCTCGTGGTGCCCCAATGCGATGAACAGAGCGGCCATGCTGATCCCTTCTACACCCTTCAGGATTTCATAGCCATACAAGGTATGTTTTTTAATTTCTTCAAACTCATCCGGGGTGAGCCTGCCTGGTTTTTTCAAAATTTGTTGCGGAATTCTGATTTTGCCTATATCATGCAGCATGGACCCTACACCAAGCTCACGAAGCTTGTCCCCCTCATAGCCCAGGCCTATGCCAATGACCAATGAATAGATACAGACGTTGACGCTGTGAGAAAATGTGTAATCATCTACAGAGCGGATATCAGAAAGTGTGACGATGATATCTTCATTAACCAGAATGCTTTCAATAATTTTATCGACGACCTCCATGACCTTTTTACCGTCTATGCTGGTGGTGATGGACGTATTGACCATGGTTTCCCTGACAAGCTGTTTTGCCTCGGTAACTATTTCTTCACGGATGAACTCAGGTACATGAATGCCTCTGGAAATTTCATCTTCTATGAAAATTTGTGTAATACCGTTAAACTGAAGCCTTTTGATGTACTCATCGTTCAATTCAGTACCGCAAGAAAGCAATACAGTTCCATCCAGCGTCATAATTGTTTTCGCCAGTACTGAACCAGCCTGAATCTGGTCAAGGTTTATCCTTCGCACCCTGGGCAGCCTCCTAAAACATATAAATAAGATAAGATAAAAAATACAAGCAACAAGAGCCGCACCTGTTACAAAAACGCAAGCTGGTTATCGCTCCAATAGATTTGCCCGGTCAACCCGGTCCTTCGTATCGAAAGAAAACAACTTGCACAACACTACAGCTTATCCTTCAAACAGCGGAAATATCTGCTTAAACAATAAGTTGATAATTCCCTTATATGTTTATCGGATGTTTAATTTTGTTATTTTACTTTTTTTTAAATTATATCATCTTTCAATTTTCTAGTCAATTTATGTTAAGCAGTATCGTTGGTATCTGTTGCAGATACCAACGTCCGACAGCACGACAGTTTTGCCGTTTCTTTGTTTATTCACAAAGGTGCATGTTGTTCAACTCATAAAGTCCAGTTGTTCTTTTCTGTGTTCCTGCTTTTCCAGTGTTTTTTCAAGTGTTTCATTATCCATGTGCTGGGCGTTGTAATTCAGGTAACCATCTGTATACTCCATTCTTCTTAGCAGATTTTCCTTCTGATCTTCCATTTCGTGTGTTCCGTAAGCAATAATGTTTTTCAGGTTATCCATTTGCTGCTGTCTTTCCTGCTGAACCTGTTCACTGTGCTGAAGATTATCCGGGTTGGAGATATCGGAGTGCTGCTCGAGATGTCTTTCGGTGCGGACATACCGGTTGTTGATGTTCATCAGTTCTTCAATGCGCCTTTCATTCGCCATTTTCACCTCTTCCCTGCTGTCAGCTTCTTTTTTCCCTGAAGAATCGTTCATTTTACTCCTCCTTTTAAAAAGTAAAGCAAGTTGGGATGTTTTGTTTGAAACCCTTGCCCAATGTATACGCTTGCAGCATTGGCTGCAAAAACCCTGTTTCAAATTTATTATGTCCAGGTAGTTTTAAATTCAGAACGAAAAAAACTCCCACCATGAATGTGGGAGTTTTTTCCTTTTAAAACAAAAACGCATCATGCAATATAAGATTTTTGAGTAAATGAAACCTGTTATTCCGTCAGTAATGGTTTTAAAACAGACAACACCTGGTTTTTCAACAGTTCCAAAGCTTTTTCGGATTCCATGAGGGTTTGGCCTGTTACCCCGTAATAGATTTTTATTTTGGGTTCGGTCCCTGAAGGCCGTACACAAAACCAAAAGTCATTTACCGTTTCATAATACAACACATTGGATTCGGGAAGCCCGGTTGGTTCTTCTTTACCCGTTTCAACAACGGTGCGGATACCGCATTCATAATCGCGTACGGCTTTGATACCAATATTCCCAAAGAGCTCTGCTTTCTTTTGTCTGAGCAGGCTCATGGCCTGCTGGATTTTCTCAAGCCCATCCTTGCCCTTTAAGGTAAAGGAGTCCAGGCCTTCTCTTGCAAACCCGTACTTTTCATACAATTCGGTCATGCCATCATCAAGGGTCATTCCCCTGGACTTGTACCACGCGAACATTTGTGCTATCAGCATCGCCGCAACCACTGCATCCTTATCCCGGGCAAAGGTACCGGCCAGATACCCGTAGCTTTCTTCAAAGCCAAACAGATACTTTTCATTCCCTCTATCCTCACGCAGGAGGATTTGCTCGCCAATAAACTTAAAGCCCGTCAAAACCTCGATCAGCTTCACCTGGTATGCCTTTGCAATAGCCCTGGCAAGCTCGGTGGTAACGATGGTTTTAACCACAAAACCATTGGAGGGCAGCCTTCCCTGCTGCTGCAGGTTGTTCAAAATAAATTCCATCATCAGGCAACCGGTCTGATTTCCGCTGAGTGTAGCATATTGGCCATCGCGGTTTCGAACAACAACCCCGATCCTGTCGCAATCGGGATCAGTTCCGATGATCATCTCTGCATCCTTTTGCCTGGCCATTTCAATAGCCAGTTCAAAAACCGCGCGTTCTTCCGGGTTTGGATATTTGACGGTACTGAAATCCGGGTCGGGCAACTCCTGCTGTGGGACAACATAAACATGATTAAACCCAACTTCCTTCAATATGCGCCTTACTGGTTTATTTCCGGAACCATGGATGGGAGTGTAGATGATGGGGTAATTGATGTCCTGATCCAGCCGGGTGACCGACAGGGATTTTAAGGCTGTCATATAGGCGTCATCCACCTGTTGGCCAATCATCACCAGCAGCCCTGTCGCTTTGGCCTTGTCAAGCTCCATTACCTGAATCGTGGTGATATCGGAAATAGCGTCTACTTCTGCCAGAACAGCGTTGGAAAGCTCGAGGGGAAGCTGGCCGCCATCTTCGCCATATACCTTGTATCCGTTATATTCCTTTGGATTATGGCTGGCAGTAATAACAATGCCCGCATTGCAATGCAAATGCCTTACTGCGAATGACAGCTCGGGTGTGGGCTTTAATTCATCGAATAAATAGGTTTTGATTCCATTACGGGTAAATACCCGTGCGCTTTCTTCTGCAAATTCACGGGATTTATGCCTGGAGTCATAGGCTATTGCAATAGACAAAGCCGTGGATTTCTGGTTTTTCAAAAAATTCGCCAGCCCCTGTGAGGTCTTGCGCACAACATACCGGTTCATCCGGTTTGTTCCTGCGCCGATCAAGCCCCGCAGGCCACCTGTTCCGAATTCCAAATCCCTGTAGAACCTGTCCTCAATTTCCTTGTGGTTGTTTGCAATGGCAGCAAGCTCAGATTTAGTCGGCTCATCAAAGTATGGATGCTCCAGCCAGTTTTTGTATTGTTTCATGGTCCCCATAAAAATCACTCCCGTTTACCTAATAAGATTTATGTTACCTGTATATTTCAAAAATGCGTTTGATTTCAAGCGCCCT
>LSQX01002324.1_pt1 | contig 12954 bp, 10 predicted proteins | sample 654561 | NCBI WGS metagenome assembly LSQX01 (sample SAMN04489861, study PRJNA283612) | anaerobic digester metagenome | isolation source: 4 biogas reactors fed with cattle manure at either 37C or 55C with and... | place: Denmark: Kongens Lyngby | collected 2014 | reverse complement strand
TCCGCCCCCTCCCGCAAACGACCCCAAGATGTTCATGGTCTCCCCGATCACTGCCCGGAAATGGGCAGGCCGCTACCGGGAAGAGGGTGAGTTTGGGATGCAGGATCGCTCCAGCAAGCCGCACCGGATCCCAGGCAGGACGCCCGAGCATGTCAAGAAGAAGATCATCAACCTGCGCTGGCGGCTTCGACTGGGGCCAGCCCAGATCGCTGCGCGACTTGGTCTCTCGACGTCGACTGTTCACGCGGTCCTCGTCCGTTGCCGCGTGAACCGCCTCTCGCATATCGATCGTGTCACTGGCGAGCCATTGCGGCGATATGAGCATCCTCATCCGGGATCGTTGATTCATGTCGATGTCACGAAGTTCGGCAACATCCCCGACGGCGGTGGACATCGTTACGTAGGTCGGCAGCAAGGCGCACGGAACAAGCTCGCGACTCCGGGATTACCACGAGGAAAAGATCACAAGCCGCGCACCGGGACGGCGTTCGTTCACACAGTCATCGACGACCACTCCCGCGTCGCATACGCAGAAATCTGGTCGGATGAGCAGGCGAGCACAGCGGTGGGAGTTCTCGAACGCGCCGTGGCCTGGTTCGCCGAACGAGGCGTGACCGTCGAGCGAGTCCTATCCGACAACGGGTCGGCATACAGATCCCACGCATGGAGGGACTTCTGCGCTCGGCTCGGCATCCGACACAAGCGGACACGCCCCTACCGGCCGCAGACGAACGGGAAGATCGAGCGATTCCACCGCACGCTCGGGGACGGCTGGGCCTATGCCAGGTTTTACGGTTCAGAGGCCGAACGACGCCTGGCGCTGCCCGGCTGGCTCCACTTCTACAACCACCACCGACACCACTCTGCGATTGGCGGCGTACCCTTCGACCGACTCAACAACGTCCCTGGACATCACATCTAGCTCTCGCAGCTTCTGCTCCTGGCGTGCATTGGTATCGACGATGACGACTGCATCATCGCCAAGAGATTCCTCAAGCTGTTGAATATTGGCACGAAGCTCGTCGCCAAGCTCAGCTATCTGATGAGCTTGTAGCATCGCATCAATCGGAAACTCGTGAATCCCAATGGGGCTGACGTTTCCGTTTTGATGTGCAAGCTTGAGCCAGTGTGCTGCACCTCCGTCCCATGAGGTGTCTGCGATAGCGACGTTTTTGCCCATTCGGCTATATGCTTCTGCCAATAGCGCGGCATTGGTGCTGCGCATGAGGCCGCCTTTAAGGTTTGCCACTGAGATAATCATGTCTGCCTTCCCGTGCGTTGTGGATTCTCCCAAAATGATACTTATAGTCTGTCGACTCTAAGGGTTCACCGCTCGATTCTGGATAGGTGGTTGAAGATCAGCGCCTATTGCAGGAAGTAGGCAACCGAGTCCGGTCTGCTCGCAAGAAAAAGGGGTTGTCGCAAGAAAGCCTTGCCCACCTTTCAGGACTCCATCGGACATATGTCAGTTCCATTGAGCGCGGGGAGCGGAATCTCTCGGTGCTTAATTTGCTCACCCTGGCAACAGTTCTAGACGTAGACGCTGCCACAATCGTCGCTAACCTCAAGCGAGCGCCAAAGAATAACGTCTAGACCATCGCCAGCCCGCTAGTTGCAATATCCAATTTTTATGACTTCTATCGAGCCACCAGAAGCCAGAACTGTATAACTGTAGAACTGTATCCCGTAACTACAGTTCTACAGTTTACCTGGTAGCGGCATTTTTTATACCGTGCTACTAGCTGGTTTAGAGTTCTATCCCATCAGATGAATCATCGCTAAGCCCAAAAACAGGAGAGCTACTCATGTCATAGCTATCGTCATATCCGAGGTAGCTATCAGCTGATGAGGAAAAGGAATCTGGTTGATCTTCAGCAAATGGACTCGTCCCGTTTTCTGTCAAAAACAGCATGGAATCCAAGAAGCCCATTCTGTCTTCCAGCTCGCCATCGCGCTCGCGCAGTCTCTCCACGGTGTCCTTCTGTACCTCGAGTTCGGCTGCAAGTGCGTCATGCTGCTGGCTTATTTCTTCATACACCTGCTGCGCTTGCTCGAGTTCCTGGGTAAGCTCATCCACCTTCGCCTGATCAGATGCTCCGTGGAGAAGTTTCTTCAACCATCCTCGTGATTGCTGCGTCGACTGCGCCCGCGAAAGGCTGCGCTCCGCATTGTTATACATACGTCGTGCCTCCCACACGCGAGATTCTAGGTCTCGGTCTTGCTCTTTTAGCATGGCGAGCTTGTCTTTTTCTTGCTCTAGCTGCGGCGCTATCTCTTCTCGTTGTTGTTGAGCTTGCGCGCGCTCGTCCAAAAGCTGTATATGACGGCGCGCAACGCGCTCGTCGCTTGTCCCACCTTTAATATCATCGCGCTTATCAAGGACAAGCTCTGGCGACATATCAAAGTGCGCGTGGAAACGATTGCTTCTCCGTTGTCCAAAACCTTTCATATACGCAGCAATCGCAGTTCCTCTAAACGGATCTTTTACGGACCCCGTCAACAAGCGATTCAACGCCCAATCTCGACGTGCCTGGCCATACAACGTATGCGGGGTAACATCTCCACGGTCACGCTGTGCTGCATTAGCCAGCAGGTCACGGGCATATCCTTTGGATTCCCGCCGGTGTTTAAGCCGCGTCTTGCCATGGCCAGTATCAGAATCTCCAGGCTGTTCTTCGGTGATATACAGGAAGTTTCCGTCACGCCCTCGCGTCATCGGAACATACACACTGGCTTTATCTAACTGGCCAACGCCAGAGACCACACGGGCAATATCTACAGTGGCGCCTTGTGCTGAATGACCAGTCGAGGCATAGCCTAAGTGCGCGCTATCTCGTAGATAGTCGCTACTTAACGTCACAGTGGCGGAAGTATCATCAAGGCGACGTACCTGCGCAGCCCCATCAGCAGTAAAAGATTCCACCATCCAGCGCTGACCATTACGCACTACGTCTCCGGCACTGGTCACCAGCTCGTAGTCGTTGCTGCGGGTCAAAATCGTATCGCCGATATACGCTTCCAGCCCATCTGATAGGCGAATACGCGACTGTTGAAGGTCTAGCTCGCCACGCTCAGCACGTGTTTTCTGCGCCGCTGCATTAAGCGCACCCACTTGTTCACGGGTAGAGGCAATAAGCAGTGACTGTTTCCCATGTTCAGTATCTTTCGCCCAGCCTGCCAAAGCATCATCGAGCATCGCGGTCACAGCGCCCGCGTGAACACGATTATTATCGGCATACCATTGCGCAGCACGCTCAATAAGTCCTGTATCTCCGCTGCGCAGCCAGGTAGAAGCCTCGCGTTCTTTCTCGCTACGCTGACGGAATACCTCGGTTAGTTCAACAGCATCAGGTAGTTCTTCAGACAACGTCGCGAGCAGACCAGAACGAGCTTTCACCGCCGAGTACTGCCGAGGGTCGCCAACTAAGACAGTGCGAGCACCTGCTGCTTTCACCGTACTCAAAATCTCGACGAGTTCAGGACTAGCCACCATGCCGGCTTCGTCAACAACAACGACAGTATTTCTATCCCAGCCCAACGCTCTGGCACGTTGTCCAGGTGTTGACGCATTCCCCACCCGCAATGCGCGAGCAATAGTCATCGATTCATCTGCGACAGCTTCACCGACCATGACATCGGCAGCTTTACCCGTTGGTGCAAGACCAACAACTGTTTTTCCGGCCTGCTCCCATGCACTGCGGGCAGCTTTAAGCGATGAGGTTTTACCAGCGCCCGCTGGAGCGACAATAACGCTGGCTCGATATGGCGACTTCACGACCTGGCGCATTGCTGATGCTTGATTTTCAGACAGTGCACCAGGGACAGGTTTAATACTTTCCGCGCTAACTCCAGCGTCAACAACATCAGTTGCCAGTCGAACTGCTTGTTCAACTTCATCGATAACTGCAGTCGTTGTAAACCTCTGTGCGCCCTCGCGTTGAGTGTTATCAACCGCTGGATCTTTATCCGGAGTCACCGATAAAGAATCATCAGAAGCTAGTGCCGCATCTGTTAAAGATTCAATAGTACGCAGCATCAAGTGAGGCTCGACTGCTCCTACAGGCAGAAGTTCTGCGACTTTTTCCGCAACATCGGCACGCGTAAACGTAGAACGTTCGGCAATAACTTCAGCCAAAATGTCAGCCGAATCAGGAAGAACTTTACCGTCATGAGGGTAAATATGCGCACCATCATTACCCGGATTCGTATCCAAAGAAGCGATAAACCCGCGCACTGTTTCGCTATGCTCACGCTGCGCCCACTGCGCCTCTAATTCATCCAAACTAACGTCTAGATCTTTTGTTTGGCGCGTAATTTTCTGCGCGATGCGCTGATAGTTACTACGTGTTTCTAGCCCATTATTTTCTTGCCACTGGTCAATTTCTCGTGCCCGAGTAGAGAAATCTTCCAACAATTTTCGATCATCAAGGCCAGAAATTTCCGCGCAACCGTTAACAATTTCGCCCCATTCAAGGCCAAGTTTTCTACTTAAAATCTCGCGCAAGGTTGCTTGGTACACCATGCCGGCAGCGCGTGCTTCGTGATAGATTCCCTTCGAATCCAGCGTGCGAATCTTGCCGTCTTGACACAGTTGTTTATTCGCCAACAACACGTGAGAATGCACATGAGGATCACCCGCACGTGATGTCCGATGCTCATATTTCACGCCAGAAATACCGCGAAGTTTTTCAATCATCAACCGCTTTTCAGATACCGCCGGGTCTTGCCGACGGGTATACCCAGCGTGCTCACTGACATAGTCCAACGCCTCTGCCACAGCCTCCTGGTGGGCGTGATCAATGAGCGTTCGCAGCTCCGGTTCATCTCCTAATCCCCATAGCAACGACACTGATTTTGGCGCGCAAAAAGTCAGATCGAAACCAGGAACACCATCTGCTCCTGGTGCCCGACCGAGCTTTGCCCCACTCGGAGCAACGGCGTTATCGAACCAATCATGAACCGTTTTACCGTCGACAGTCTCGCCATTTTCAACGCCTAAATGCGTTGAAACAAACGTCGAATTTGTCGCATGCGCCGCCTTAATCCAGGCCTCGGCAGGCTTCGTTCCGTCCTCAGAATAGTAGGAATCAGGCCCCTGATTTTCTGCCACCGTGGACTGATAATAGGCAACGGAATGCGCGTTCATTCTCGCGATAGTTAACACGCCGTTGCCCTCCTTCGTCTCACCTAACCGCCACTCTGAGCGCAGCAAAGCACTTTAGTGCCAATGCACCAGAGAGATTTCTTCGGCAACTGACTTTTCGTCTTGGAGGGCACCAGAAAGTGTGAAAAGCGTTGGCAGGGGCGCCGCCGGGAACCGGCGGTCGGGGTCGGAGGTCTAAGAGACCGTGGCGTTGATTCTGGATACCGATGACGAGATTTTCATCGCGGCGGACGCCGCGGACATGGCGAAGCAGCTTGTCGGCCTCCTCTACTGCGGGTGAGGCACAGCAGAGCGTCGCTCCCGTGCCGAACGACGCCATCAAGATCATCTCCGGCCCCGCGAAGCTGGACGAGACGAAGGAGTGAGGACCATGTCCGACCAGAACATCAACATCAAGCTCGACCGCGGCGGCCCCGAGAACCACGCCTGGACGGTGCTGGGCACCCTGCTCGCCTGCGGCGCTGGCGGCATGGCCGCCTGGGCGATCTCCAACGCCGGAGCCCTGGACCTGGCTGCGACCGGCCTGTTTTTCTTCTTCATGCAGCTCATCTCGATGATGCTCAAGGCGGGGCTGATCGTCGTCCCGGAGAAGAACCGGAAGGACTTCGGCGAGACGCGCGGCCTGCTCAAGACCGCCTGGCGCGAGTTCCAGGAGTTCCAGGGCCGCTCGCCCATCTGGCGGATGGCGCTGCTGGCGCTCGGCTTCACCGTCGGCTACATGATCTTCCGCTGGGGACTCTCGGTGGCGCTCGGCATCTTCAGCAACGTCTGGATCGCCGGAGCCGCCTCGGCGCTCATCGCGTCCTTCNNTTCATCGTCGCGCCGCAGCTGTTCACGAACCTGGTCTCGAAGATGAAGACGAAGTCGGGCCTCCAGGTGAAGACGACCACTGGTACGCCCGATGCCGAGAGGGGTGACGTCTGATGACGAAGGCGGCGATCACGACCATCGGCGCAGCACTGCTGGCCGCCGCTGCTCTCGCGCTCAGCGGGTGCAGCTACCCCGGCGACGACGAGGACCGCGCCGCGTTCCATGCCGAAGCGCAGGATCCAGTCCCCTCGGCACCGGCTACCGAGCCTACCGAGCCGGAGACCCCGGCCGAGGAGACCGGCGACGAGAGCACCGAGGAAGGCGGCCAGGGCGAGAAGTCGGGCGCAACCGCGGACCTGGGCGTCGAGGACGGGCATGTCCAGTATCTCCGCGCGATCCAGAACTTCTCGCCCGCGCTTGAGCGCTGGGTGCTCGACGAGGAGGCGGGCGAGGTCACCTACGGGATCGTCAACTGCGCCGGCCAGACGAAGTCCGAGGGCGTCGCCACCCTCGAGCGGGTCGACGGCGGCGATGGAGCAGCGTTCGAGGCGACGTGGATCGGCAAGTCGCCGTTGGAGAACGTCGCGGCGGAATCGATACGCGTCGAGATCACCGAGGACACTTTGAAGAACTTCGCGGACGTTGCGACGTCCAGGACCGACATCGAGGCGAGCAACTTCGCTTCGATGTGCGCCGAGGTCGGCGAGACAGCCGCCGACTTCGTCTTCTGAGAATGACCACAAGAACGCCCCCAGATCTACTCCGGGACCTTCTCCGCGCGAGCAGGGTCGGACGCGACTCGGGAACAATGGTGCCGTGGCAGATTTCGACCTCCTCTGCGCGGCGCTTGTCTCCGCCCCGAAGACACCATCGAAGGTCTCGTCGCGGACGTTCCGAAGCTCCGGCACGACGAAGCCTGATCGTCGTCGTCCCGAGAAGATCTAGGCTCGTCCGGCGCGAAGGGCGATGAGGGCTGCTTCTACGCGGTTGCGCGCTTCAGTCTTCCGCAGGATCGCGGAAACGTGCACCTTGACGGTGCCGGGAGCGAGGTGCAGCGCTTTCGCGATCTCAGCGTTCGTCTCTCCTTGGCTGAGCCGGATCAGGATCTCTCGCTCGCGAGCCGTGAGGCGTTCGAAGCGTTCGACGGCGCTCGCGTACTGGGTGTACGTCGTCGAGACGCCGGAGTCGAGCAGACGCCGGGCGACCGAGGGCGAGAAGAACGCTCCGCGACCGGCGACGGCGTGCACACCGGCGATCAGCTGGCGCGGATCGCCGGACTTGAGGACAAACCCGTCTGCGTCGAGCCGGATGGCCTCGGCGATGTAGTCGTCCTCCCCGAACGTGGTGACGAACAGGCAGGGGAGCGCGCTCCCGTCGGAGCGGAGCCGTTGCAGCGCGTCGAGTCCGCTCATCCCGGGCATCTGGATGTCGAAGAGGGCGACGTCGAGACGGTGCGCGTCGATCTTGCGCAGGGCCTCTGCTCCGTCGGCGGCCTGGGCTACGACCTCGATGGCGGGATCGGTGTCGAGGATCCCGACGATGCCGGTCCTCACGAGGGGGTCGTCGTCGGCGACCAGGACTCTGACCGGGGCCTCGGTCGCTGTCATCGTTGTCCTCCTGCGATGTACTCGGTGCTGGAGACCTCGTCCTGCGCGAAGCAGATCCGGTACACGTCCCCGGCAGCGTCGTCAAAGGTGTTCGCGGTCACGGCGTAGTCGTGGCAGTCGTCCGGTCGGTTCTCGCCCCGCCTGGCCGGCAGCTCGTGGCCGGGCAGGATCCGCTCGGTCTCCGCCCGCGCGTCTCCGACGCTGATGCTTGAGAAGGCCCCTGCCGACAGCAGCGCGCGGTGGTTCTGCACCACCGTCAGCGCCTCGACCGCTGCGAGCCCGACGACGACGATCGCCGCGGTCGAGGCGAGAATCAGTCGCTGGCGGAGCTTCGTTCTGCCGGTCGAGCTCTCATCGACGTCTCTCGTCGCCTCCACAGCGCGATCATCGTGCGTGCTCTGCTCCTGACGGCGAGTCGGGAGGACCGCAGAGAGGACGAACGCACTGTCCGTCTTCTCCGCGGCGAGTTCTCCGCCGTGGGCGCGGAGCTCACTTTCCAAAGTGCTCAGGCCCGTGCCCGCTGTGTGCGCGTCGGCAGGAGTCTCGCCGAGGGCGTTCTCGATCTTCAGACGCAGCTCGGCACCGACGTCGGCAGCGGTGATGTCGATCGGGGTGCCGGGAGCGTGCCTGCTTGCGTTCGTGATCGCTTCTTGTAGGACCCTCGTGACCTGCTCGCCTCCGAAGTCCTGCAGCCGCCTGGGTTCCGGCAGTCCTTGCACGGTGATGCGCGCACCGGCTGCGCGGGCCCGGGCCAGCAGTGCATCGACAGATGCTGCGCCCATTGGCAGCACGGGAGCGCCGGATCTGAGGTCGGAGACGGAGTCCCCCAGGCGTTCGACCGCGTGGGCGAGGTCGTTGCGGGCGTGTAAGAGCGAGGTGCGGGCGCTCTCGGGCAGTGCCGGGTCGATCTCGAGCCGTCCGAGATTGAGCGCGACGAGGCTCAACGAGTGGCCGAGGTCGTCGTGCAGCGACTGCGCGAGGGCGAGCCGGTCGGCGGTGGCGCGCTCCTTGAGCTCGGCCAGGCGCTGGACCTGCCGCAGCTCTCGCTCGCGGTCTGCCCTCCGCCCGAGGACGATGTACTGGCGCACGGCGAGACCGATCAGCCAGGGCACACCAGCGCGCATGAGCGCCGGGGGCAACTCCTCCGCGACGTAGAGCCAGTGCCCGTCGAGCCACGTGGCCCGGGCCATGCTCACGACGACCAGCACTGCCAGTCCTCCCAGGCCCGCGCGCGGACCCCTGGACCAGAGCCCGATTGCGATCGCGGCGATGCCGGTGAGCAGGGCCATGAAGAGGCCCGGCTCCGGCGCGGAGGCCAGCACCCCGAAACCGATCGTCGTTAGCGCGTCGACGCTCCGGCGCGCAGACGGACGATCAATTAGGGTCATGCGCTCCATTCTACCGGGGACCGTGGGCTCGCCGCCTCCCTCGATCGGGCGTGCGCAGCACCTCGCCGGTATGACCGTGGGCATAGACGAGTCGCCCCGCATGGCAGATTCTGAGGCCGAACCGCGTCTATAGCGTGGATTTCATGACTCACGAAACTTCGACGCGCACGCTTTCGACGTCGCGCAGATCCTCGTCCCGCCCCGTGCCGTGGCCCGCGCTGTTGATTGCCGTCGCAGCTCTTGCTGCCCTCGCTCTCGCGACGTATCCGGTGCGTGAGCGCCTCTTCACCGCTGTCGCCGGTCTCGCCGAGGGCTCGGCACTGGCCTCGGCGGTGGGATCCGTGGCCGAATTCGGTCTGCTTGCCCTCGTGGCGACCGCCGGCGTCCTCGCTCTCTGGTGCTGGCTGCGCGAGCGCCGGCGGTTCTGGCTCCTGGCGCTGGCTGGACTCGGCGTGATCACGGCCTACGGATTGAGCGAGGCCGTCAAGCTGCTGGTCGAGGAGCCGCGGCCCTGCAGCGTCGTCGACACTGCCACTGTGCTCAGCTGCCCCGGGAGCGGGGACTGGTCGTGGCCGTCGAATCACGCCGTCCTGGCCGCTGCCTTCGCCACCGCCTGCATCCTCGTCGTCCCCCGCCTCGCCTGGTTCGCGGTGCCTCTTGCGCTGGCGATCGCCGCCTCTCGAGTGGCCGCCGGAGTCCACTTCGTCCACGACGTGCTCTCCGGTCTCGCGCTCGGTGCCCTCGTCGTCGCGGCCGTCGTCGCCGCGGCGTCGCCGGTGCTGGACCGGCGTCTGACTGGCGGACGGGACGGCCATCCGGATTCGGCCAGCCGGTCCCAGGGCGGGCGCGCATGATCGAGGTCGACCGTCTCTCGAAGCGCTACGGCCAGGTGACCGTTGTTGAAGGATTGAGCTTCACGGTCCCCGACGGAGCCATCACCGGGTTCCTCGGCCCGAACGGAGCCGGCAAGTCCACGACCATGCGATGCCTCCTCGGGCTCCACAAGCCCACCACCGGAACCGTGCTCATCGACGGGCTCCCGCTGACCGCCCAGACGAGGCCGGCCGAGGTCGTCGGAGCCGTCCTCGACGCCTCCTGGTTCCACCCCGGCCGGACCGGACTGGCGCACCTGACGACCATCGCTGCTTCTTCCGGCCTACCCGACCGCCGCGCCTGGGAGGTACTCGAGGCCGTCGCGTTGACCCAGGCAGCTCATCGCAGGATCGGCGGCTACTCGCTCGGGATGAAGCAGCGCCTGGGGCTCGCGGCCGCCCTGCTGGGCAGACCGCGCAACATCGTCCTCGACGAGCCGATGAATGGCCTCGACCCGCAGGGGATGGAGTGGATGCGCGCCTTCCTGCGCGATGCCGCCGCGAGCGGCCACGCCGTCCTTGTCTCCTCCCACCTGCTCGGCGAGATGGAGACCCTCGCCGACCGCCTCGTCGTCATCGACAACGGCCGCTTGCTCGGCCAGTGGGACGTCGCCGATCTTCTGCACGCGCGCAGCCGCCAAGCGCTCCTCCGCACCGACGACGACGAACGCGTCGAGCAGGCTCTGCGCGGACTGCGGGTCCCCGTGACCGCACTGCCCGAGGGACTCTGCGTGACATTCGACGAGACGGTCCCCGACGCGCTCACGCTCTCGCGGACCTGCCGAGACCTCGACGTGCTCATCACTGCCCTGACGGACAAGCCGATCCGGCTGGAAGAGGAATTCCTCCGCCTCACCGACCGATCATCCGAAGCCGAACATGGCACAGAAAGGTCCGAGCGATGACACGAGCATTGACAGCTGAGGTGCGCCGACTGCTCACCGTGCGCTCCACAGGCATCTTCGCTGCGCTGCTGATCGGCTGCTGCGTCGGCCCCATCGTCCTGATGGGCATCGTCTACGACCCGGCCTATCGAGGGCCGATCGACGCCGGTGATCTGGGCAAGTGCGTGAGCATCTTCCATGTGCTGGCCATCGTGTTCGCCGGCACACACACCGCGACCGAGATCAATGCGGGGTCGACGGCGCTGTCCTTCCTCACGCAGAAGAGTCGATGGGCCTCGTTGGCGGCACAGGCAGCGGTCCAGTGGGCGTTCCTCGCATGCGCGTACGTCGTCGGCATCGGCCTCGCGCTCGTCGCGGCGACGTTCTATCCCGACGGGCTGGCCATGTCGCCGCGAGGGTGGGCCTACCTCGCGGCCTACCTCCTCGTCGTTCTCCTGTGGGCGACGATGGCGACGGCGCTTGCCGTCCTCACGCGCTCCGTCGCGGTGTCCGTCGCCGCGCCGATCACGTGGATGCTCCTGATCGAACAGCTCGCGTCCATGGTCCCGATGCTCGAGGCGATCACGCCGTGGCTGCCGTTCAACGCCAGCCACATGCTCCTCGCCCAGGCACTTGGAGAGGCCCCTGCAGGCATGTCCGTGTGGCCTCCTGCCGTCGCGCTTCTCGTACCGGCACTCGGCCTGGCGGGCGCGGGGCTATGTGCCCATGTCCGACGGGACTCGGCGTGATGGGCAGGCCTGCGCCTCGCATCCGCCGCCCAAGACGGTTCGTGGCGTCGCAGGGCTGGGGCTGACTCACACCGCCGTTCAACAAACGGTCGTTGATGTGAACAGTGGTCCGGAGGAGCCGATCGCGAGCATTTCGCCGAGTGGGTGTTCACAAACCCGTTCAACTACATCTAGACTAGACAGAGGCAGTTGAACGGGTTAAATGACCGCGAGGAGGCTTCACGGCTCTTCTCCCGGAGTTTGCAACACCACCCTGGCGATTACCCGTTGCTGTAGGCGGGCCTGTTCCCAATCAGCCTCGGGCATCGTGAGATGCCTCGTAGCAGCGATTTCAGTTCGGCCCTCGCCCATCTCTATCTCCTTGTGAACAGGACTTCTGACATTTTCAGCTTAGTGCACGCGAGTAGTGAACGGACAGCGTTCAATAGACGATTTCACAAGCCTGGACATCTACATCTGGCTGACTGTAAAACAATTTTGGCTAGAAATGAATAACCGTGATTCGTATCCATTTACTTGGGACATGATTGCCCAGAACTTCTCTACAAGAGATTTGGAGACTGCAGTCGCTAAAAGAAACTTCCGAAACGAAATCAAGAAAGCCGCCACGTCCGCAGCTGGATTAGTACTCGTCAACGAGTGAGCGCCCCTTGTGGGCGCTTTCTTTATGTCCTGGTCAGGCTGCGCAGATGTTCCCATACAGTATTTTTGGTTGCGCAGATGTTCCCATACAGTTGCGCAGATGTTCCCATACAAGCACAGTTATCCACAGGGTTTGAGCTGGGGGTTTATCTATTTCCCCTGGTCGCTTATAACTATAAACTGTAGAACTATATCCAGCAGGGGTAAACCAACCAGTCAACGCTAACGTCAACCAATAGATAAGATTCCATCGTGGCTCACGCCCTCACTACCGTTCGGTTGTGCTGCCGCGAAAGTCACATGCGTGACTTCCTTGCCCCCGAGAACAAGCTGGACTACTCAAGCACAACAGCCTCCAGGACTACAGAGAACCAAAGAGCCTTTAAAGACAAACCACATAAAGGAAAGCCCAGTAATTTCGTCCTTACTGTTAATGCTCACTGGAGTGGGCAAGCCCTTGTTACTTTTGTCGAAGCTCCGCAAAAATGGTTTGTAGGCCGCTTCCCCCGAACGGCCACTATGTATCGCTCAATCCCTGCCTACCGCCCCCAGGCAGGGATTGAGCGATTTAGTGCTTCTTGAGTTGATTCAGCACGAATGCTTCGGCTTCTTCGGTGGCCTGTGTGGACGCTTCCAGCACTGTAATAAGCGCACGTTGTTGTTGACCATCGAGCCTGTCCCAATCTGCTCGCAGAGCACTGACAATACGTGCGATTGCCATCTCTCCACCACTGAGTGTGCCGTCGTTAAGGTCAAACAACGGCACACCAGCTTGGCGCAACAGCTCATCAATTGGGCGAGTCATGACGTTATTGTTGCACACTGCTTGGACATAGCC
>LSQX01182548.1_pt3 | contig 12955 bp, 12 predicted proteins | sample 654561 | NCBI WGS metagenome assembly LSQX01 (sample SAMN04489861, study PRJNA283612) | anaerobic digester metagenome | isolation source: 4 biogas reactors fed with cattle manure at either 37C or 55C with and... | place: Denmark: Kongens Lyngby | collected 2014 | reverse complement strand
TCAAGAAATTGCAGGATCTGCAAAGTTCAGCCGTCTTCCGCGATGCCCGGATGGCTGCAGCCGGCATCACAGCCGCTCAGGCGGACGCGATGCGCGAAGCCGCCAAAAATCCGAACGCCGGCGCCTTTGTGGCTTTTGCCGGCATGGGCGCAGCCGGTGCCGCAGGCGGCATGAAGGCCAGTGACCTGTTTGAACAGGCAGCCAGAGACGATGCGGCCAGGGCAGCCCAGGCGGCGGCTGTGCCGCCGATTCCCGCTGAACCGGCGCCGCATCACAGTCCCGATGCCTGGGTCTGCGGAACGTGCGGAACAGGCGGTCATACGGGTAAGTTCTGTGCCGAATGCGGCCAACCCAAACCGTTGTCAGCAGTGTACCGCTGCGATAAATGCGGCTACCAGCCCGATGTCAGCAAGGGTATCCCGAAATTCTGCCCCGAATGCGGTGACCCCTTTAATGATGAAGACAGGGTTGAAACGGCCGATCGCCCCGACGCATGATACCCGACAAGCCCGATCTCACCATAACCGATACGGGTGAGACGGTACTGGCTGAAAAAACAAAACGAGAAACAGATGAAAAATGCCCGCAGTGCGGAGCCGTGCTCACTTTCGATCCCGGCTCCGGCGGCATGCACTGCGGCTATTGCGATTACCGTCGTGACGTCGCCTCAGATGAGCAAAGCGTTGCGGAGCTGTCGTTTGACAGTGCCGAGCACCGCGACAGCATCGACTGGGGTGCGGAAAAAAAGCAGATCATCTGCAAATCCTGCGGTGCCGCATCCATCTATGACCAGCTGGACATTGCAAATGAGTGTCCGTTCTGCGGATCGAATCAGGTCATGCAGGAAAAGGGGGCCGACAGTCTGGCGCCAAATGCTGTCGCCCCGTTTCAGGTTTCGGCAAAGCAGGCGGAAACGCTGTTTGCAGACTGGATAAAGCGGCAGCTGTTTGCGCCGTCAAAGGCAAAGCGGCAAGCCAAGGCCGATCGCTTCAACGGGCTCTACCTTCCCTACTGGACTTTTGATTCCGACACATTCTCCACATACACGGCACGCTACGGCATCGACCGGCGGGTGCGGCAAAAAGACGGCACGTATCGCACAGAGACGACGTGGCGCAACACGTCCGGTACGTTTGACTATTTTGTCGACGACGTCACCGTCCTCGCCTCCAGCCGTCACAGCACGCACAGTTTGAAAGGCATCGAGCCATTTGACTTCCAAAGCCTGAAGCCGTACCGGCCGGAATACCTGGCGGGCTTTGTATCGGAACGGTACTCCGTCGGCATCGATGACGCCTGGCCTCTGGCCAAGGACCAGATCGCGCGAGTCCTGGACGGCGCAATTTCGCACCAGATTCGTGCGAATTACCGCGCCGACCGCGTCTCAAACTTGCGTTTCGACACCACCTTCAGCAATCGCACGTACAAATATGCACTGCTGCCGCTCTGGATGTCATCATTCAGCTACCAACAAAAAATCTATGAGTTTCTGGTCAACGGACAGACCGGAAAAGTCAGCGGCAAGGTCCCGATCTCCGTGATCCGCGTGATCATTGCCGTGCTGCTCGGTCTTGCCCTGCTTGCCGTCGTTCTCTACTTTGCAAACGACGGCGGTTTACGCTTCTGACCGACTCGGGGGCGGCCGCGGCCGCCCCCTTTTTTGAAAAGCAATAATGACAGCAATAATCACTCAGGACATACACTTAATTCCCGTTTTCGATCGCATCGGTCATCAAGACGAACTGAATCGTCTCGATCGATGTATTTTTCTCTGACGCAAAAGACACCGGTACGAAATCACTGCCCAGAATACGCCTCAATTCCGTCTCGACCTGCGCCTCCACATCCTCTGCCATTGCAGCGGTTGCGTCATTGAATGTATTCAGGCCGCCGGCCAGGCTGGCGACACCATCCAGATACTGGGTTAAACCGTCACCGAACGAAGCGGTACCGGCGGCAGCGTCCTGAACTCCGTCTGCATATTGCCTCAGTCCGTCCTCAAGCCGGCGGCTGCCGATGCGCAGATCGCCGGCACCGTCTTTCAGCTGCACACCTTCTTCACTCAACTGATTCAGGCCGTCATGCAAGGAAGCCACGCCGTCTGCCAGCCCATCTGTCGCGGTCACGCCTGCGGCAATCTCGCCGACGCCGTCCAGGTATGAGCCCAAACCGTCGGCAAACGTCGCCTGCCCGCCGGCCAGCATACTGACGACAAAACGAAGCTGGCTCAGACCGCCAAGGTCTTCGCTGAGTCCGTCGAGACCGCTTTCAAGTGTCGCAAAATTTGTTTCCAGATCCGCAAAACCGGTCGCAAGCGGAGTCAGCGACTCGGACAGCGCCGTGAGCCCGTCGGCAAATTCTGCGAGCCCGTCTTTCAGCGCGATCAGGGCCGATACCTGCTCGTTCAGAGCACTCGATTGAGCGGCCATGGTCGCGAGCATCGAAGCGTACGGTTCACTGGCGGCAGCTGCGTCAGTGATGCCGAATCGTGCGGCAAACACGTCGCCCCCTTCGGCAGGCGGCGCTGACTCCGGTACATCCGCGAGACCGGCCAGAAGCATGGTGCCCTCTCCGGCCAGACGGTCCACGCCGCTCTGGTAAGCCGTCAATCCCTCGTTGAGTGACGTCAATCCCGCGGAAAACTGCGCGGCACCGTCAGTCAAATCCGACAATCCTGAAAAATCCTGCTCCGCGATACCGTCTGAGAGGCTCCCAAGTCCATCTCGAATGGCATTCGCGCCGTCTTTCAGCGCATCCGTTTCTGCGGCCAGCGTCTCCAGCCCTTCCGCAAGTCCCAGCACACCGTCATGCAGCAAACCGGCACCATCGGCCGTTTCCTTGACACCGTCAAGATAGGCGCCGATGCCGCTGCGAAAATCCGTGATGCCGAAGCGCAGCGTTCTGGCACCAGACACGATTTCCTGGCCGGCTTCGCCAAGTTCACCGAAACCCTCAGCCAGCTCGGCAAATCCGTCCGTCAGCGCGGCAGCCGATTCCAGGAGCGCGTCACCGCCGTCCGACAGTGCCGTAACAGCATCAAAGAGTTCCTGAACATCAAACGATTCGTCTGCCGGGATGAGGGATTCAAGATCGACATCGTAATTGAGCGGCACAGCAGCAATTTGAATACCGGGCATAGCAAAATCCTGCACCGTGGCCGAAACGGCAAATGTGTCTTCCTGACCGGGCAAACTCATGAACGTCACGGCACTGGCATCACCCGTCATGGCCACCGTTCCATGTTCGGCAGACACGTGAATGGCATGTTCGAACGGCAGGCTGACCGTGGTCTGGATCGCGTAAAAATCGCTGAAGGCATGGTAGTCCTCATGTTTTTTTATGCTGACAGACAGGACCAGTTCACCCGATTTTCCGGACAGCTCATCCATCGGAACCGGATTCCCGTCGAGCAGCGCTTCAATGCGAAACAGCCAGGGAAGTTCCGGATTTGCCAGCTCGCCCTGATAATAGAAACGGCCCGGATCCGACGTTATCTCGTAGTGATCATCAAGCTCCGTGATCTCACCCAGATCGGTCAGGCGGCTGATCGAGAGGTAGTCGCCGTAATCGCTGAAGACGGCGGCCTCCGGCACATCAAAGTGGTTGACCAAAAATACCCGTTCAACCGCACCGTCCCTGGCCAGCTGGCCAAACACCACCTCGATTTTCTGAATGTCACTCGCAGCGTCGGCATTCAAAGGCAGCAGCAGAATCAGGCAGGCCAAGGCGGCTGCCATAAGCTTAAGGCGTGTTTTTTGTTTCATGAGATAACCCTTTCCTGGTTTTCTTGCCAAAGGTCAGCGGATCAATCAGGCGATCACAAAACGCCAGTGCCGACGGTACGACGAACAGCACCATGAAGAGCGAGATCAGGGCACCGCGTCCGAGGACAAGTCCCAGTTCGCTGACAATCGTGATCGAGGAGACGATGCTGAGCGAGAAACCTGCGCCCGCCAGTATCAGAGCCGGCGGAATCACCGAGCGGGCGGTCTGACCGGTTGCGGCGGCAGCAGCTTCCCATTTCGGTTTTTGCCGACGTTCATCGAGATAGCTTTGCGTCAGAAAGATTGCGTAGTCGACCGTCGCCCCCAGCTGTACCGTGCTGATAATAAGGTAGCCGATATAACTGATCGGCAGACCCTGCAGATACGGAATCGCGAGATTGATCCAGATTGAAAGCTCGATCGCAAGCACAAGGAGCAGCGGCAGCAAAAACGACTTGAACGTAAATAAAATGACGAGCGCGACCGCGAGTATGGCCAGTCCGTTCACGATGAGATCATCTCTCTGGATGGTGTCACGCATATCGACCAGACTGAAACTGCTTCCGGCAAGATAGCTGTTCTCCGGAAAATGATGCGCGGTCAGCTCACGTATCTGCTCGGCCAATTGAAACGTTTCATCGCTTTCGGCCGGTACATCGGCCACCAGAATGAGACGGCTGAATTCGTCCGAAATTAACAGCCGGCGCTCTGCTTCGGGCAGAAAATCTTCCGGAATGCCCCGGCCGACCATACTGGAATAATCGATCACGGACGTGATGGCCGGCAGCTCATTCAAGTCGTCAACCAATTGTGCCTGTATGTCGAGATTGGCTCGCGGCACCAGAAGTACCATCTGTTCGTGCCGACCGAAACGCGACCTGATTTCTGCCTGGTCTGACGCTTCGACTGATCCTTCCGGGTAGGCGCCCATGCCGTACATAAACGAATTTCGGCGGCTGGCACTGAACGCAGGATACGCAGCAAGCAGTGCAAAAATGACAATGAACGGCCCGACACGTGCCGCCAATCGCCCAAACCGCTGAAATGACGGCCAGATATTCTTGTGATTCAGCTTGTCAAGCGGCCGGATCAGAAGCAGGACCAGCACCGGCAGCAGCACCGTCACGGTGACAAAACTCAGGACAACGCCTTTGGCGAGGACAATGCCCAGATTCGAACCGATGCCGAAGCGCATGAAAATAAGCGCGAGAAAGCCAAAGAAGGTAGTCAGCGCCGAAGCGGCAATCGCCGGCAGTGATTTGACGATCGCCTTCTGCATAGCCTCCTCGTCTCGGATACCCGGTCCGCGGTAATCTTCAAAACGATGCAGAAGATAGATCATGTAATCCATCGTGACGGCCATTTGCAAAATACCGGCCACCGACTGAGTGATAAACGACACGTCACCCAGAATCAGGTTGGTGCCGAAATTCAGCAGAACACCAATGCCGATCGTCAACAGAAACAGAAGCGGATTCAGCCAGGATGTGCTGGAGACAAATAAGATGAGCAAAACGAGCGGCAAGGCGACGATCAGAACAGTCGCCACTTCGCTTTTGACCGCATCCTGCGCACTGGCCATGTCGACCAGATGCCCAGACATTGCCCCTCGCTCGGGCAGCCAGGCACGCAACTCAGCAACAGCATCGGACGCCTGAACTTCCGAACTGATCGTGACGGTGTACATCGCCCGGTCGTCCGCATAAAAACTCTGAACGACATCCTCGTTCTGGAGGTCAAGCGGCATCGAAACATTCATCTGATCATCCAGCCACAGCACGTCCCGAACAAAAGAAAAATCGGCCAGCTGCTTTTTGACCGTCAGTGCTTCACCGATGTCGGAAACAGGCACCATCACCTGCAGGTTCGGCAGCTCACTGTCGAATGCCTCCTGCATGATGCGGATTGCTTTGGTTGACTCGGTATCCTGCGGCAGATAACTGGCCATGTCGTAATTGACACCGACCTGCAGGAAGCCGAAGACACTGAGAACGATCAGAACCGAAAATATAATCACGATTAACCGCTTGCGCGCGGTTATCCAAACGGCCAGCTGCTGCATGAATGACCTCCACTGTTCCAGCAGTATAGGAACCGGGACGCCATTCTGACTCGACAACAAAGCGATACACCGAAAGATAATCGACAGTTGTTGTCAATCTGTTGCAATCATGAGCGAAGGTTCACAATTGACTCATCGCTGAAACGTGTTCAGTTCACATCCGATTCAAAATCAGGGATGGCAAACGGCAAAAAGCCCCCATGCCATAGAACGCAAGGGGGCATCGTCAAATCTGTGAGCGTCTATCGCTACTTGACTTCATTTTTTGCCGATTTCTTACTCTTTTCTTCCTGCGTCTCGAAAGGATCCAGAGCGGCTTTCAGCTCTTCTTCAGTCATCGCCTTTCTCGCTTTCTTGAAAAGTTTTGACTCTTCCTCTTCCATATGCTCTCTCAGAAGTTTCGCCAACTCGCCGTACTTTTCCCAGTCAAATTTTTGCTCGTCTTTCTTGTGTTTCTCAATCATCGCAAGCAATCCCGTTTCGGCTTCGTCATGCTCTTCAATCAAGTGCTCAACAAGTTTCTCGGCCTGGCTGTCGACGGGCCGAACCTTCGGGAACAACACATGTTCTTCCGCTTCATGATGTCCTTTAAGCGTCACATAAAGCGCTTCCACATGGCTCCATGTGATACGCTTGGCCTGATCAATTTTTGCCAGCATATCCCGCACTTCATCATGTTCACTCTCAATTTCGGTCAGTACATTTTCGACTTGTTCATCGCGTTCTTTTTTCATGTGATCCTCCAATACAAAATATTATTGAGGCAGACATGTCTCTGAATGTTTATCAGTTTAATTATTTGTTTATAACAATACAACAGAAAACAGCGTTGTTCCGGTTGACGGAATTATGCGGCATCAACCAGAGCAAACCAATTTATTTATTGGAATCTGAATTTCAGTCACGTATTTTTGCGGATCACTCTCAACAAATTGGTCGATAATATTGTAATGAATGCTGTAGTCCGCCAGACTGATGCTATTATCTGCGGCATAAGCCGCCATGCTGTTCAGGTGTTCACCGATGCTTTCATACGGACCTCTGTAGTGACTTCTCAAAACGTGTCCCGCGTCAAATCGCCTGATATGGTACTCGGTGTCTGTCAGATTCGGCAGCAGCGAGGTGTAGGAAACAAGGTCATCCCTGTTGTTGATGCAGGCACCGAATATTTTTGTGTCGGGCGTATAGACGACAACTGTCGGGAAAAAATAAAATACCTCGGAAGCATAAAGATCTTTTTCCAATCCGATCTCAATATAATGTTCGGCCTTTACCGTTTCGGTTTCCCGTGCTGTTTTGTGGCCGAAACGCAATCGTCCGGTACTCGGACCACCTAAATCATCAGTCGGTATTCGTATGGTACCGCTTCTTGAATCTGCCGTTCAAACGCTAATCACACTCCCATCTCCGCATGTGGCTGGCAATCTGATCTTCGGCACCGGAACCGACGGATTTGTGGAGAAATCAAATATCCGCCGCGTGTTATCCTCCGTCTGCAAGTCTGCCGGTGTTCCGTACACGTCCCTCCTCGGCCTCCGGCGCACGCTCTCGACTCGGCTTTTCCGCGCCGGTGTACCTGACAAAATCCGGGCGCAGGTGCTCGGACATTCTTCTGTTGTGATTACCGACAACATTTATGTATCCACCGATCAGGGCGATGCGGCCTCCGCGTTTCGCGAGCATTTATAAATGCATAATGTATAGGCATAATTTAGGCATAATGGGAGACCAGCTGATACTTTTCTCCGGCGCACACAAAAAACCCCGAAGCGACTACCGCTACGGGGTTTTGACGTGGAGCCTGTGGACAGATTCGAACTCCCGACCTGCTGATTACAAATCAGCTGCTCTACCAACTGAGCTACACAGGCGTGCCAAAAACAGCCTCATTATACTAGTGTCCCAACCCGCGTTTGTCAATCGAAAAAAAATCGCCCGGGAAGCTTTCATTTGCCTGCGTCAGCGCTGGCTGTTGCAGCAGCTTCGTTGTACTCACTCGCAAGTGTCTCCATAACCTCTTGAACAGACGTAATCTCTTCGGCACGATAGGCATTCGCTCCGGCAAAAGCAAATCCGCTTTTCATTCTGCCACGCTTTGCATTCATAAGCGCCAGCGAGATGCAGTAGGGGCTCGATTCCTCTTTGCACGTGATAATGCAGTGATAAGGACATTTGGGCGGTCGTTTTTTCCCGCTCTCAACATCAATTAAAAAATCGTTGACGATGGCTCTTCCCGGCAGACCGACAGGACTTTTGATAATGCGGATATCGTCTTCCCTGCAATCAATGTAAGTCTGTTTAAAGCCATCGGAGGCATCACATTCGACAGTCGTGACGAAACGCGTGGCCATCTGGACACCGGAAGCACCCAGCTTCATGAACTGAAAAATGTCAGCACCGCTGTAAATGCCGCCAGCAGCAATGACGGGTATCGTCTTGCCTGACTTTTCCTCTGTCTCCCTGATCGCGAAGATGGTATCGGCTACGATTTTCTCCAGTCTGATCTCAGGATCCTTGATCTGTTCCTCGCTGAAACCCAGGTGACCGCCCGCCAGAGGCCCTTCAACGACGATCGCATCCGGTGCATATTTGAATTTCTCGAACCATCGTTTGGAAATGAGCGCAGCCGCCCTTGCCGACGATACGATGGGAACAATTTTGGTGCGTGCGTCAGGACCAATGAAAGAAGGGAGACTCAGCGGAAGCCCGGCGCCGGCGAAAATAATATCAATTTTTTCTTCGATGGCCGCCTTAACCATTTCCGTGAAGTTGCTCATGGCCACCATGATGTTGACACCGAGAACGCCCTTCGTTTTTTCACGAGCCTTCCGAATTTCACTTTTGAGTGCCCTCATGTTTGATTCAACGAAATTGCCGGCATAATCCTTTTCGGTCATCCCAATGCCGGCCGCCGAAATAACCCCGACACCGCCTGCATCAGCAACAGCTGCAGCAAGACCGCTCAAAGAAATGCCTATTCCCATGCCACCTTGTATGATGGGCAATCTGGCATTCAGATCACCGATTTTCAGGCCATTGCCAGTCCATAACACGATATTTCTCCCTCGTACTGTCACGTGTCCAATTGTGAAATTGTATGCGCCTGCGGACGCATTGGCAAATGAAACCCGATTATTGGCCGGATGGCCCGATTTCTGTGGCGGTTATCCTGTCACACTGAGTGCTGGCGCAAAAACAAACCCCAAAAGCGGCAGTCGCTTCTGGGGCTTGCTGCCTTAATTTTTCTCTTTTCATCAGCGAATGGGAATAAATCCAATGACTGAGGCATCCGCCCTGGATACCACCAGAATCCGAAAATCGTGGTCAACATAGTCGCCGATCGTCACAATAAAGTCTCCAATACTGAGTGTTTCCTCGGAAATACCGTCCAGCGGCATGAACGCATCCGCATACGCGTCCCAATTGTCATCGTCGAGCATCTCAATCCGGCTTTGATTCATGTCGATCTCCAGGACGAGATCCGGTTCATTTTCGAGCAGATACTGCCTGGCCAGCTGCAGCGCCTCCACCTCATCGATGCCGCTTTCCGGATCGATCGGTTCATATTCGGTCAGGCGCTTTGCCTGCGTCACAAGATAGATCAGTTCCTGAATGTATTCATCCTTGTTTTCAAGTCCGTTCAGTTTATCCAGCACGTCATCATAGCCGGCTGTGCCGCTGTGCTCCGAACGCCTGAGCAGCATGCCGAATTCGGCAAGCGCTGCAGCCAGTTCGACATTTTCTGTGCGTTCTGTGTTGTATGCATCGGATTCGAGCGGGAACTGCATCAGGTGTGAGGTGTCGCCGTTCGGTTCTTTGTAGCGGATACTGACAGTCAGTATTTCATCGTCGGCTGACTCTCCCGCGTTCGTCGGCTTGTTATACTTTCCGGTCACATCCGGAACGATCTGCCCCGATTCATGGTCGGCAATCTCGTACATGATGGTGACGCGGTGTCCGGCGCCGATTTCACCGCCGTCCTTCTTATCGTCCGCGAAATCCTCGGGATTGAGCAGGCGGTCCTCATAGCCGATCAGGCGATAGCCTTTGACCATTTCAGGATTAAATTCAACCTGAAACTTCACATCATTGGCGACGGTGTTCAAGGTGGCACCCATGTCCTGAATCAGGTGTTTTCTGGCTTCCAGGACACTGTCAATGTACCCGTAGTTGCCGTTGCCGTTTCTGGCCAGTGCAGCCAGTTTGTTATCTTTCAGGTTATCAAGGCCAAAGCCCATGACCGACAGATAGACGCCGGTTTCCTTCTTTTCCCTGATCAGGTCGGTCAGTTCGCCCTCGGAGGTCACGCCGATATTCAAATCGCCGTCCGTGGCCAGAATTACGCGATTCGTCCTGTTTTCGTCGAAGTATCGCGCAGCGATTTCGTAAGCCGTCTCAATTCCGGCCGAGCCGTGCGTGCTGCCGCCGGCTTCCAGATTCTCAATCAGTGACATCAGGTGAGTCTTTTCACTGCCGCTGACCCCTTCCGCCAGCACCCGGTCAAATCCTGCATACGTCACGATTGAGATCGTGTCATCCTCGGTCAGATGCTCGGTCAGCATCAGGAATGCCTGTTTCACAAGGCCAAGCTTGTCGGGGGCGTCCATCGAACCCGACACATCGATCAGGAAGACGAGATTTGACGGTTCGCGTCTCAGAGTCTGCAGCGGTTCCGCCTGCACACCGACGACGAGGAGCTTTGTCTCCTTATTCCACGGCGTATCGGTCAGGGTCAGGCTGACACCGAACGGATCGCCGGGCTCCGGTGCCGGATAGTCATAATGGAAGTAATTGATCAGTTCCTCGACTCGCACGGCGTCTTTCGGCGGCAGCTCTCCGCCCGACAGATAGCGGCGAACAGTCGCATACGACGCTGTGTCGACATCGGCGGCAAAGGTGGAGAACGGATTTAACAGAACACTTTTCCAGGCATTCTCGTCGACCGTTCCGAATTCCACCGTATCGAATTGGGGATATGGCGCATCGTAAGCGGGAAGCGCAAATTCGGCTTCCAAAAACACATCCGGCTCGCGCGTTACGGGAGCCAGCAGCTGAAGCATCTGGCATCCGCTCAAAATGAGGGCCAGCATAACGATAATCAGTGCCGCGGATATAGATCGCACCGGCTGTCGCCGGCGGTCCGAGATCTCTTTCATGATTTTTTCCTCGCTTTCGTCAGGGTCGCGTTTCAACGTTTGGAACGTATTTGTTTGACGAAACGATTCGGGAAAAAGTTCCCGCAAAAAATCACGGATCGAGCGGAAACCCCTGGTCTTTGCTGCGCCGGACCGAATACACGATGCCGCCGGCGACCGTGAGGACAAAGATGCCGCCTGCAATCCACGGCAGAGCGCCGTAATCCGATCGGTCGGGCACTTCAACGGACTCCATCACATAGCGGGTCACCTCAGCCCCGGCAACATCCGTTTCGCGCACAAGCGATTCGCGCAAAAACGTCTCCCGCTGCCGCACCGGACGCGTCATGGCTGCCGCCGGATCCGGTTCGCCGACCAGGCGTTCCGGCTGCCCGTATGTGAGCACCAGCGTCTCGTATTCGGCGTATACCAGTTCGACAAATGCCTCAAGGCCGACTGAACCGCGGCTTTGCTCGATCATGCTGAGGGGGCACTCCTTGCCGTTCCAGTCCCGGTGAAAACGCAGGTTCTCCTTCGGCAGCCCCAGCTGATACAGCACGGAAGCGGCCAGTTTCGCACCGTTCACTTCGGCAGCCGGATAATACCTTCCGTTCGCATAATCGCAGATCTCGATGGCAACCGATGCGCCGTTGCCGTTCAGAAAACGGTCGCCCGCATGGTAGGTCACTTCGTTCAGCGGCGTCAGATGAAATGCCTCTTTGTCGTCGACCACATAGTGATACGTGACACCGGGCGTGTAGGTGAGAATCGACAACTGGTACGCATGCCATTCTGCGTCGGCATAATCTTCAAAGTTTGACGCGTTGTGGACCGTCACATATTCAGGAACCATATCAGTCTGAGCACGCGCCGCCGCCGGCGAAATCTCCGTTTTTACTGTGAGGTCACGGCTTATGCGTTCATCCAGCGTCTTCAGCTGGCCGATGAAGTGCCCCGGCTTTACAAGCTCCCTGTCCGTCGTGTTTTCCGGAAGGCGGATCCAGCCGGTACTGCCGTCCGCAAGTGACAGTTCGACAAAGTCGTACGCTTTTCGGCCGACCATATACAGATTCGGCTCCGCGTTTCGATTCAGGCTGTACCGTTCATGATCCGACGGCTGATCAAACAGCGGCAGCGCCGTCTCCAGCTGAAATGTCATTTTGGGGTTAAACGTCTGAATTTCGAGCAGGCGATCGCCGTTGTCCTGGTTGACCACAACCCAGCTGCCGTCCGGGAAGAGTGCTTCCGTTTCATAACGCGGTGACGGTGTTTCAGTGTAGATAATCCGGTGGCGCACGATCGCCGTCACAGACGCCTGATCGCTGCCCTGAAACAGGAGAAAGTCTCCGTCACGTTCATAAAAGGATGAACGGGCAGCCAGCACAGCACAGGGCAAACTAAGTGCCATGGCAAGAACGACCGCAACGAGCAAGATGAATCGGCTGAAACGTTCAGGCATCAGCCGGTTTTGACGATCTCGATGCGCACCTCAAGCCATGCCAGTACTTCAGCATCGGCAACGACGCGCTCGGAATATACGTAGTTAATGACATTCTCCGCCAGGAAATACACTTTTATCTGTGCATCGGCGCCGGGAATATATGGCGTTACCGGTGCAAGCGAGACTTCCCCGCTCGAGATCGCAATCGGCACGCGGCGAATCGTGCCGTCACCTCTGGTCAGTGCACTGCCCTGCGCCACCAGCGTCAGTTCAGTCGCATTCAGCGATCCGTAAACAGGAATCGCACTCCCCGCTTCTCCGGCAATCTGCGCAAGACGCGCCTTGTCGGCGGCACTCAATTCAAGAGCTGTCAGATTTTGCTGCGTAACAACCATGTCGCCCTCATAGGCGCCGGCATAATGATCGACACTCGCTTCACGGATAATCAGGCCTTCGTATTCGGGTAGAATGCGACCGTAATAGAGCGGAAGCGGAACCGGCAGCGGACCGGCCTGTGTCGGTGCTGTGGTCGGTGCAGCAGTCGGTGCAACTG
>LSQX01015891.1_pt2 | contig 12956 bp, 13 predicted proteins | sample 654561 | NCBI WGS metagenome assembly LSQX01 (sample SAMN04489861, study PRJNA283612) | anaerobic digester metagenome | isolation source: 4 biogas reactors fed with cattle manure at either 37C or 55C with and... | place: Denmark: Kongens Lyngby | collected 2014 | reverse complement strand
AAACCTAAAGTTCCCTCACTTCCAATCATTAAATGTTGGATAATTTCATATGGATCTTCATAATCAACTAAAGCATTTAATCCATATCCACAGGTATTTTTAATTTTAAATTTTCTATCAATTTTCTCTTTTAAAGCCTTGTTTTTTCTTGTTTTTTCTCCAAGTTTTTTTACCTTATCTAAAAAATCACCATGGCTTTTTGCAAACTCCTCTTTACTCTCATTTGAGCCAGTATCAAGCTTCGTTCCATCATAAAATAAAATCTTCATTGTATGAAGAGTTTTATATGAGTTATCTGCTACCCCGCAACACATTCCACTAGCATTATTAGCTGCAATTCCACCAATCATTGCTGCATTAATGGAAGCTGGATCTGGACCTATTTTTTTCTCATATGGTAAAAGTGCAGCATTTGCCCTACTTCCAATAACTGAGGGTTCAAGACTAACAAGTGAGGCATCCTCATTTATGGTTATATTTTTCCAATCTCTTGAAGTTACTATGAGGATTGAATCTGTGATCGCTTGTCCTGAGAGACTTGTTCCAGCAGCCCTAAAAACAACTGGCAAATTCCAAGCATTTGCATGTCTTAATATAAGACTTACCTCATCCGCACTATCAGCTATGATAACAATCTTTGGCACTAACCTATAAAAAGAGGCATCAGTTCCATAAGTTATGGTATGAAGTGGGTCTGTAAAAAGCCTATTTTTAGGTATGAAAGTAGATACTGCATTGTAAAATGAAAGATATAGTCCATCAAGCGACATGAGAGATCCTTTGAGTGTTTTTTAAATTTTACAAAAGTGATATAACAATTAAATGATAGCTTTATTTTTTATCAGGATTAAAAAGATAACCAATATCTACAACTGTTTCAATGTAACTTTCTGGAATCTTTTTTCTAACTCTTCTAATAAGAGATCTTATGGAGTCTAAGCTAGCAAAATTTCCCTCCCAAACAATACTTTGAATCTTATCGTAAGAGACAACTTTTCCCAAGTCACTTAAAAAAAGCTCCAGCAAAAGCCTCTCTTTTTTAGAGAGTCTCTCTCTTTTATTGTCATGTTCTAAAATGCTTGATTTAGCATCAAAGATGTAGTTATCGCCAAAAGAGATGGTATCAGTTATTGCATTGCAAAGTTTTTCTATCTTAATTTCAAGCTCATCAATGTAAAAAGGTTTTTTAATATAATCATTGCACCCAAAAAAGTAAGAGTCTTTAATGGCTTCAAGCTCTATGCTTGAGCTTATGATTATGACTGGGGTTTTTGGGTAATACTCTCTAATGTTTTTTAAAAGCTCAATTCCATTTAATGAGGGAACATTTATATCTAAAACATAGCAACCATATCCATTGTCGATCGCACTATTGGCCTCTTCTCCATCACTAAAACTATCAACTTCAAAGCCTTTTTCTCTAAGTCTTTTTGTAATAGTGCTATTTAACCGCAAGTTATCTTCTAGGAGTAAAATTTTCATAAGAACATTATAGTTAGTTAAGTTTATCTTTTGCTAAGAGTGAGGAGGAGATATTGCGTGGCATATTTATCAAAAATGAAACACTCTCATCCTCACTCTCAACCCTTATAGATCCACCCATTTTATCCTCAATGATAACTTTAGCCATATATAAACCAAGTCCAGTTCCATTTTTAGTAGTAGTAAAATATGGATCAAACATATGATCTTTTATATGAGAATTTATCCCCCCTGCACTATCTTTTATCTTCATTTGCACTATCTCTTCATGCACACAAATAGATATCTCTATCTTTTTTTCCTCTTTAAGTAGGCTGTTTTTTGCTACTATTTTCTTTTTTGCATTGTTTATTATGTTTAGTAAAACTTGTTTAAATTCATTCTCATAACCTAAAATTAACACCTCTCCTTTAAACAATCCATAATCAATACTAAGATTTATATTGTGATAATAAACCTGCCTATCAACTAACTCTAAAACATCACTAATTGCTATTTTTATGTCAAAGTAAGCCTTTTTTAGTGATGGTTTTAGAAAATTTCTAAAATCTTTTAAAGTTTTTGACATATATTGGATTTGAAGCATTGAATCTTTTACAAAATCTTTTATAATCTCTTCATCTATCTCTTCATTATAAAATGCCATTTCTATATCTTGAGTTATGGCTGAGAGCTCTACTAAAGGCTCATTCCATTGGTGAGCAATAGTTGCTATCATTTCGCCCATTTCAGCTAACTTTGACTGTTGGACTAAAAACTGTCTTTCTTGAATTCTATCAGTGACATCATCCATTATAGATACAATTCCACCCATTTGGCCATTTGATTTTAAAAAGCTAGCCTTATGGATAATAAAGTGCTTCATTGGAGCGTTTGGAAAGTGAAGAGTTGATTCATCTATCCTATTAGAATTTGGAGTTTTTAATAAAATCTTATCTTTTAAATCATGCTCCCTAGCCCAAGATTTAGGGAAAAGTTCATAGATTGTCTTGCCTACTATCTCATCTTTTGCCCTATTTAGTAGTGAAGCAAAAGCTTCATTGCAACCAATGTATCTTCCTTTTGTATCTTTATAAAATATAGGGTTTTGCACAGTGTCAAGAAGAGTAGTAATGAATATAAGTTGGCTTTTTAAGGCTTTTTCACTATTTCTTCTTTTAATAATATTATTAATTAAAAAAGCTATTAAATTTGCAACTATTAAAGAGATTAAAATAATGCTCCAAACCAAGGCTTTATAAGTTTCATAAAATGAAAATGGTTTATTTACCACCGTATGTGGGTTTGCATAGTTTGGGATTTTATATTTAAATCTTTTTAACTCATTAAAATCAAACATAAATCTATTTGGACTTTTTGTGACTATTGGAAGATTTGCAAAAGGAACTCCTTGTAAATACTTTAATGCCATATTTGCAGCAGTACCTCCTTGCATAGAAGCGCTTGTTAGCATCCCTCCAATGGCACCAACTCCAAGATAAAAATCCCATACACAAAAAATAGGAGCTTTACTTGCCTCATAAACCTTTTCTAAATTCTCTTTATATGTGTAGTATTTTCCCGTGCTATCTTTAAACAAAAGCAAAAACAAAACCGCAGATGTTTTTGGATTTAAAAACTTAGCTTTTCGTGTGATGTTTTTCATATCTAAATTATCTATATATTCTAATTTTACCCCTTTTGGCAATAGAGGTAAAACTGCGTTTAACTCATCTTTAACAGCTAAGCCTGTTTCACTTTTATCATTTAAGACTAAAATATGGTTTAAATTTGGATTCATAGATTTCATAACTTTAACTGTTTGAACTATGTCAACCTCTTCTACAACGCCAGTTACAAGATTGTTGTCCTCAATGAGTGAGGCAAATCTAGTTTTGAAATCATTTATTCCTAAAAAAATTATTGGAGAGGTTTTAAAAATTTTTTTGTGATGCTCTAATGCAAAATCTAAAGCAACATTATCTGCAGCTAATATTAGATCAAACTCTCTATCAATAAACTGTTTTTCATACACTTTGGCTAAAGAGTTTAAATACTCATTTGTTGAGATTCTTTTGGTATCCATATATAAAGTGGTAATTTCTACATTTGGATAATTTTTAAAGGTTTTGACAACTGCTTCTCTTATATCATCACTCCATTTATAGCCTTGATGATAAGATTGAAGCAGTAAAATCTCTCTTTGCCCACTAATCTGGGCAAAGAGAGAGGTAGAAAGAATTAAAAAAAAGAAAAGATTTTTCATTTTCTTAAAAGATAAAATACTCCTTTGGAGAACTAATCAAGGCGCCATGCTCAGCGATAGCCTCTTCGGCTGTATGGTATCTTTCATTAAAAACTGGCTTATCGTGCATAACTTCATCATTTACAACTTCAAAAACCATAGTTTCATAAACAATTTTCTTTTCATCTTCATTAAACCAAGCGTGTCTAACTGGAGTTGATATAGTTGAGACTAAGTATCTTTTTTCATCAATTGTAATGATATTTTTTAACTCTAAATTTTGCACACTACCTCCAATTAGAAAAAGAGTTCATTTATAAGCACTATGGTTATACAAACTGGTATGATAAATTTTAGTAAAAAGTACCATGTGTTAAATACTGGCGTACTCATCTCTTTACCAAGCAACTTTAAAAGATCCTCTTTTCTCATTACAAACCCAACAAATATTGCAATCGCAAGTCCACCAAGTGGAAGAAGTATGGCTGAGGTTGTAAAATCTAATAAATCAAACATCCCTTTTCCAAAAAGAGTTGAGAAAGATTTTGTTGATTCAACATTTGAAAGTAGGGCTATTGTTCCTAAAATATAAGTTGAAACTCCTAAAATGGTAAGAGCTTTAATCCTACTTAGTTTAAACCTATCTATCAAATATCTAGTAGTTGGCTCAACAATGGAGATTGCGGAGGTTAATCCAGCAAAAATGAGTGCTATAAAAAATGCTAACCCAATTAAAACTCCAGCAAATCCCATTTGGTTAAAAAGTGGAGGTAAAGATATAAAAACAAGTCCAGCTCCTTGAGATGGCTCAGCTCCAAAATTAAATATTATAGAAAAAATCACTATCCCAGCTATAAGCGCTATGGCTGTATCTAAAAAGGCAACAGAAAAAGATGATTTTACTAAATTTGCCTCTTTTGGAAGAGCTGCTGAATAAGTCATAATGGTTCCCATTCCAAGAGATAGAGTAAAAAATGCTTGCCCAACGGCTGCTAGGATGGAGTATGATGTTACTTTACTAAAATCTGGAACAAATAGAAAACTCATTGATTTTCCAAAACCATCTAAAGTGAAAGAGTAAAAAAGCAAAAAGAATAAAATTATGAAAAGAAGTGGCATTAAAATAAGATTTAACTTTTCAATTCCCTCTTTAATTCCCCTTGTAAGAACCAAAAATGAAGCGAAAAAGGCTAAGGTAAAAAATATCATTTGGGTTGAAATATCTTGTGTAACCATATTTCCAAAAAGCGCGCCAGCCTCTTCTATGTTTGTAGGTAACTCAAGTAGCATTACATAAAGATATTTAAATATCCACCCAATAACTACCGTATAAAATGAAAAGATTAAAACACCAGTAAAAGCCATGAAGCCTGCAAATTTCCAAATATGTCCATTTTTTGGGGCTAATTTTTCAAAAGCTGTAACTGAATCTGCCCTACTAAGTCTTCCCATAGCAGATTCAGCTATGAAGATAGAAACACCGATTAAAACAACCGTGAGTAGATAGATAAGAACAAATGCCCCACCACCATTTTCTCCAGTCATATATGGAAACTTCCAAATGTTTCCAAGCCCAATTGCGCTACCTGAGGCAGCCAATATAAAACCTATCTTACTAAACCGTTCGCTCACCATTTTTTGTCCTCTTTTTCTAAAACTTAAAAGTAGTTTATCACAAAAAGCTTTTTTTTAATAAGTTATAAGAGTTTTTTATATCTTTTTTTTAAAAAAGCTACTTCTTGAGGCAAATCGTTATAAAATCCAGCTTTGGTAGCTAATTTTTAAATGTTATAATGTATGAAATATTAAAGCTTAGGGTCTTTTTTGGAATTAAATCAACTCTTACTGCATTATCTTGTTTATACTCTTGGTGGGCTAGCTATTCTTTTAACACTTTTACACATGTTATATGCTAGAAGATCTCCAACATCTATGACTTTATGGCTTCTTTTAATGATTATTGCTCCATATATTTTTGTAATTTTTTACTATATTTTTGGGCTTAGGAAGAGATCTATCTTTAAAGATAAGAGTTTGATTTTTGATAAAAAAATAGAGATTAGTTCAAAACCGCCACTTCATCAAGATAGCAAGCTTCTTTTTTTTAACAATATCCCACCAGCTTCAAATGATAATGACTTAAAACTTTTTACAAACTCTAGTAAGAGTTACAATGAGTTTATTAAAGCTTTAAAAGGCGCTAAAGAGTCGATTGATTTGGCAACTTATGTTCTTAAATTTGATGAAGAGATATCTAAGATTTTTGAAATATTAACTCTTAAGGCAAGAGAAGGTGTAAAGGTTAGATTTTTAATAGACACACTTGGATCTTACAAATTATATTTTTGGCAAAAACCGCTCAAAGAGCTTAAAAAAGCAGGGGTAAAGATACATTTCTTCTCTCCAATATTTAACAAAAAAGCTATCTCAAAATTAAATTTAAGATACCATAGAAAAATATATATTATAGATAATAAAATACTTTTTAGTGGTGGCATGAATTTAAGTGGCGAGTATATGGGGGCGCAAGAGTGCAGTGATAGATGGATAGATTTAATGTTTAAGGTAGAAGGTAGTGTTGTAAATGATTATATAGATATATTTAATTTAGATCTATCTTTTGTTTGCAAAAAAGATTTGACAAGAACTTTAAAAAATCAAGAAAAAGCTGGGGATCATCTTTTACAAACCCTTCCAAGTGGGCCAGATGTCAAAGGTGATGTTTTGCTTGAACTTATCATTGATTCAATATATAGGGCTAAAAAACGAATATGGATAATCACCCCCTACTTCATTCCAGATGAATCCATTATGCAAGCTTTAAGGATAGCTTCTCATAAAAATGTGGATGTTAGGATAATAACACCACAAAAATCAAATCATAAAATAGCTGATTTGGCTAGAAAAAGTTACATTAGAACTCTTTATGAAAACAGCATTAAAGTGATCCTTTATGAGGGTAAAATGATTCATGCAAAGGCACTTTTGTTTGATGAGAGTAGTTTGATTTTAGGCTCAAGCAATCTTGATTATAGAAGTTTGCTTTTAAATTATGAGGTTGTTACCATCTCTTATGCTAAAGATCATATTTTGCAAATTGAAGAGTGGATGAGAGAGCTGATGGCTAAAAAATACTCAAAACTTGAGCCAGCAAACAAGCTTAAAAGAATTTTTGAAAATCTATTTCGCATATTTGCATCGGCCTTATAATGTTTATACCCAAAAGCAAACCTCACGAAAAAACTCATGAAGATATGAAGTTAAAAGATAGTTTTACCCTACTTAGTTGGAATGTCCATAAAGAGAATTTGGAATTAGATTTTCAAAGAAGGTTGGAGAAATTTCTAAATAGATATAAGATAGATTTTTTACTTTTTCAAGAGTATAAAATGGATAAATCAAATTTGATTTTACCAAAAGAGTACAACATTGCAACCGCTCCAAACATAGAGACTAAGAGTAATTTTTATGGCTTACTAACTGCTTCAAAATCTACAATTGAAAAAAAACTTATAAATCTTTCATCTTCTAAAGAGTTTTATCTTGCTACTAAAAAAGCTAATTTAGCAACCCATCATTTTTTCGCTGATGGAGAGGAGTTAGTGGTGGTAAACCTACACGCAATTAATTTTGTAGGTGCAAAAAATTTTATAAAAGAGCTTGAAAAGTTGCAAGAGTTTTTATCTCTTCACTCTTGTCCAGTCATTGTAAGTGGAGATTTTAATAATTGGTCAAAAAAGAGATTTGACGCACTAATGGAGCTTGAGAGATCTCTTGGTTTTAGACAAGCAGCCGTTGAGAACTCAAAATATATTAAACACTTTTTCAACAAACCAATAGATCATCTTTTTTATAAAGGTATTGAATTAGTAGAAGCTAGAGCTTTTGATACAAAGAAAATGTCTGATCACAACCCCATTTTTGCTACTTTTAAGCAGTTAAAGTAGTTTTAATAACTTAATTTTTTTCACCATTAAGCTCTTTAAGCTTAATACATCCTTGTTTGTCTCCATTTTTACAGGCTTTTTCAAACCATTTTTTCGCTTCATTTAAATCTTGCTTTACTCCATCTCCAAGATAGTACATGTATCCTAGCATTGTTTGGGCTTTAGCACACCCTGCATGGGCCGCTTGTGTTTTCCAATGAAAAGATTTTTCATGATCCACCTCTACCCCTTGTCCATAGTGGTAGATGATGCTTAGCATTGTTTGGGCTTCTATATGGTTTTTAAGCGCTGCCTCATTTAGATACCTCAATGCTTTTTTATAATCTTGTTCAACATCTTTTCCGTAGTAGTAATTTTCTCCAAGAAGATAGAGTGAAGAAGAGTCATCTTTTTGAAATTGTGATTTAAAATAAAAATCTCTAGTTTCACTATAAAACTCTATTTTGTTAATTTTTTGAACCTTACTGCTTAAAAACTCTTCATTATTCATGTTTAAACTTTCAGATTTTGCAAAACTTTAACCAATAAGCAAAAGGGAGTGGAACTGTTTTAAAGCCGCTACTAAATTAAATTCCAATCCCATTGCCCATCACCAAGGAGGAGTTATTTGCCTTGATTTTCCCTCAAGGCAATAGGTATTTTAAGTAAACAAAACTATTTACCCTCTTTCACTCTTGGAGTCTATTTAAAAAAAGTGGCAAAAAAGTGGCTTTTTATTTAGCTAGAAAAATATTATCTTTTTATATATTCATACTTAAAATTAAAATATCTTGTACTCTATTTTAGCCTTTTGCTCTAACTCTTCAATTTTTGCTATGGCCCAATTTCTAATCTCTTCTTTCACATAAGCTTCTTTAACTTTGCTTCTTACTTGTTCAAATGTGCTATCAAACTCTGGAATATCATTTAAAACATAAAAAATCTCATATCCAAACTCTGTTTTAATTGGTTTTTCAGTGAGTTCATTTCGTTTTAAATTCTCTAAAGGTGCTTTTAAGGCTTCATTTAACTCATCTATTTGTAGTTTTCCAAAATAACCATGGCTATTTTTTGATGGAGCTAAAGAGTGTTCTTTTGCAAGAGAGGAAAACATTTCAAATCTATCTTTTGCGCCTAAGACTTCATCTATAATCTTTTGTGCTAAATCCTCACTAGATACAACAATAGTAAGAAGCTCTATCATAGCAGGTGTGTCGTATATGAATTTTTTAGACTCATAATATTTCCTAAGTGACTCTTCATCTGCTTCAAACTCTTTAGCTTTTGCATTTAGCAAAAAATCAAAAGCTAGCAACCCTTTTTTACTATATAGTTGCTCTTTAGTGTATCCTTTCATAGCAGCATCATTTTTTAAAATTTCAACTAAACTAAAAGATTCCACCTCCTCTTTATCCATCCCCATTTGCATCACATGCTCAAGCAACTCTTTAAACTCTTTAGACTCAGCTAACTCCAAAGATAGAGCATAATCACTTGCTAATCTTTTTTGTATCAACCTTTTTACTATCTCTTTTTGATCTTTTTTCTCTAAAGTAGAAAAATCCTCAGGGGCAACCTCAGTAGTGATTTCAACACCATCTACGATAGCTAAAACCTCAGCTCCAAAAGCCAATGAAGCAACTAAACCTAAACTAAGTACACTCTTTATTACAAAACGCATCTTTTTTCCTTATAAAAAAATATATCTTAAATAATTTATAAATTAATCTAAAATATATCTTCAAAATGACAAAGAGAGGCTAAGCTCTCTTTGTCTCTTTTGTCACTAAGCAGAGAAAGCAAATATGGCTATCTACTCAATTTTTCCTGTTTTGATCCTATTGTTGTAAATTATCTCTAATTTACGAATATCTTGTTGTAGTTCAAAAACACCGTGCCAGTGTGCATAGTCTGGTCCTGCCATCAATGCACCTTGACGCATTCTTCGTCCTTGATGATGCCATAAGTGATACCATATCACTTGAGCTTCATCTGCCCACTCATCATCTTTTAATAAGCCTTTATCTTTTAGCTCATCAATCATAGCTTTTGCATCTTTTGCATAAGTGTTATAAAGCCCAACAAACTTATCTCCTACTTCAAAGAAGTTTTTAGTATGAGTGCTAATGTGACACTGTTTACAAACATGTTCCATCTCCAAGCGAGCTGCTTCATGTCCTTTTGGGTGTCCTGCTGTTGGATTTCCTATGCCTATCTTTCCACTATTTTTAAAATCTGAATAAGCTGTATCGTACCCACCATCTCTTAGATTTGAAAAAGGAGCCCAAAGATTCCATTTAAGTCTTCTGGAAACATTGTGAGTAGTTGTAAGTTCTCCAACACCGCTCATGTGACAAGTAGCACAAGTAGGTGCTCTATAATCACCTGGCTCCCATGCGTCTGGCGCTGAATCATACTTCCAAGTATGCCCCTCAGCATTAAATATGTGTCCATGCATGGAGTTGTTGTAAATTTCTATATCTGGATGATCTGGTCCCATATGACAGCTTGCACAAGCTGATGGCTTTCTAGCCTCTTCAATTGAGAACTTATGAACGGAGTGACAAGATTTACAGTTACCCACTCCACCATCTGGATATACATTTCCAATACCATAATTTGGCCAAGTTTCTGCCGTTGGTCTTCCATCAGCAGCTAGTTCAATTATTGCGCCATGGCACTGCATACACCCAGTAGCTTCTGGTGTATGTTTAAACTCTGGATGATCCCTTCCCTCATAATGCTGCATCAACTCTTGCATTCCAGCTTTTGCTCTAACTTGTAAAGCACCTCTAGCGTGTCCACTTTCATGAAACTCTTGAACTTCATTTGGATGACACCTAGAGCAAGTGTTTGGACTTACAAGCATTGATACAAATGTTTGTGTACCTTTAACACCTGGACAATTTTGAGTGGCCATTGGATTGTCTTTTTCTACCTTATGACAATCCACGCAACTAACACCAACATGACCATGACGACTCTCTTTCCAGTCATTGACATGTCCTGGGGTCTCTTTTGCGTGACACTCAATACAACTTTTTCCCTCTTCAGTTAATCCTCTTTCAACCTTTAAGGTCTTAATGGAATTAACACTGCCTATGCTTGCTGCCATTGCACTTGTGGCAACAAAAGCAAACATAATCAACAATCTCTTAAGCATTATTTTCTCCCCTTGTAGATTGAGTTTATCTCTTAAGATAATCACCAAGAATATGATGCCCTACATTATTGTGACACTCAACGCATGTTTTGTTAGTCCTTTTTTCATAGTACTCTTTATGAGCAATGAAAGCTTTAGGATCTGACATTGTAACTTCACGCAGATTTGCATGACACTTCATACATCCCGAATCATACGTGAATTTTGATGCGTGTTTTCTCTTTGCTTCCCAATCTATATTTTCTAAATCTCCAAAAAGTTGCACTCTAACATCATGCAAACCAGTGGCTGCTTTAGTGTATAGATAATCAAAAAGCGAATCGTGAGACAAGTGACACTCTACGCACGCAGCTTTAAATCCAGTGGAATTGTTCCCTCCATGAACATCAGCTTTGTACGAATTTACCATTGGCTCCATAGTGTGGCATACAGCACAAAATTTATCATCTGAAGTATATTGAACTGCAACACCCGCACCAAAGGAGACTAATAACCCAAGCACTCCCCCTATGGCCAATAGTATTAGGATAAACCATATTGGTTTCTTGGCTTTTTTCTCCGTATTACAGGACATAAAAGACTCCTATATACTTTACTCCCAAATTTTGGGATGAAAAAGAGCAATGAACCGCGCTTTAACCTCTTGCTAAGACAAAAGAAAAGCTTAAAATAATAAAATAATATTTACTATTCAGCTTAACCATAGATTCTATAGCAAGGAGAGTATTATTTCATTGACTCAAGTCAACACAATTAATATAAAATGATATTTATGATTAGTTAACTCAATATTTATTTCATTATATTTTAAAATATGAAAATATTTTGAATAAGATTTTTTAAATATTATTATTAGTTTTAGCCTTATTTTAGGAGTTTGAAAGAGAGCAATAATTATTTTTGCGATAAATTTATTATAATTTTTTATAATAAATCAAACTTAGTCGAAAAAAGTTTTAAAAATTTATGAAATGTTACTTTAATTTACACAAATAATTTTTTAAAGAAGAGAGTATTTTTTAAAGATATGAAAATTTAAATAGTAAATAGTGGTGCGGTTAGCGAGATTTGAACTCGCACGGGTCGCCCCACCACCCCCTCAAGATGGCGTGTCTACCAATTCCACCATAACCGCACAAGCCCAAAGTGGGCCTGTTTTTACATAAATGGGTTTGCGTAAAGAATAATCAAAGAGATAACAAGTGCATAAATTACTTGTGCTTCAATCATTGCAAGTGCAATAAACATAGTTGTCATAAGTCTTCCGCCAACTCCAGGGTTTCTAGCTGTTCCAGAGATAGTAGCTGCTGCGGTATTTCCCATACCAATAGCACCACCAAGAGCAGCAATACCTAAACCTAATGAAGCTGCGATAACAGAATACGCTTTTAGCGTTTCACCATCAGCTGCAAATGCAAAAGATGCAAGTGCTAACATAAGAAAAAGAACTTTTTTCATATATACTCCTTTTTATTTTTACAAAGTCTGTTCGGATCTACTCCCCTACTTACCACTTTGCAACGCGCAATTATACAAATGAGTTAGTTAAATATTCCTAAAATTACTCTTGTGTAACTAACTCTAAGCTTATCTTGTGCCCTTTTTGCTCCAAGATTTTTACTTTTACTATTTGACCAACTTGAAGATGATCTTCAATCTTTTCTACTCTTTCTTTAGATATTTTAGAGACATGAAGCAATCCATCAACCCCTCCAGAAAGGCCAATAAAAGCTCCAAAATCAACTATTTTCTTAACCTCTCCTTCAAAAACCTGCCCAATTTCAAACTCTGGAACAGACTTTTGTCTATCTCTTTGGTTTCCTCTTCCCCTAAAACCACCACGACCATTATCTTTTTCAATAATTTTAATAATATAATCTTTTGCAGCTTCAACTTGCTGTTTTTTATCTCCAGCGATTTTAACTTCACCTTTTTCTCTATTTAAATCAATAGATACTTCAAATCTCTCTATAATCTCTCTAATTGTCTTACCAGCTTGTCCAATGATATCAACAATCTTGCTTGGATCCACACTAAAAAGCTCTAGTTTTGGCAAAACTTCTTCATTTAACTCTATTTTTGCACTCGCTTCTTCCATTATGTTTAATATATGCTCTCTTCCTTCTTTAGCTTGATATAAAGCCTCTTTTAAGAGTGAGAG
>LSQX01023474.1_pt1 | contig 12958 bp, 6 predicted proteins | sample 654561 | NCBI WGS metagenome assembly LSQX01 (sample SAMN04489861, study PRJNA283612) | anaerobic digester metagenome | isolation source: 4 biogas reactors fed with cattle manure at either 37C or 55C with and... | place: Denmark: Kongens Lyngby | collected 2014 | reverse complement strand
CAATATGCGATATCTCGGGGGTGCTTATTTATTTTTCTATGGCGAAAGTATATTTTGTGGTGTAAAAAATAAGCCTACTTTGTGAAAGTCCACCTGCTTGGCAGTTAATTATCTTTTCAAACGCACAAGTTTGATGTTTTCACCCATATCTTCAAGAATGGATTCTTTCATTCTAATTCAAGCCAACATAGCTGAAAATCAACGAACTTCGAGGATCTTTCAGTTTCAATTGTAACCCCTTCATCAACTCATCTCCTGTGTGGTTGAAGGTCTCGCCACTATCGCGGTCGGTCAGTTTGTAAGTCACATTCGGATCGACAGCTGAAAGCCTTACAGTAATTGTTTCTTCTACACATAATTCTCTCCTGAAGGCTACTATTATTCCTGAGTCATCTGAAGGTCTATATAGCTGATATGCCAACCAGATATCATCGGTGGTGATATCTTCGTAGGAAGTCAACGGGTAGTAATCCTCATAATAGTAAGGGCGCAAGTCCATAAACTCTTTGAAGCATCGCTGCATCTCGGTAAATGAGGACGCGGGATCGGTAATCTTCCAGTTGAAGATGACCGAGGTGCCCAAACTGGAACGGAATGTAAAGCGATCGCTCTTCAGTACCCCCGTACCAGTTAGTGGTAGGAAGAAGTTCAGCCCGAAAGTATGTGTTTGGTAACCAATTGGCTCTCCGTAAGTGTAATCTGTCCGCCACATAGGAGCGCTACGCTTCATTGTTTCAAAGTCGAGGCGACGACCACCGCTGGCGCAGTTGTCGATGATTGCCTCCGGGAATCGCTGTAGTAAATAGTCCCAGAATGCATAGAGACCTTCAATATGCCGTATCTCACGCATGCCTACTCTTCCCGGAGTATCATTTTCTTTCCAGTAGTTATCGATTCGCATATTGAAGTCTTGGCGATAATGATCTATCCCGTTCTCCTCCATAAAGTCACCAATATAATTGCATAACCATTGAAGTGCCTCCTCATTGCCCAGATCGAACAGATAGGTATCTGTTCCTTCCGCACCGAGCATCCACTCTTTACGCTCTCTTCCCCATTTAGATTCTTTAATCACCCGTTCCGGTTCGAACCAGACCATGAACTTTGCACCAGCTTCATGTATCGCGTCCGATACCGTCTTGAATCCCCCGGGAAAACGATCTTGATCCACTTCCCAGTTCCCAACAGTGTTGGCCCAGTTCTTATTGTTTTCCACCTCATTGGCATGGATATACCAGCCTGCATCAAGCCAGAACACCTCTGGTACTAAGTTAAACCGTTTGTATCTATTTATCATGGCAATGGCGTAATCGGTAGTTAGGCAAGTGTATTCGTTGCATGGAGCTGGATCACCAAAGTTGAAGCCTGTAGAAACTGGGTATACTGCTGGCTTTCCATTGATTTTTGGTGCCTGTTGTTCGGTCATAAACCGCCTAAAAGCGTTATGCCCGATCATCCGATCTCCACCTTTCCAAAACAACAGGCATATGCTCGGTGAGCGAATAGTCTCCTTTGCATGCAGGTAGGTATCCAGTTCTTTCATCCCAGCGTGGATAGATAAGCCATTCTGCTCATTCTTCTCGAAGTGGGCATACCAAGTACCGGTCCAACCTACTGCCACCATAGCACCCTGTCCTGTTGTCGATTCTATATTGAAAAAGGGGAATGCGTGATCGGAAGAGCGTCCGTTCAGGGGAGATACCTCAAAGGGCTCACCAGCCTTTAGAAGCCGCATTTGAGGATTGAAATCGCTACGTGAGGCGGAGCTCCCGTTGGCATAGTGCAGCATCAAATCACTTTTACTACCATACCGCCAATCCATATCCATCACTTTCACCGCCGTAATCGATGGTGTTATAGACTCTGATTCGTTAGAGAAGTGAAGGACCCATTCAACCGCCTCATTTACCGGATAATATTTCAAGTCGCATGTCACTTTTAACCCTGTTACCTTATCCTGCCAGCTGTAGATATTGTTAACCACACCCTGCGAATCCGGGCTACCTTTTTTAGAGGAGAAACTCCATTTTCCTATAAAACTGGAAGAGTGATCGTCGTTGTAACGGAACGAGAAGGGTGGGGTAGTTCTTTTTCTAAAGTGCTTATCCACCCAATCTTCCACCTTCAAATCTTTTTTTTCGAACTGAGAGATTGACTGTCCGTAAGCTGGTACAACAGACCACACCAGGCTCAAAATAATCAAAGAGATAAAATGTTTTCTCATAAATTCAAATTTTTATTTAATTATAAAGTGTTATTGACTTCCGATAAAAACCGTCCTGTTATGTTCACTTCGTTTAAACCACTAGTTAATATATACTCTCGATTATCCCAAATGAACGTTCCTGATATTCCCTCCGGTAAGATTATTTTAGCTTTTAAAATATCTTTTTGTTTCTGGTAATCAACACTTATTTTTCCCTGTGGATGTGGCATTTCTCCTTTAATCTTTTCTATTTTCCCAAGATTAGGTTTGATTTTAACTTTCTCGAAGTACGGAGCATCGCTTTCAATTCCAAGTATTATTCGAAAGAAATCTATGTTTGGACTTGAACCCCAAGCGTGACAATCTGAACGTGTTGTTTCAACCTCCGATGTTTCCCCCCAAGTTGTTAGCCCAAGCTCTATATATTCTCGCCAAATGTCTAGCCAATCAAGGTAATTGTCTCCTAATCCAGCTTTTGTCAATGCTTGGTGCAAATAATACTTAAAATAAATGGAAGCTTGTGCAAGTGTTTTATCATTCAGCATTCGCTTTGCAATTTCACTTGCAGTACTATCATCAACCAGTCCAGCTAAAATAGCCAACGAATTGGTGTGCTGAGAAAACACATCTTTGTTAGGAGTATCAGCAAAAAGTTTCGATGAGTCGTCCCAGTATTTTTCATAAATTATTTTCTCAGTACTTTTCGCCATTTCATCATATAACACGTAGTAGTTTTGTGAGCCTATGCTCTTTTCAAGAATTGCCGCAGATTGAAATGCTAGTAACAGCTGAAGATCCATAAGTGCCGAACTTCCATCATCAGACATAGGTGCAATACCTGAGCTAAATTCTGGGGCCCAATCTGTAAAGTTCCATCCTGGTACATTTTTCAAAGAACCATCTTCATCTATATAACTAATGAAATAATTTAAAATTTGCCTGGAGCCCAAAAGCTTTGATGCAAGAAAATTCTTGTCTTTCCCATACATTAAATAGTCAAGCATTGTGCTTATGTGCCAGAGTGAATAAGTTGGTATAACTTGTGATTGAGTATCCGGATATCTGCTTAATGTATATCCATCTTTTTGTCTAGAATTGTCAAATAAATTTATAGCATTCTTTGGCAGACGATCATCGCCACTATTATAGTACGATATCATCATTTGTATTCTCGTATCTCCAATATACTGTAATCGTTCGTAATATGGACAATCCATATATGTGTCAACGGCACACAACCTGGCAGTTAGCCATCCTATATCAAAAATTTTATTTAGCTCCTTTACATCGGCTGTTAAGGTTGCATTCAATTCAAATGGATATCCAGTAAACGTACCATAAAAATCATCTATAACCAGGGGAGAATTCTTAGTCTCTATTTTTAATTCCACATATCTATATGTTCTCCATGAGAGTGGAGTAAATTCTTGGTTTAATGTTCCATTTGAAAAAATTGAATCCTGTCTGCCTGAAATGTGTTTTCCAGTTATCTCATTTCGATTGTTTTTTGCTCCGTTTTCATCGTACAGAGCTTCAGAGTAAGTTATAACAATGGTGCCATCTTCACCGCCACTATAAACTAGTGTTGGATAGGCGTTTGTTAAAAATGACTGGTCTAAGAGAATCTTAGCAGTTGTATTAGATGGAATGGTTACCTGTGACTTCTTTTCAGGGAATGATGAGGGAACATTAGCCCCCTCACTTAATCTTGTTGTAGCAAGTCTTTGGTATGTTAGTTCCATGGGTGGAATAACAGAAGGAGTAAGCTTCCATCCACCTTGTGTGTCAAATCCCATTCCACGAGTTGACTGCTCAAATATTGGCTTGGCTTTTAACCAATCACGATCATCAAAATTAAGTGATTTCCAGTTTTTAATAGCAGCATTCATGTCAATTTTTTCACCTGCTCCTGCTGCATAATAACCGTTCACATATTGCGCTATAGGAGTGTAACTTTTGTCCTCGATGCAAATCCATGTATCATTTGTATTTAAAGTAATAGTCATCTCATCTGTACCTTGAAGCCAGAATCCTGTTTGATACGAGAACTGTGCAACTGCTTTGTGCGCGCCTTCATTCCAAACTTGTGCAGAAATAATATTATCCCCAGCCTTTAAGTAAGGTGCTAGATTAAGCATGTCATAGTTCCAGTTGTCGATATCCCCCCAAGATGGTCCAACGGAAACTAATTTTTCATTAACAAAAAGTTTGTACTTGTTGTCTGCACTGATATGAATGATGAAATCTGAGGGGACTGATTCTAAGTTGATTTTTTTTCTAAATAGATATAAGCCGGCATCTTTTGCCTCGGTATTTGGTACGTTCACCCACCTTGCATTTACTTCATTGCTTTGATTTGAGTTTGCTAACTGTGCATTAACTGAAACAGTTAGAAACAGTAATAAGATTGTAATACAGTGTTTCATGTTGCTGAATATTTTGTGTTTATGTGTTCATTGTTAATTACTTTGAAAGAGACGCATGGAAACTAAAACTTCCTGATCCAACCTGAATGATCCAAGAATTATCAGAACTTTTCTTACGGGATACGCTCTTTAACTTATTACTATTGAGTGAGTGACAAGAAATAAATTCGTAGTTCCTTGGAAGACAAATCTCTGCCGAGGTATTTGGAGGTATGGTAACGTCCAGATAAAACTGATTGTCATCTATTTTCCAATTACTTTCAATTTTTCCATGGATCGACTGATAATGTCCTTTCGCCCATGTCAAATCTCCAACAATTTGCGGTTTAATAAGAATCTCTTTAAATCCAGGTGCTAATGAATTAATTCCAAGAATTGATCTGAAAAACCATTCATTTATTGATCCAAACATGGGATGATTTTGAGAATAAACGTTATCAGAATAAGCCCATGTCTCCCAAAGTGTTGTAGCACCTTGATCTATCATATAACCCCATCCAGGATAAGTTCTTTGATTTGCAATTTTGTACGCCCAATCTTCTTTTTCTGATAAACGGAGTACATCAAATAGCATTTTTGTACCAAAGATACCTGTAGAAACATGCCAATCATGCTTTATAAAGGCTTCCTTGAGTTTAATCATCATATTTTCCATCAAGCTGTCATCATCAACAATTTGATACCATAGGGCAAAAATTTGTGCTGTCTGTGTGCTATTATCTACAGTTCCATTTTCTTGAATAAACTGCTGCATTATTTTCTTTCGAATAACGTCTCCAATTTCATTATACTTCTTTTGTTTTTCTTCCTTATTAAGTATTGCTGCAAATTCGGCAAATAACCTAATATGATGATAGTAGAAAAGTGAGGACGTTAATGATACTGGTTTTTCATTCAAGGCTTCATGATCGCTTAATCCCCTCGTGAAAAGATCGTCTTCAGACTCCCTAATTAAAAACTCTACATGCCTTTCCAGGTTATCGAAATTATTTGATATTATTAGAGAGTCACCATAAAATTCGTATATCTTCATTATAAGATAAGGGAAAGCAAGTTGCCATCCTAATGGTCCCGATTCCTTATCTGGCCCTGCATCCGAAATTCCAACGTAAGGTGCAGTTTCTGTAATTCCTCCGTTTTCTCGTTGATCGTTTGCAAAATCTTGTATGGCTTTACGATAAAATGTATGCATATCGTAATTATATAAATATGCTTCTGCGGTAGCTACAATGTCTCCTCCATAGCCCAGCTTTTCTCTTGCAGGACAATCGGACTGCACACTAAAGACATTACTCAAAAAAGTTCTGTCAACAACTTCAAATAGTTCATTAAACATTGAGTTGGAGCTTGAAAATGAACCTGTTCTCTCTAGGTCTGCAGCTAATGCCAATCCTGTAATATTGTCTATTGTAAGAATACCTGGCCAACCTGAAACTTCAACATATCGAAAGCTGTGGAACGTGAATTTTGGTTGCCATTCTTCACTTCCATTTCCTTTTAGTACATAGTTGTCTTCTTGCCAAGCAACATCTGGCGCTCCGGGACCTCCAATACCTGCATTTTTTATTTGTCCTGCTACACTAGTCATCACATTTACAGTTCCATCCTTATGTATATCCTCTCCATATCGGAGTGATATTTTTTGTCCCTTTGTTCCAGAAACATTTATTTTCACAATTCCCGCAAAGTTCTCGCCCATATCAACAATTAATTTCCCATCGGATTGTTTGGTAATACTTGTAGGCTTGATTTCTTTGTAAATTGTGATTGGCGGAGATGTTTGAACTGTCATATCCCCATTGGGGCCTTCTACAACTGTTGCAGGTATCCAGCTGGAGGTTTTATTTTTTAACCCATACCAATTTTCATCCTCTAAGGTAGCATCATAAAACTCCCCCAAAAAGATACTGTTTTTCAAAATTGGAGTTTTTGTTACTTTCCAGCTTTCATCCGTTGATATTGTTTCTGAAGATCCATCAATATATTTAATTAAAAGTTGAGCTTTTAAAGTTGGTCTCCCTGACGCAAGAACGTTCCTGAAAATATGGTGTCCCCAAAATTTCAGTGGTTGAAGATTATACCAACCGTTACCTACTATTGCACCAAAATCATTGTCGCCGTCCCTAAGCAAATGAGCAATATCGTGAACGTTGTATAAAACTTGATGGTCATACGCAGTCCACCCAGCATCTAATAAAAAAGGACTGATCTTCTCTCCATTTAAATATGCTTCATAGTATCCAAGTCCACTGATATACAATTTGGCCGATTCTACCTGTTTCCTTGTAGAAAATTCTTTGTAAAAGAGAGGTGCAGGATCTTCTTTATAATAATCCTCAATGATCCTGGGGGAACTGCTACCATCACTTATCCATTTTGCTGTCCAATCACTATCTTTCAACATGGCCGTATCGAACCATGCTATTTCGCTCCAGCTAGACGGATTATCATGTGTATCGTAAACTCGAACTCGCCAATAATATCTGACAAAAGACTCGAGCGGTGCTCCTTCATATACCACAAGGTTACTGTTGCTGCTATTTATTATTCTGCTATTCCATTTATCGCCAATATTTTCCTGCACTTTATAAATGCAATCGCTGACAATAATCTCATAGGATTTTTGATAAATACTATCATAGATTGAGTGTAGCCTCCAGCTAAACACAGGTTGTTCATTATCTACAGCTATTGGATTTATGCGATAATCACATCTCATGTTTACAATAGAGATGGGATTATTTGCAGCAACTAGCCCGGAAAATATTAATGTAATTGCAATCAGAATTTTTTTTATCATCACTAAACAATTTAATAGAAGTGCTCAACTCTATGATTACCGCTTGATTAGAGTGGTTTTAAATTACTGTAATTGGAATATCCAATATATTTGCGAATTTTTTTAATGTATCTGTCACATGACCAGAGCCAATAGAACAGTGATGGGATGGTCCCACCATGCTCCATTCTTTTATAAACTGCTTAATTGGAACTGAAAACCTATACCTACTATTAAGGTTTCCAATATTAAGTATGGGTCCAGGAACGCACTCTCCTTCTGCGGCAAGAAGGGATAAACCATTGTTGCCTTCCACAACTGATAGCAATGTAACAGGACCATGTTTTATGGTCATTTGGATAGAGAGCCCTTGTCCAGGTTTACCATGGTATACAGGTAGTGGAACCAGTCTAACTTTTTCTTCTGACATAATGAAATGTGCAGGTCCGTCATGACCAAGCATTATGATGTCATCATTGAAGTCCATACCGTAAAATTCTGAGAAACAGCCGCCAATCCCCACTAATGCCATGATTTTCATAGCTTGCACATTCTTCACTTCATACTCACCGGCTATGGGTATATTCTTGCCTGTTAATAGCGTGTTACCCGCTATTACTGAGGTTATAACATCCTCATATTCGTTTCCGTTTATTCCGGCGTAATAGTACGCCATTGAGCCTAATTTGTGTTTTGATACTATTTTGTCCAAAGCTACAGAAGTTCTAGCAGCCCTCTCAATCTCATACCCTGAGCATGCTTCGTCGATATCAAAAGTGTCTTCTAATTCTTGGATTTTTTGCTCAATCTCTTCCTTTTTGATGGATTTTCGGATATCTACAAGCTCGCACATCTCAAGAACTTCTATGTGAGTACCAAAAACGGTACTTTGAAGCGCTAAATCAGAATAGACATCAACCATTCCCCCGTAATAATTGCCTAGCACTCCCATCCGATTCTTTCTCATTCCGGATGAAATCTTTGCAGCTAACATCCATTCCGAGATCTCTTCCCAAGCTTCTTCGTCATCAAGATACCCTGTGATAATATCATATTTTATTGAAGCACGGTTGAAAATGGACGAAAACTCGGGGACAGAGCATGCTTGGCAATTGGCTAACCACTCGCCAGTCATTGCTCCTCGATCGTTTAAACTATTTAGCTTGTTATAATCTATCGCAGGTTGGGGCTGTAAGTTTAGTAAAACAACCGGAGTTTGAAGATTAATAATTGGTATAAGAGTGGCGGAGAGAGCATAAGTAGATATGAAAATGAATATGATTTCCACTTCTTCTTTTCTCATAAGTGATGCAGCATAGCCAGATTTATCAATGTTGTCCACCATTCCGGCATCCACCACTTCGATGCCATCATATGACTCCATTCTCTCTTTTATTCTGTCTTGATATTCGGTTAATCGTTCAAGAAGTCCGTTGAACTGACCCCAGTACGTATTTAGGCCTACACCAAATAATCCAATTTTAACTTTTTCCATTTTCCAGATAATTATTTAAACATTTTCAGCTACCAGCCAATCACATATTTTCTATTTTCGAATAGAAATTTTAAAATCTTCTATTAGCCCATAATCTATTAAGTTGTAATCCTCTCCCGCATCTTGACGGTGTACTTCGTTCCAGTGCCAAGGACCTGCAATGCCCACGCTATGATTATAGTGTGGTCCTAATAGATTTTTTAAACTCCCTACAACCCTTATGTCGATAGTGTTTTTCCCTTTTGTTAGATAAGGAGACAGGTCGAATGTGTAAGGTTTATATGCTATTATACCTGCTTTTTTATCATTGACATATACCTCTGCTAGTGTCCCATTCCATTCATTTAGTTGCAGAATATGTTGGGCACTCAAATCTTCAATCAAATAATCTTTACTATATGAAATGTCCCAAGAATAAAAAGGATGTCCTTGCTTTTTCCAACTGCCTAGATTGATCGAATCATCGGCTTCTCGAACTAGCCAGCCCCTGGGTGCGGATTCTAGTAAAAAATCGCCTAAAATATACACGGGTGCAATCTCAGCATATATACTCATTGGATTAACACTAAGCTCAATATTGTTTACCCCAATATTAATATGTTCACTAATTTCATATACACCAAAACGTGCATCAAGCCAACTTTCATCTGATATTGGAGTAATAGGGATATTGTTTATTCTTACCTCCCAAATATTTGGTTGCTCTGCTACTAATTTTACATTCTTGTTGCTGATTTCACCCGCTATAATAAAACTATATTCTACTTTAATAGGGCCTGTTTTAAAGGTGTCTTTTTCAACAGAAGTTTGGCGATATTGAATGGATGAATTCCAAGGATTATCCATATTGAAGTGCTTAAACAAAAGATTCGATGCTTCTACCGTATAAAGGTTCTTATCGTTATAGTTGTTCTTAATTGCAGTGCCGTCTATGTCCAATGTGCAAAAATCGATCGCTAATACGTTGTCCTGCATCCTCTTAATGCGAAGTGGGCTTATTGGTTTTACTTCTTCTTCAAAAGCATAACTTGCTTTGTCGGTATACCTGATTTCTTTATCCTTTGAACTGAATAAAATTAGGCTTCCTGCAGGGGGTATTTTAAATTCACTTTTTAATAAATCTCCTTGTTGTTCAAATGGATAAGAAAACAACGCACCGGTTTTGCCATCCACCTCTATCATTTCTTTCCCTACAATCGATATTTCACCACTGGCCGTATCAATCAATGATGAGTTAACAATGAATACCAACTCACCATCATCGTAGCTCCTCCTGTGATGATAAATATCATTCCCGACCAGCCGTTCAAATTTTATTTTACCATTTTGGGATAAATCATTAATTACAAGTTCTATTGACTCTTCAGGGTAGATTGAAATATTTGTAGAGCTATTGGTGAATAAACTGACAAGATCGTCTCGTTCTAATCCATCCACCATCGTTGGTGTAGATAATGCAATTATGTTGCCACCTGCATTGACAAACTCTTTCAACAGGATGAACGTTTTTTTGTTTAAGTTCTCTGTCATCGGTGGAATTATCACGGTACTATATGCTCTTTCCCCAATGACAAATTTACTATTGCTGATTTCACCGTGGTCCTTAATAATGTTTTCTGATGCTAGATCATATTCAATCTGACTTTTTTCGAGTTGTGTAACAAAATGCTGGAAATTAGTCCCAATCTCCATAGTTTTAGGATGCCCATTTAAATAAGAGTAATAAAGCCATATTGTAGTGGTAGGTTCTAACACCAATATTTCGTTAACCTGTTCCCCTTGGCTTAAAAGCAACGATAGGCGTGCAAAATAATCATTTTGATATTTATAATTTGACCACCATGGTGAAACAGAGGTGAATACAGGAGGGTAGTCATATTTACGTGCACCCACAATCGTCATATGAGATAAATGTTGATTCATAAAGTTAACTCCAAGAGCGTATTGCCAATCTCCCAATCTCTTTAAATCTTCAAAGGTCACCTCCCAACCCCCGCCTCCATATGTTTCACTGAGGGTTCGTACGTAACCCATCTGATTTGCAACACTGCTCAGTTCTTTAACAGCCCTTACGTTACCGAATTGAGCTTGAGGATTCTCGTCATTAAATTGGTTAAATAACATATCGATGGCAGGCATCTGATGCCAAGCGTACATCGCCATATTATCACCTCCGTGTGAGATATCTGGCCAACCATGTTCCCAGTAATGTCCGGTCCAATACATGTTTTTTTCTTCTGTATACTCGAACCATGGTTTTGCCCAACGGTCGATGAACATTTGGGTCAATGTTTCCATGTAATTGTGTCGAACCTGTTTCCAGTTTCCTAATGTATCTCCCAATAATGGCATGTGGTTTTTTAGATCATAACCCCATTGTTGTTGGAAAACATTAAATAAATCGGGTGTCCATCTAATTCCTCCGGGACTTGAAACATTTGGTTCGTCAGTAAAAATTCCCTTGATCTCACTTCCTAACCTATCACAAAAATTCTTTTCATAGCCTTCCATTGTTATATCAATGAATTTTTGTGTAACCCCTGGGTATAACAAGTCAACATAAGAATACCCACCATGCCAATTAGTCTTGCCGTAGTAAGTTTTTTTGTAGAGATAATAATCGCCTTCAACATCTATGTAATCGTCAAAAGACGAAGAAATATCTATAAAAACGTCTCCCTCTTTCTTAAGGATTAAGGAGTAATCCGTTTTATCCTCTGGAAGAGTACTCATTCTATCCGGCCTTAGTCCCTGTCCTTGATTGTATGATTCTGGCATTTGTGCCGGTACATGACCACCTGCAAATCCGCTGGGGTATGAGTTTTCATCATATATCCAGATATCAAGTCCCAGTTTTCTACCTTGATCTAGGCTATACCTATATAGTTCAAACCATTCATCCGATAAATAGTCTGTTATCAATCCAGGTCTAGGATGAACAAACGCCCCACCAAAGCCCTGTTCCTTAAACTCATTCAACATCTTATCAATATCCTCTTCCGTTACTTGAGTATTCCAAACCCACAATGGAGCAGTTCGAAACGAGCCGGAAGGATCTTTTAATTCTTCATGCATCTTCTTAAAGTTCATTTCTCTTTCCTGAGGTGGGGAAGCATATGTTATATTGCTTTGATAGATAATTGAAATTATTATGATCAATACCTTTCTGAAGTCTAGATTAATTTTCATAATTAATTTGTAAATGGAACAAGTCGATCAATTAATTCTCCTCTTGATCTATTTGCTCAAACTTTAGATTTTCATGAGTGAATGTATTGGATATTATCAATTGGCTTTCTCGGTGATGTGAGTTTACATTCCAATTTTAGGAGTGCATTTTTAAGTTGAGTTGTATCACTATAAAGGACACCGATGTTAAAATCACATATATTACAAAATTATATGAAATATTAGGTACAATACTGTGATAAATGATATGTGCACCCTCTTAAATGGTATATGATGTTAAAAAATCGGATTCTGGTAACTTGTTTTTTTAATTGCCTATTATCAAGGAGTCAAGGAGCTAGCTTAAATTAGTAAAGAATTAGTCTAAAATAAAAAGCAGTAGTTCGATTCAGTAATTATTCTTTGTTAAAAAGATAATTATATAGGACAATATAAGAAACAGTGAGTAGTAATATGTTGCGATAAGAATAGAGAAGTGAGAAAATTGTCTGCAATAAAAAAACACCTACCGAAAAACTCGATAAGTGTTTAATAATAAGCAGTGACCCCGCCAGGGTTCAAACCTGGAACCTTCTGATCCGTAGTCAGATACTCTATTCAGTTGAGCTACGGGGCCATTTTGTGGGTGCAAAGATACATTATTTTCAGAAATACACAAAAAACTATCGATTAAATATTTTTAGCCATGGGTATTCAACATTTTTGTCGTTTTTGAAACTAAAGTTGTTTATTGAGGCCGAAACAGTTAGTAGTTGTTGCAAAAGTACGCTTCCTTGTGTAAAGTGAAGGTTGCAGTTGAACCTAACCTTCACATTATTTGATTCAATTAGGCGTACGTACCACTCATTTTTAAGATATGATTT
>LSQX01385001.1_pt1 | contig 12959 bp, 9 predicted proteins | sample 654561 | NCBI WGS metagenome assembly LSQX01 (sample SAMN04489861, study PRJNA283612) | anaerobic digester metagenome | isolation source: 4 biogas reactors fed with cattle manure at either 37C or 55C with and... | place: Denmark: Kongens Lyngby | collected 2014 | reverse complement strand
ATGAATGCCTTTGAGCCGGATGTTATTATTGCCCTGGGCGGCGGATCAGCCATAGATGCTGCTAAAGGAATGTGGCTCTTCTATGAAAACCCCGATACCAGCTTTGACGGATTACGGCTGAAATTCCTTGATATCCGAAAACGCGTCTACAAGTTCCCAAAACTGGGCACGAAGGCGACGATGGTCGCCATTCCCACCACCTCAGGAACCGGTTCGGAAGTAACGTCCTTCTCAGTTATCACAGACAAGAAAAACGGAAACATTAAATATCCCCTGGCCGACTATGAGCTTACTCCGGATGTAGCCATTATTGACCCGCAGTTTGTTTCCACCATGCCCAAATCCATTGTTGCAGACACGGGAATGGATGTATTGACCCACGCTATCGAAGCGTATGTGTCAGTTATGGCATCGGACTATACCAACGGTCTTGCCATCAAGGCCATTGAACTGATATTCAAATATCTGCCGAGAAGCTATGATGATCCGGAAGACACCGTTGCAAGGGAAAAGGTACACAATGCTTCCTGCATAGCAGGCATGGCCTTCTCAAACGCCTTCCTGGGAATCAACCACTCACTGGCCCACAAACTGGGCGGCGAGTTCCATATACCCCACGGCCGGGCCAATGCATACCTGCTGCCCCATGTGATTGCCTATAATGCGCAAAAACCTGTGAAATTTACCATATTCCCCAAATATGGCGAATATGTTGCTGATTACAGGTATGCACAGATTTCAAGACAATTGAACCTGGGAGGCAGCACCCAGGAGGAACAGGTAGCCAGCCTGATAGAAGCCGTACGCAAACTGATGACCCATCTGAATATACCCTTAAGCATAAAGGAAAGCGGTGAAATAGATGAGGCTGCTTATCTGGCCGCCATACCTAAAATGGCTGAAAAAGCTTTTGAAGACCAGTGCACCACTGCCAACCCCCGCTATCCCTTAATCAGTGAACTGGAAGAACTGTACAGAAAGGCATATTACGGAGAATAGAATTTAAATCAAGAGAAGCACTTATCCGTTTATTTCGGATTAAGTGCTTCTTTTTTTGCATTAAGCAAATCTTTTTTGCAGGGCTTTATGCTGCTTGCTAAGTTGCTGCCAGAGAACTTTCCCTGGTCACTTTGTTTTTTCCGGTTTTCTTGGAATGATAAAGGGCTCTGTCTGCAGCGCTGATAAGGGCGTTAGGCCCCGTACTTCCATCCGGAACCCTTGCGGCTACACCGGAACTGACAGTCACCACTGAACCCAGTTTCTCATGCTTTATGCCCAGTCTTATGACTTCTGCCCGTATTCTTTCAGCAACCGTGGCCGCACCTTCTTCAGGGGTGTTCGGCAGCAGTACTGCAAATTCCTCTCCCCCGAAACGTGCAACAAAATCTCCGGGCCTTTTAACATTTTCCATTATGACATGGGCTACCATTTTTAAGCATTGATCGCCTTCCAAATGTCCGTATGTATCATTGAAAAGCTTAAAATCGTCAATATCTACCATAATCATGGATAATTCCTGCTTTTCCCTTCTGCTGTATTTCCAGACCCAATTCAAATATGCATCAAAGTTTCTTCTGTTGGAAATCCCGGTCAGTCCGTCCAGATTTGATATTCTTTCCAGTTCAATATTGGCTTCCCGCAGCTTCTCGTTTGTCTCATGAAGTTCTATGGTTTTTTTCAGGGTGTCCATCTCAAGCTTCCTGCTTAATTTGCGAAATCTGTTAATCCAATACAGGCATATCAATATAATAAGCAAAAGAGCCGTAATGGCTGCATAAAGGATAGTAAAACGCAAACTTTCTTCCGTCAAATACACAACATTCTTTCCCTGCCACTTTCTTAGAATTTCAGCCATAGTTCCGTCTTCTTTCATTTCCCTCAGGCCCTTGTTAATAAGGGCAAGCAGTTCTTTGTTTCCTTTTTTCACAGCTATTCGTGAGTAATGTGTTTCTATAGGTTCGTCCACAACCTTTATACCCTTTACTCTGTTACGGGCTAATTCATATTCACCAACCCATCTGTCTACAACTATTGCATCCAGTTTATCGGCAAGAACCATCTGAAAGGCAGTTATCCAGTCGGATATTATTTCAATGCTTATCCCCCCGTAATTTTGCAGCATCAGTTTTGGGTATCCGGCGCCCTCCACCCCGACCTTCCTGCCCTTCAGATCCTTCACGTTTTCAATGCTGCTGCCGCTTTTTACAAATATGGCAAACTCCGATTTCAATAATTCATCTGAAAAATCGTACATTTCCAGCCGTGCAGGATTGGGGTTTATCTGAAGCAAAGCATCGGCCTCGTCTGATAAGACCATATTCTGAGCCAGATCCCAGTCGATGGCGTCAACCTCAGCTCTATAACCTGTCTTTTCGCCTATTCCTTTAGCAATATCAACCGCCATGCCCTTGACTGTGTCTTTTTCCTTATAAACAATTGGTGCAAGTTTTTCATTTCCTAAGAAATAAATAGTGCCTGCATAATCACTTATATCTTTAGAAAAGAGAAATGAGAGAAACAGATATAACAGGCTTAAAATAATAAACAGTATAAAGGCAGGAATCACCTTGTTTTTTTAAACATACTCATTTTAGCCAAGATCAACACACACCAATCCGGATTAGACTGTATCCATATATTACTATAATAGTTTGAATTTTGTTTATAGTCAACACAATACGACATAAACAGACAAATAAATATATAAATTGTTTACAGAAATACAATCATTTAAATATAAATTTATTCAATTTGATTTAATGCAAGAAGACATTCCTTAAGCACTGATATGGATGTCTCGAAAGCTTCCCGCGGGCTGTAAAGCCTGTAAAAGCGCTCGATGTCCAATTCCAGATTGAATATGCCTGCATAACCGGCCTGTACCAGCATCCAGCAATAATCAAACAGGGGCAGCTCAGCCTCACCCATAAAGGGAAAATGGGTCCGTCCCTGATATGCATGGATATGAGTATGAACAACCCTGCTTAAAAAAGGATCCGGCAAGGCCGGTTCAGGTCCGGCATCGGGAAAATTCAGTATATTTGAATAAACATGCCCGAAGTCCCAGCATATACCAACATTGGGAAGACCGACCTCTTCAACTATGGAGAGTACTCCATCACAGGTAGAAATTGTCGGAATATTTGAATGTATGCGATTGTTTTCCAGGGCAAAACATACAGGCATTTGCTTTTCCAGGGCAAAAGTCCCGAACCGGCTAAGCAGCTTCACGCTGCTGCTCCGATTTGTCTCATTATCCTCTGAGTCCTTTGGAGAATGAACCGTAAGCATTAAGTGCTCAAGTACGTGAGGGAATCTGCTGACAACCGTATTCAGATTACTGAAAAACTCTTCACTTCCTATGTTTGCCAGTTTCCCGTGTATAGTGCATGTAAGTCCGGCATCAAAAACAGCCTGTACACATTCATTCACATCCCGGACTAAAGTTTTCGGGCCGATTGACCGCAATTCCACAGAAGCTATGCCTTGTTTTTTCAGGTCCTCAAGAAGCTTGTCTCTGCCGCCGTACTGGGACAGCAATAAGGTCTGGGCTTCTGTAGCAGGCTTGTCCTTTAATATCCCAAGCGGAAGTGATACACCTATCATTCTTTTTTCCTCCAATAGAAATTTTTATACCAGCGTATATATATGAAAACAGAACTGCGTTCTTTTTACATTATACAGGCTTCTCCAACCTTTGTATACCAAATGCAAAACACCTTGTAAATGTATTTTGACTAAAAGATATACCCATTTATGCTGGATGATTCGCAGCCGGTATTGAAATATCAAGGGCAGGCATTTATAATTCTAAGCAGACAGCTGATTTAGAGTTTTTAATAAAAATCAAAAGAAAGAAGGTTTTTCCATTGAAAATTCATTTCTTCGGTACCTGTGCAGGCACAGAGCCAATGCCCGGCAGAAAGCATGTGTCCTTCGCTGTGGAAAAGGATAATAAGCTATACTGGTTTGATGCTGGTGAAGGCTGCTCATACACTGCACATCTTATGGGGGTGGATCTCCAGTCTGTCAAGAGCATTTTCATCAGCCATTCCCATATGGACCATGTAGGAGGATTGGGAAATCTGCTTTGGAACATACGTAAGCTCGATAGCTTAAACGGCAGAATGGCCGGCAAAAAGATTGATGTGTTTATTGCCAATGACAGGACATGGAATGGAGTCATGCAGCTTCTCAGTCAGACAGAAGGAAGCTTTAAAACCAGCTTCACTATCAACAGACAGGGCATATCCGACGGGGAAATCTATAATGAAGACGGCATAAGGGTATCCGCTTTCCACAATACCCATCTGGGCACACCTGAAGACGGAAAATGGATGTCCTATTCATTTCTGATGGAAGCTGAGGGTAAAAGAATTGTTTTTTCCGGCGATCTGGGAGCTTTAAGTGATATTGACCCCCTTATTGATAATTGCGATCTCCTGCTGATGGAAACAGGACATTTTTCACCGGAGGATGTATGCAGCCATATCAGGGATAAAAATGTCGGAACTCTTGGATTCATTCACAGCGGCAGGCATATTCTGAGGGATGCGGATAATGAGCTTGCAAAAGCCAAAAGTATCCTGGGTGACAGGGTATTTATAGCTGAAGACGCTATGACAATAGAGATCTGATCAGCGTATAAAGATTAAACTCAACATACCGGCATTGCAGAAGCTGCATGCCGTTTTCCATTATTTTAAATGATCATGATAATCCGACAGCTTCACAAATCTGTATCCTGAGTTTCGCAGCTCAGTGATGCCTTCTATAATACCTTCCGCTATATTGGTTTCCGGACGGTTCATATGAAAAAGAATGATGGACCCGGGAGAGGCGCTTTTACAGGCTTTGACAATCTGTCTCTTATTAAATGTAGCTCCGGCATCACCCAAAACATTATAATTCACTACTTTATACCCCAGTTCATTGGCAATTTTTACAGCTGTCTCATCGTAATAAGCGGTGCCTGAACGGAAATATAAAGGTTTTTGCCCTGTTATTTCAATTATCTTTTCTTCATTTAATAAAATTTCTTCAACCACTTCCCTGACATTCTCCGTTCCTTTAATGCCATAGGCAGACTTGCCGGATACAGACAGGGGTTTATGTTTATGACCATGATTCGCAATTTCGAAAAGATCATTGGCAGCCAGGCCTGCAAATTCATCCGGGTATTTTTCAATCCACCTGCTGTTTATAAACAGCGTGGCAGGTATTTCCTCCTGTATTAAAAAATTAATTATCCTCTCATCATAACCGTCACTTTTGCCCCCGCATGCGTCAAAGGTAAGGGCTATAACCTTATCTTCCGTTTCTATCCTTGTTATTACCCCGTCAACCTTTTCTCCCCAGGAGTCAGGAACTGAATCACCATACTTGTCTTCAAAATATTTTACAAGTTTTTCGCTTTCTTCTTCCTCCCCTGATTCTTCCACGGGTTTCCCGGTCATATCCTTCTCTTCCTGTGAAAGGTCAGGCAGATCCTCAGGAACTTCAGCATCATCTGAGGCCCGGGGTTCCGTTGTTTCAGCTTCAGTATTTGAAAAATCCTGCCTAATGTCTGTAGGATGGGGGGAGCATGACACCAAAAGGAAAAGTCCTGCCAAAATTACTGTTATATACGATATTTTGTTATTCAAACCGGAAACCGCCTTCATTTTACACCTGCACATCTTCTGCCAAAAATTTCATCTTTTTTTCAGTGTAGCAGGCAGGCAGATACTTGTCAAATTGGTTCATATGTTATAATAACATTATGCATTTATTCAGGATGGAGGACTGCTGTCATGCGCGATGAATGGAAATCAGCTGCTATTGAAAACTATCGGATATCATATAAAGGCCTTTGGCAGAACATGTTTCAACAGATTCATTCCAAGGATTACGATCACCATATGTGGCTGCTTGGACCTTCCAGCTATATATTTTCAACAAACGGGCTCCGCTGGGGCATAGACATCCAGTTTCGCTTTCCATGGATTGCAGACTCCCTTGGCGATCTGCTGGCAGAAGATTTATCAAAGCTTGATGTAATAATGCTTACTCATGAACACAGTGATCATTTGGATTATTCGCTTTTATCCTTGCTGCGGGATGCACCTGTTAAGTGGCTGATTCCGGCTTTCTTCAACCGGGAAAAACTGCTGGAAACAGGTCTGCCGTCTCATCGGATCACTTGGGTTGAGCCTGGCCGCATATACGAGTTTGAAGGTCTGTCTGTCAAAGCATTTAACAGTCTGCATTTCCGGCCTAACAACGGTTCAGGCGTTCCGGAAATGGGTTACATGATAGACACAGGACGCATAAATGCCTTGTTTCCTGTTGATGTAAGAGACTATGATGCCTCGAAAATGCCGGAATTTGAACAGATAGACTGTCTGTTTACCCATGTCTGGCTTGGAGATGGAAATGCACTTAACCTGCCGTGTGAACCCTATCTGACCGATATTTGTGATTTCAGTTTAGCATTAAATCCAAAGCGGGTGTACTTGACCCACCTATATGAGATAGGTCGTCCTATAGAAGCAATGTGGACATATACGCATGCTGGACTTATGGCTGATGGATTACTAGGACTTAATCCATACCTTGACATTGTTGTGCCTCGTATTGGCAAAGCGTATTCATTACTAATATAAGAGAAGGAATAAAGTACTTAACTTGAACCTCTCATGATTAAAGTCACGAGATTCTGTTGCAAGCAACAAGGCGTATCCAATGCGCCTCTACACTGTAAGACTTTTAGTCTATCAGTTTACTTTAAGAATATTTCTTTGAGATACCTTTGTTACAGAAGGACTAACTGACATATATGGTTTTACGCAAGAGATGATTACCTTTTGCAACCTTATACCATATGTAATTTTCAAAGAACATTTGTTCTATTGTATACCAAGATAGGACGAATTGCAAGACAAATTGCTTTCATCTCATGTCTAAAGACGCGAGTGTTCAGCAATTATATTATAAAATACGAGACAGACTAGGAGGAATGTTATGATCGGCGTGTCATTACCACTGGATATTCTAAAAGATGTGCCAAAAACTGAAGCGCAGGTGATATTGCTTGAGCAATATGGTAGAAGGGATTGTTTGTTGAAAGGGCTTAAAAAGCAAGGGGTAGGCTCTATAGAATTGCGGGCGATTAATGCAGGCTTTTCAGCTCAGGAGGTTCTGGCATGTACCCAGGCTGTTTTCGACAATGGTTTGACATGTACGATTCATGGGCATCTTGAAGCAGTTGACAACGATGTGTTTTTTAATAACATAAATTCGGTCGTAGAAAGGTTTCCTAATGGATTGGAGCAGCTAATGCTAACGGTGCATTCGCCGAAGGACTCAGAGGACAATGAAGAAAATCGGAAGAAAAGTGTGAAATTACTTACACGGTTTGCAAAGTTTGCGCTGCAAAAACAAATGCCTGTGCACTTTGCCTTGGAAAATAATCGCATTCACTCAAATGTCCCTTCTATTGTAAATTGCGAAGGGGTACTTTCTATTGTAAATGAAGTTAACCTGCCAAATGTAGGAATTTGTTGGGATTTTGGTCATGTTTATTCCAACCTTATAAATTTCGCGAATGTACCAGAACTTAACTCCCCAGAAGCTTTTATGAAAAAAGTTGTTCATACTCATATTCATGCTTATAAGGGCAAAACGCACTTCCCGTTTATGGGCGATACGGCTTTGCCTCTTGTACAGTACTGCAATTCGCTTAAGCAGGGTGGTTATACTGGCATATATAATCTGGAACTTGATATTGAAAGATTTTACTTACAATACAGCCCGCGAGAGGCGCTTGAAACTTCTATTTCAGAGCTAAAACAATGCCTGAATATGTTAAACATTGATTAAGATCTTATGTCCTAAAAGGTGTGTTATATGTGCAACTTGATGTCGTGAAAAGTGTGATATAAGCACATTTCACATCGTAAAAAGTGTTCAATTGACAACGAATAATGTTGTATAAAGTGCCTGATAAGGCTATACTGTATCTAGGAGGTGTTGTGCATGTACAGAGATGCAATGAGTGATCTATATAAATGGAAAAGTAATAAGAACAAAAAGCCTTTGATTATCCGTGGGGCACGCCAGGTAGGAAAGACTTGGCTTATGCGTGAATTTGGGAATTCCGCTTATGAAGAGATGGTTTATATTAACTTTGATAACAACACTCAAATGAGAGATCTTTTTTCTATGGATATGAGTATTGAACGTATTACTATGGGCATAGAGCTTTATACTGGACACAAAATTGATCCATCATATACACTCCTTATATTCGATGAGATTCAGGAAGTACCTCAAGCCTTATCAGCATTGAAATACTTTAATGAGCTCGCACCTCAATACCAAATAATTTGTGCTGGTTCACTATTGGGTATAGCGTTGCATGGTGGTACGTCTTTCCCCGTTGGCAAGGTAGAATTTTTAAATTTATATCCATTATCATTTAACGAATTCATAAGGGCTATGGGAAAAGAACACTTTCTTAAACTTCTTGAGGAAAAAGATTTTGAAATGGCTACTACCTTTAGACAAGAATATATCGATCTACTGAAGCAATACTATTATGTGGGCGGAATGCCGGAGGTAGTACAGATATTTTCTGAAAATAAAGATTTCAACGAGGCGAGGAGGATTCAGGAGAGAATACTAGATGCATATGAGCAGGATTTTTCTAAACACGCACCAAACGATGTAGTTCCGCGAATACGTATGATTTGGAACAGTATACCTGCACAATTAACCAAGGAAAATAAAAAATTCATATATGGCATTTTAAAGGAGGGAGCGCGTGCTAAGGACTTTGAAATAGCTCTTATGTGGCTGGCTGATTGCGGGCTCGTTCACAAGGTTCATCGAGTAACTGCTCCAAGTATTCCGTTAAAAGCCTATGAGGATTGGAAAGCTTTTAAGTTATTTTTAGTGGATATCGGGCTTCTGTCCTGCATGGTACGTTTGAATCAGAGAGTGTTGCTTGACGGAAACGAATTATTCAAGGAATTCAAAGGTGCTCTAACCGAACAATATGTTCTACAGCAGCTGAAAACTATGAAAGGAATAGAAACCTATTACTGGACAAATGATCGAGGCAGTGCGGAAATAGATTTCCTTATAGATAATGGAATCGACATCATCCCGATTGAGGTGAAAGCAGAAACGAATCTGAAAGCCAGGAGTTTGAAAACTTTCTATGGGAAGTTCACACCAAGTATAGCCATACGCACAAGTATGAGTGACTACAAGCAGGAAGATTGGCTTTTGAATTTGCCGTTATGGGCAATTCATACTCTTGTCTAACAACATATATACCCACATAAGTAGGCGCAGAATGGTTAATCGACTGATTATAGAAGCTAATGAACTGCTGCAAACAGCTGTGGGATGCTCATATGAAAACAAAACTCCCATAGCGGGGCTCTTCTGTGACAATAACGTCACAAATTCGTAAGCATTTTTTGTTTCTACGATTGAATATAAATGGTATACTCATTACATGGACAAAATAGGTTAATGACGGAAATATCTAGTGATGATTCCTTTGATACCAAATAGATTACCATTTGAATTACATATTTACGAGCTGGAGAGGAGTTAGTTAGTATATGAAAAGGGTTTGGACAATAACCATTGCTTGCTTAATCTTGCTATTGTTTATCTTTCCTTCCACTGCAAGAGCAGAAGGGGTTACCATGGAGGCCGAAGTTGGCTTTGTTGGCAGTTATTTGTTAGGGCATTGGACGCCTATCCGGGTTCAACTAGAAAATTCAGGCGACAATTTGGAGGGCAGCCTTGAGGTTCGTGTAAAAACCGGGCGAGAAAGCTCCTTAGTTTATTCGACTCCTGTTAGCCTTCCAAACAGCTCGGAAAAGGAATATATTATTTATGCTCGAATGCATGAGGTAGAACGTATCTTAAATATTAACCTCATCGATGGGACCGGAAAGCTTGTACAAACCTTGAAGGTTGATAGTCTAAATCCCGTCTCATCTGATAATTATTTCATGGGATTGGTAACCGATGACCAACCTTCATTAGGCTATTGGAAGGAGAAATTAGCAGCTGGTAATTATCTGTCCAATTATGAGCCTATTTCTTTGGATGCAACGAATTTTCCAAATCGCAGGGAAACCCTGGCATCTTTTTCAGTCTTGATCTTCAATAATATCGATACATCAAGCTTTCGTCCTGAACAGCTAGATTCACTGGATTCTTGGCTTAAAGATGGCGGTATATTGATTATAGGATCTGGTGTCAATGGTAAACGAACCTTATCTGGTTTATCCGGAAGTGTTATTTCAGCTTCCCCAGCTGAGCTGAAGGCTTGGGGTTCTCTTGAGATATTTGAAGAAATGGGGAAGACACCAATTTTAGGAAACACTCCGCTACAAGTGTTAGATATTCGCACAGAGGAAGCTAGAGCGCTAATAGGGGATGAACAAGGCAGCTTAGTTTGGTTGTTTGAAAAAGAAAAAGGTAGTGTTTACCTGGCAGGCTTTGATTTAGGAACTGAACCAATCATCAGCTGGACAGGAAATAAACTTTTCTGGGAAAATCTGATTAGTCAAAGTCTTACTCCTGATGGCTTATCATTACTTCGTTATCCATCTAACAAAATTTCATTCTCAAGTGGGCTAAGTCAGGTACTGGGGAGCATAGAGGCAATGGAAATGCCATCTATTACTCTCATTCTTTTTCTCTTTCTTTTTTATCTGGCACTGGCAGGTCCTTTCAATTATTTGTTTTTAAAAAAGATAGATAGACGGGAATGGTCCTGGGTTACGATACCAGCATTATCAGTTTTGTTTGCCGCACTAATTTTCGGCCTTGGCTATAATACCAAAGGTGGCGAACTTATTGCAAACACGATTTCTCTTGTTAAAATGGATGCAAGTTCATCCAAAGCTAGTCTAACCAATCAAGTAGGCATTTTTATACCTCGAAGGGGAGATTATGAGGTTGAGGTTGGACGATTCGCCTTGCTTTCGCTAAACTCAAATAATTCAGGTTATGGAGATGGAGATGAAGGACCAGTTAGCCAGGCAAAGGTTATACAGGGCAACCCATCAAAAATCCAATATAAAAATGCGAATATCTGGACAATGGAAACCTTTCAAACAGATACACGTCAGATAGATATAGGGACCATTAAGTCGGATCTCTATTATGAAATGGGTAAGGTTAAGGGAACGGTTCGCAACGATACAGCCTATCCATTAGAGCATTTGGTTTTATATACTTCAAATACTTTTGTGGACCTTGGTAATATTGCCGCTGGAGAGAGTAAAAATGTGTTAATGGATTTACCTTTCTCTAGTGTAAACATACACGGTTATTATGACATTATTGATAATATTTTTCCTTGGAATTCAATAACAACGGTTGATAATAAGGAAAATCGCAAGTCGATGTCTCGTAGAAATATACTTGAGCAAACAATCAGAGAGGATTACGATAAACCTCCCTATGCACGCCCTATGCCAACGGCTGCGCCAATTCCACCGGGGAGCCAGGGAGCCCAATCTATGGAAATCTCCTACTTTGCATTTTTTGAAGGCGAACCAGAAACCGGCATTCTAATCAATGGTGGAGAACCTGATCGTGTTATGAGAGATGGCATAATTATCGGTTCCATGAATTTGGATGTGGAGAAGTCTGGAATAGTCAGCATTCCACCTGGGATGATAATGGGCAGGTTCGAGGAGGATATGTCTCAAAACGTAGACTACGGCGGAGATGTGTTTTATATTCATGACCCTAAGGGTTATGCAATCTTTTCCATAGATTTGTCCCCTTATATCCATCTTCAGGATTTGAAGGTCATGATTGGATCAGGCACCATGTATGGTAACAGCATAATGCAGATTTTAAATCTTGATGAAGAGGCCTATTTGGAAATACGAGGCGAGAGTACCGAAATAGATTCCAACAATTTTAGTATGTTTGTAGATGTGGATAATATGATCTATTTAAAGGCAGTTCCAAATATTGATTATGCAGAAGTTGGTCTACCTACTATCGCACTGGAAGGGAGGGAGCCCTAATGCTTAAAATAGAAAATCTTGTGAAGAAATATGGAAACTTTACTGCAGTTGATAACCTGAGCCTAGAACTGGAAAGAGGCGACATATATGGCTTTGTAGGACCAAACGGTGCCGGCAAGACCACAACTATGCGAGTGGTTTCAACACTTATGGAGGCAACTTCGGGGACAGTTCTGGTAGATGGAATCAATGTGGCACATCATCCTGTCAAGGTGAGAGGGAAAATAGGATATATGCCTGATTTCTTTGGTGTTTATGACAACCTGAAGGTTGATGAATATATGGATTTCTATGGCAGCTGCTATGGCTTGTCCAAGACTGATAGGAATAAGAGAAGTGACGAGCTTTTGGAGCTGGTGAATCTTCAGGAAAAAAAAGAGAATTACGTTGATACACTTTCTCGGGGTATGAAGCAAAGGCTTTGCTTGGCTCGCAGTTTGATTCACAACCCAGAACTGTTGATACTTGATGAACCAGCCTCTGGTATGGACCCACGAGCTAGAATTGAAATGAAAGGTATCCTAAAGGCCCTAAAAGATATGAATAAAACTATATTAATTAGCTCCCACATTTTGCATGAGCTGGCTGAGCTTTGCTCAAGCATTGGCATTATAGAAAGAGGTAAGTTGGTTTATTCCGGAGAAGTAAAAGACATTATGTGGAAGCTAACCGGAAAAACGATTATAGAAATCACGGTGCTTTCAGATGTGGATAAAGCAGTCAGTCTACTGAGGGAACAGCCCCTAGTTGAGGATATTACTGGAGAGGACAATACCCTGGAAGTCAGCTATTCCGGTAACGATGATGATATAGTAAAGCTCCTAAAGATGCTAATAATTCAAGATGTCCCGGTTACGAGCTTCAGCAAGGAAGAGGGAAGTTTAGAAGAAGTATTTATGGAGGTGA
>LSQX01298674.1_pt2 | contig 12959 bp, 13 predicted proteins | sample 654561 | NCBI WGS metagenome assembly LSQX01 (sample SAMN04489861, study PRJNA283612) | anaerobic digester metagenome | isolation source: 4 biogas reactors fed with cattle manure at either 37C or 55C with and... | place: Denmark: Kongens Lyngby | collected 2014 | reverse complement strand
TTGCATTTACTTTGAGAATTTACTGATATTAGTATTGTAAGGTTTTTCTATTTTCCCTATTGCATTATTAGTAAATATTGTGTATAATAAATACATTAGACCAGTCCGGAAATTCAACGCGAGTGGAAAACCGAGGATTTTTTTCGCGTGGGCGTGCGGACGGGTTCCGGTAATAATTGGTTTATTAGCGGGTTCCGGTCGTGCGTCCACACGGAAAAAAGACCGGTTACGCCGCCGTGATTGAATTTCCAGACAGGTCTAATATAACAAGAAAGGTATGGTGAAAACTATGTATAACGATAATTATGAAAAGGACGAAAAAAATCTGGATTTTACAAATGCCGACATTGTGGAAGAAAATCAGTATACATGGAACAATGATGATTTCCAGTATAAAACGGTATACGGCACAGCACGCCCACTTTATAAGGAAAAACAACTCTCAAAAAACAAACGTGGATTTTTCAAATACACTGCTTCGGTTATTGCCGGAATGGTAGCAGGTGCAATTATATTTGCAAGTGCAAGCTCTTATGTAGAGCAAAAATATGCATCCGGCAAACCCCAACAAGTAGCCCAGTCAGGAGAACCGTCCAACATAAAAGGTGCCTCGACAGTAGGCTTGTTTGAGGGACAAATGTCAATAGTGGATATTGCAAAAAAGGCAGGTCCGGCGGTGGTTGGCGTCGTGAGCAAAATGACTACCTCCACTTTCTTTGGAATGATGCAGGAAACAGAGGGCGGCGGCTCCGGAATTATTATTAAGCCGGATGGCTATGTTATCACAAATCAACATGTTATCGAAGGCGCATCTGCTGTTAAAGTAATATTAAGTAACGGAAAAGAATATGATGCGAAGCTAATCGGGCAGGACAAGAAAACTGACTTAGCCGTCATAAAAATAGAAGAAACCGGGCTCCCCACAGCAGAGCTTGGCGAATCCTCGGCTTTGGAAGTTGGCGAACTTGCCGTTGCAATCGGTAATCCTTTAGGGCAAGAATTTGCAGGTTCGGTAACCGCGGGTGTTGTTAGCGCACTTAACAGAACAATGAATGTCGACGGCAGACAATACACTCTAATTCAAACTGATGCGTCAATAAACCCCGGTAACAGCGGAGGTGCCCTTGTGAACAAATTTGGACAAGTTGTGGGTATAAACACCGTCAAAATTGGCACAAGCGGATATGAGGGCATGGGGTTTGCAATACCGATCGATATCGCAATGCCAATTATAAATGAGCTTTTAGAAAGTGGTTATGTTAAAGGTCGGCCGGTTATCGGTTTGGGTCTTAGGGAAATAAATGAGCCAACTTCAAAAAGATATAATTTGCCCGAGGGGTTATATGTATTAGAGGTAACGGAATTTAGCGGTGCTGAAAAAGCGGGAGTCAAAGTGTCAGACATTATTACCAAGGCTAACGGCAAAGATGTCAGAACTGTTGACGAGCTGAACAAAATACGTGATACCTTTAAAGCAGGCGACAGTATAGAACTGACTATTATTCGAGAAGAAAAAGTGCTCAACATTAATGTAGTATTAGGTGAAGAAAAACCGTAATACTCAAGGCACTAGTACTCTGTCAAGGCACTACGGCTTGTATCACAATTTTTCATTGTGATACAAGCCTCTTTTATACTATTTTATACTAGACCTATCTACTGTCAACTGCAATAGCCCTCTTCCTCCGTCAGAATACCGGCATTCTTTTTTTTGATTGTTTTAAAATCCAAGTCTTTTTGAAGTATCAGGTTAATTAATTCCTCTGCCACCTTTTTTTCTTCGGAATCCATTATTACTTGTCCTAAAATAAGCATTCTCCCCCGAAGCATATTTTTACCCACCTTTTATCCCTCCAAAATATCATATGTATGTGGCAATTATACAATAAATGGAAATAAATGTCAATACGTAATTTGACTTGTTTTCAGGTTGGTGATAAAATGTAGTAGAGGAGTGATTAGGCGTGAAAACAATTATTACAACACTAAACTCAAGGTATTCTCATTCATGCCTTGCCATTAGATACTTAGAAAAGTATTGTGCACAGTATGCACCGGTTGCGATAGAATTTTCAATAAACGATAATATAAATACGGTATACTCACGATTAGTCCAACATCATGCCGATATATACTGTTTTTCATGTTATATATGGAATATAACGCAAATTTGCCGCCTTGCAGAAATGATAAAGATTGCTTTGCCGCAAAGTATAATAGTTTTTGGCGGACCCCAGGCTGAGGCATTCGACTATGTTGACTACTTAATAATGGGTGAGGGTGAGCAAGCATTATACTATTTGCTTGGTTGCTTAAAAAATGGCGGCACGCCGCCACGTATAATAAAAAAAGAAACGGATTTAACAAAAATTCCGTTGCCATACACTAAAAGTGATATCCTTGGTCAAAAAAACAAAATAATATATTTTGAAACATCAAGGGGCTGCCCGTTTGATTGCACATACTGTCTTTCTTCCATTGACAAAAGGGTTAGATATTTTCCTTGGGATTATGTCGAACAAGCTCTTTCGCTGTTTTTTCAAAATGATGTTCCTATTGTAAAATTAGTTGACAGAACATTCAATTGTAATTCCGCTTGGGCGGAAAAAATCATAGATTATACAATTAATAACAGTAAATGCACTTGTGTTCATCTTGAAATAGCGCCCCATCTGCTTACCCAAAAGCAAATAACCCTGTTATGCTCCACACCGCATCTGTTTAAATTAGAAATGGGAATACAATCCACAAACCAAAAAACGTTGGCTGCAATAAATAGAACATTTGACTTGGAAAAAGCCGCACAAAATATCAGACAGCTTGGGAAATCAGGTATAAAAATGCATCTAGATTTAATCGCAGGTCTGCCGTTTGAAGACTATGCTTCGTTTAAGGGGTCGTTCGATTATGTATATTCATTACAGCCGGATATGCTTCAGCTTGGGTTTTTAAAGGTGCTAAAGAATACAGCAATGGAAACCCAACCGGGCATATATTATTCGAAATATCCCCCTTTTGAGGTGCTAAAAACTGACTGGCTGAGTGCGCATGAAGTATGCAAGCTACAACAGGTTGAAAATGCTGTTGATAGGTTTTATAATAGCGGTATTTTTGCAAAAACAATTAATTCACTAACGAGTAACACTTCTGCCTTTAGTGTGTTCGAACAGCTTGGAACAATGTTGGCAGCAGCTGAAGAAGATGGCAAGGAATCACGATACGCACTTTATGATTTGCTCTTTAGCTTTGGCGGCAACAGTATAGCATACCAGCTTGCACTTGATTTTTTAGAAAACAATAAACATGCCCCCTTACCGGGGTTTATAAACAGAACCGCTCCTGAAGGATACAATACTGCATTTAAAAAATACACCAAACAAAACAATATATGTTTGAATGATGTACGAATTGAGCCGATATTCGATAAAATATTTCTTTTTGATTATAAAAACAAAACAACAAAAATAGTATCAAATGATTTTTGGAAGGTATAGACTTTATACTATTCCTAATTTAATGCTAATACTAATTAGTATTATCTACCTATCCTTCCTTTTTTGACTGTTTTGGGGGCCGCCATAACTACCCTTCACCCGTAGCCTGCTCACTGCTCGCGCCAGACGGGTCTGGGCAGTATGATATTCTCGAATACTTCTGTTTTGCATAATTGCTTCTCTTGCCTCATCTGCCGCACGCTTTGCCCTGTTGGCATCGATTTCTTCCGGAAGTTCTACCGAGTCGACCAGCACCAATACCCTGTTATCCTCCACCTTTACAAGACCGTGGGAAACAGACACAACCTTTGTTTCCTGTCCGAGTATTCTATAAAACATTGCCCCGGGCACTACAGCGATAATGGTGTTGCTGTGATGTGCCAGGATTCCATATTGGCCTCGTAAGGAGGGAATAATCAAAGACTCACAGGGGCCTGCGTAAAACGGATTGTCTGCCGATAAAATCTCCATATAAAAAGTGTTCATATTCGCTTTTCATATCCCATCTTTTTAGCTTTAGTCACCACATCTTCAACGGTTTTCACATTGAAGAATGCAGCTTCCGGATAAGAGTCCATTTCGCCATTTACGATTGCTTTAAACCCTCTTATGGTTTCATGCAGAGGCACATAAACACCCGGCAGTCCTGTGAATTTTTCCGCCACATGAATTGGTTGTGATAAAAACCTTTGTATTCTCCTTGCACGGGCTACAACCAATTTGTCCTCATCCCCCAACTCTTCAACGCCCAAAATTGCAATAATATCTTGAAGTTCATTGTATTTTTGAAGGTGTTCCTGAACAGCTCTAGCGGTATTGTAATGCTCCTGTCCCACAATGTCCGCTTCCAAAATACGAGACGAAGATTCAAGCGGGTCAACAGCAGGGTAAATCCCCTGCTCGGCAACCCTTCGGCTTAATACCGTAGTGGCATCAAGATGGGTAAAGGTTGTGGCAGGCGCCGGATCTGTCAAATCATCGGCGGGCACATATACCGCCTGGACAGAAGTAATCGAACCATTTTGTGTGGAGGTGATTCTCTCTTGCAATACTCCCATGTCCTCTGCTAAGGTAGGTTGATATCCTACGGCGGAAGGCATGCGCCCAAGCAATGTTGAAACCTCGCTACCGGCTTGTACAAAGCGGTAAATATTATCAATGAACAGTAACACGTCTTTTTGCTCGCTGTCCCTAAAATATTCCGCCATTGTCAGACCGGAAAGTCCTACTCGCATTCTAATGCCGGGTGATTCATTCATTTGCCCGAATACCAGTGCTGTTTTTCCTGCAACTCCGCTTTCCTGCATTTCCCTCCAGAGATCATTTCCTTCACGGCTTCTCTCTCCAATTCCGGTAAAAACTGAGTATCCCCCATGTTGCATGGCAACATTGTGAATGAGTTCCTGAATTAAAACTGTCTTTCCAACACCTGCGCCGCCAAACAAACCAATTTTCCCGCCTTTTGGGTAAGGCTCCAGCAGGTCAATAATTTTAATGCCCGTTTCTAAAATTTCAAAGGAAGGACGCTGGCTATCAAATGAAGGCGCTTTTCTATGGATTTCCCATCTCAGTTCTGTTTCCGAAACAGGCGGACCGCCGTCAATGACCTCCCCCAGCACATTAAACATCCGCCCTAAGGTGCATTCTCCGACCGGGACACTAATGCCCTTGCCTGTTGCCATGACTGCCATATCCCGCGAAAGATTTTCGCTCTCATCAAGCATAATACAACGAACTGTGCCCTTTCCTACATGTTGCGCCACTTCCATAACATGCACCTTTTCGTTGACGGTGACGGTAAGGGCTTCTTTTATTTTAGGCAGTTGTCCCTGCTCAAACTCTACATCAATAACAGAGCCGGATATTTGTACTATGTGTCCTAAATTCACGGCTACAACGCCTCCCTTTCACGTTTTATTTTCTGTGCCTTTGCACCGTATGTCACTTCCGTTATTTCCTGCGTAATAGCCATCTGGCGCACCTGATTATATGCTGTGGTAAGAGTGTCAAGAATTTTTTCAGCGTTTTTGTTTGCTGAATCCATAGCAGTCATACGGGCGCTTTGTTCACTGCAAAAGCTGTCAACAAGCGCACTGTAAACAAAGCCGGACAACCAGCTTTTGACCACACTGTTTACAACAGACTCAACCGAAGGAAAAAATTCAAAAGGTGCAGACATTCCCGCTTCGTGTTTATCTTTTGTAAAGTGCACAGAATTCGTTCTGTGAAAAGGTAAAAGTCGTGAGGAAACCACCTTGGTAGTCAGACTGTTTTTTAAATCACTATAGATTACAAATATCTTATCCAATACATCTTGATCATACAAATCCAATAGCGTAGTGCTGATATCTCTTGCCCTATCCATGGTTGGATTCTGTGCTGTATATAAAAAGCTTTTATCCACGGTTATTGCCTGCCGCGAAAAAAATCGCCGTCCATATTCGCCAACTACGAAGAGCTTGGTGTCAGGATGCTCAGATATAAGCTTTTGCGCTTCTTTGATTACTGCCTTGTTATACGAGCCCGCTAATCCCTTGTCTGCAGTAATGACCAAAAGCCCATAGGTTCCGTCAGGGGCCTCACTTCCGTCTGCGGGATAAAAATAACGGTTTTCAACATCCTCCAGCTTACGAAAAATGCGCTTAATCTCACTGTTTAGTGCATCAAAGTATGGTCTTGTATTGTCTAATTCTGCTTTTGCTTTCCGCATCTTAGTTGAAGCTATCATATACATGGCATTCGTAATTTTCCTGGTGTCATGAATACTGTTAATTCGAGTTCTTATTTCCTTGGTGTTTGCCAATTATTCATCACCGCCATATTCCCGTGCAAACCTCAATATATCCTCTTTAATAGTATCGGTAAATTCTCCATTTTCAACTGCGCTGTATATATGGGGTGCATGTTGCTCAATGAATCGGAGTATCCCATACTTAAACTTCTGGATTTCCTCCGGAGAGATGCCATGCATTATATCGTTTAGCGCCGCCGTAAGCAAGATAATCTGCTCATGCTGCTTCAATGGCCGATGCTTTTCTTGACGTAGCAGTTGCATTAGGCTGTGCCCGTAATCAAGCTGATGCCTTGTAATTTCATCAAGGTCGCTGGCAAACTGCATAAAGACCTCCATCTCTTGGTACTGCGCCAAATCCAAACGAAGGGTTCCTACTGCCGATTTCATTGCTTTTGTCTGTGCATCTCCTCCTACACGTGAAACAGACAAACCGATATTTATTGCCGGACGTTGACCGGAGAAAAACAAATCACTCTCTAAAAAGATTTGTCCGTCAGTTATTGAGATAACATTAGTTGGTATATAGGCCGAAACATCACCCATCTGTGTTTCCACAATAGGGAGTGCCGTCATACTGCCGCCGCCTCTTTCGTTGGAAAGCTGAGCCGAACGTTCTAACAGGCGGGAATGAAGATAAAAAACATCACCGGGATAAGCTTCACGCCCCGGAGGACGCTCAAGTAAAAGGCTTAGGGAACGGTATGAAATAGCGTGTTTGGTCAAATCATCATAAACAATAAGAACTGCCTGCCCTTTGTTCATAAAATATTCACCCAGTGCACAGCCCGAATAAGGTGCAATATACTGGAGCGGAGTAGGGTCGCTGGCAGATGCATTAACTACAATTGAATATTCCATAGCACCGTGGCTTCGAAGGGTGTCTACCGTACGGGCAATGGAACTTGCCTTTTGACCGATAGCCACATAAATGCAAACCACGTCCTTACCTTTTTGGTTAAGTATAGTATCTATCGCAATGGTGGTTTTACCGGTCTGACGGTCGCCTATTATCAGCTCCCGCTGCCCATGACCAATCGGGAACATAGTATCAATTGCTAAAATTCCGGTCTCCAAGGGTTTATTAACAGGCTGGCGGTCTATAATCTCCGGGGCAGGTGACTCGATAGGATGGTATCCCTCACCCTTAATGGAACCCTTTCCGTCGATAGGGCTCCCAAGTGCATTTATAACACGCCCCTTAAAACCATCGCCAACCGGAATGCCTGCGGTTCTTCCCGTTCTCTTTACTACACTGCCCTCCATAATGCTTTGGTCATCATCAAAAAGGATGCAACCAATCTCGTCGCGTTTAAGCTCCAATACCATCCCGCGCACACCGTTGGAAAAAACTAAAATCTCTTGATATGTGGCACCCCTAAGACCGCTTACAGTAGCAATCCCGTCTCCCACCGTCAACACCGTGCCGACTTCCTGCTCCAGCGCCTGTGGGGTCCAGTTATCAATTGTCTCTTGAATGAGGGGAATTATATTATTATTTTCAGCCGAAAGATGAATGATTTTCTCTTTAAGTTGCTGTAATCTGCCGTTTAAACTCCAATCATATACAGAAGCTATTGTGCTATTATGGGTTCCGACCTCTAAGCGAAAACCATCTGTTAACTTCGCATCTTCTCTCCAGGATAGCGCGATATCGTCATGATATTTATTTTTCAAAAATTCGATCAGCTGTTGTTTTTGTATATCGCTTGGGCGCTCGGCACTATAAAGTATTGCCTCTGCCCTTAAGTTTCTGTTGTTTGCCACGCCCTCACTCCTCTTTTACAGCAAACAGAAACTCATCAAGTGCGTCCGATGCTGACTTTGCCAGTAATTTTTCTGTGGCGGCCATTGCCATATGGGCAATTTCCTGTTGGGTATCCTCTAAAATTTTTGCACGTTCACGTTGTGCAGCATCCTGCGCATCTGAAATAATCTTTGCAGCCTGTTCTTGGGCATTTTCAAGCAGTCTATTAATCTCTTGCTGTATTTGTTGAACTGCACTTGCCCTTCTGTTTTCAATTGTGGTTTCCAAATCCTCGAGGCGTTCCTTGTATGATGCCTCCATATCTTCCGCTTGTTTTAACTTTCCTTTGGTGTCAATGTCCATTTTGTTATAGTACCCTGCCTTTTGCTCCATAAAGTTTTTAATGGGTTTATACAGCAACAAGTACAGCCCAAGGCTTAAAACTGAAAAGTTTAGCAGGTGCAAAAGTATCTGCTGCCAATCGATGTTCAAAGGGATTTTCAAACTAATTCACCCCCTACAGAACAAATATAATCATAATGGCAACAACTAAAGCATAAATAATTGCCGTCTCTATGAATACAAGACCTAAAAGCAAATTCGTTCTGATTTTTCCTTCCGCCTCAGGCTGACGAGCAATGCTCTCTGATGACTTTGCAATTGCATGACCCATTGCAAGCGCACCTCCCAAAACGCCAAGACCGATGGCCACTGCTGCAGCAATTGCTTTCATGCCTGCAATATCCATTACTGTTGACAAATCAGCTTGTTGCCCCTCGGAGGAGGCAGCATACACAAAGACAGAAGTGCCAATCATAAATAATACAAAAAAACAGAATAAAACCTTTTTAAAACAACTTAACTTTTTAATTTTCAAGACCCCCTATAACAGGCTTGCGCCTGTTTATTTCTTTTTTACGTGGTTTGGTTACTTCCCCATAAGCATGTGCGGTCAGCATAACTAAAACATATGATTGCATAACTGCGTGCAGCAGGGTGAATAATAAGCCGACGATAATTGGTAAAACAAAGCTGAGATTTAAATAGTAATAAACAAGTTCTGTAACCAGCACACCACTTAGCATTGCCCCAAACAAGCGGAAACTCATAGATAGTGGCATCGAAAAATCTTTCAAAGCAGTGCCCAACCCTCTGAAACCATTTGTTGCAATACCTCCGATTAAAATCACAAGATACGACAACCCCCCCAAAGCAATTGCCCCGTTTATGTCCGACAGCGGTGCCGGGAGGGTAGCGACGTTACCCGTCGTGGTAATAGCCTGAAATCCGAACAATTCAAATAATGTCCCAAAAAAAATATACATACCGGCTCCAAAAATATAAGCCCCCAAAAACCTATTGTGATGCGGGCTGTTAGTTTTCGCAAAATTATCGAACAGACTAACGATCTGTTCCAATAATAGTTGGAACTTACCCGGAATGTATTTGAATTTTGGAATAAAAAATAATCGAATAAGTGCTGCCGCAATAAGCAAGATTACTGTAACGGTAAGGGCTGAAACAAAAGCCGGATTAACGTCTTTTATCCCCAGAAAGTTTATGTGATTTGCATCATGCAATACGGCATCCCGCATCAGTTCCTTAACCGTTTCATTCTTTTCACCCATATTGCCTGTAAATAAAACGCATACAAACAAAACGAATATAAAGCATATCCATATTATAACGACAGTTGTTTTTTTACTTTTAATTTCGGGATACCTTCCTTCAACATAATTGCCAGCAAAAGAACTAGTGCTCTGTCAACTCTAAAACGTATGTTATCCGGCGAGAAAAATTTTTGTAGGACAAGGCGCGAAGGATTGAGGAATACTGTACGTATTCCGATTGACGACAACGCAGTCATACGGAAATTTTGCCGACGGTAACGTATGGAATTAGGATTGACAGAGTACTAGATAGTAAGTAGCAAGATTTTGCTCCCTATTTAGCCGGAATGCCAACCGTTTTGGCATAAAAATTATACTATTTATCATTTTGTATTATTCACGATTATGGTTATATATTTAATGTGAATGAGTATTAGAGAACCCATGGGAAAAGTTCTCTTCCCCATATTGTTGCCTTATTGACATTTAAAAACATTATACCATAAATATCCCTCTTGTCAAGAACCACACAAAGCATTTCTATATTTCTGTGGAGGCATACCATATTTAATGGAGAATCGTCTGGAGAAATAAAACTGATCACAAAAACCAAGCATATCACTTATCTCCTTAATCGACATAGTCCCATGTCGTACTTCGCGTTCAGAGATAAACATCAACCTATCGTCGATATAACGCCCAATCGGAATGCCTAATTCCGCTTTAAATAGTTTCTGAAGCTTGCTCGGAGAAACAAACATATAATCAGCAATTTGGCTAATAGATAAGCCCGATGAAAGGTTAGCTTCTATGTATCCAAGTATGTTCAATATATTATCTGAGTAGCTCGTTAGTACTGCATCCCCCTCTGACTGGATACACTGACGAACTACTTCATACAAAAATGCCTTGATACCAATAACACTATTGATTGTATTAGTCTTAATAAGCTTAGAAATAGCGATGATGCTTTCCCTTTTGTTTTGAATTCTCATGCATTTTGAGACGCCGTCAAACACATCATAATTATTAGGCAGAAGTATAGAAATGTGAAAATAAATTTTCTCCATAAATCCATCACATTTATATGAAAAATCAAGCCCTGCCGGTATTACATATATGTTTCCCGGCTCCATAATCAACTCAGTTCCCTCATAGATTATCGTCCCGTATCCGTCAATTATCATATATATCCTCGTATAGCCGGAACGCACATGGCTGGCTCGCCAATCAGTTCCCACCCGTACGTATGCCATTTCATAAATGTCCATATTTATCTTATCAATGTTCCTTAAAAGTTCAGGTGTTTTTTTAATTACCATACTGAATTCTCCATATTTTATATTTTATATTGCATGGACTTATTTTCATTATATGATACAATTTTTAATAAATCAATAGTGAAAGGGAAGATTATTGTGTCCAGTTGTAAAACTAAGAAAACCCCCGGAAATACAAAATGGTTTACTCACGACAGATTTGGTATGTTTATTCATTTCGGCTTGTACGCATTGCCTGCGCGCCATGAATGGATTAAAAACATAGAGCTGATATCGGAGGATAAATATCAGAAATACTTTGACAACTTTAATCCGGATCTTTTTGATGCACGGGAATGGGCAAAAAGCGCCAAAGCGGCAGGAATGAAATATGCTGTTTTGACAGCCAAGCATCATGAGGGCTTTTGCTTGTTCGATTCAGAGCATACCGATTACAAAATTACAAATACACCTTTTGGGCGGGATTTGGTCAAGGAATACGTCGAAGCCTTTCGCGCCGAAGGATTGCATGTTGGGCTTTATTACTCACTAATTGATTGGCACCATCCGGATTTTACGATAGATGCACTTCATCCAAGAAGAAAAGACGAAAATGCACAGGAGCAGGATAAAGGTCGCGACATGAGAAAATATGCTAAATATATGCGCGATCAAGTTACTGAGTTGCTAACGAATTACGGAAAAATAGATATACTATGGTTTGATTTCTCATACTCAAAACCCGACCGAAAAGAAGTATGTCCATGGATGCAATTCGGGGGTGGAAAGGGCAAGGAACAGTGGGAAGCCGAAGAGCTCATTAAAACCGTACGCTCCCTTCAACCGGAAATTATAATTAACAACAGAACAGAAATTGAGCAAGATCTCTGGACTCCCGAACAATACCAGCCTATGAGTTGGATTACCCATAAAGAGACCGGCGAACTGGTTACTTGGGAAGCCTGCCAAACCTTTTCGGGCTCATGGGGGTATAGCCGTGACGAGCAAACTTGGAAGTCACCACAAATGCTCATTGATATGCTTATAAACACTGTGTCTATCGGGGGTAATTTTCTGATGAATGTCGGTCCGACATCCCGCGGATATTTCGACAGCAGGGCCAATAAGGCACTTGAAGTATATGAACAATGGATGAAATATAACTCAAGGTCAATTTACGGATGCACAATGGCGGAACCACAATTCATTGCTCCACGTGGCACAAGGCTTACACAAAGCTTAGACGGAAACCGTTTATACATCCATCTAATCGAATATCCTTTCGCCTTCCTTGAAATGCATAACATGGCAGGGAAAGTAGACTATGCACAATTTCTCCATGACGGCAGTGAAATACTATTTTCCGAAAAAGAATCAATTCATTTCAGTGAAGGACGAACAACCGGAGACGACCTACTGGTCTTTACTATTCCGCAAATTAAGCTGGATATAATAAATCCGGTAATAGAGGTAATTTTGAAATAACCTCCACAGAACAGAGAAGTGTCAAATGTGGACGAACCGTAAGTCCCCATTTGACACTTTAGTTTTTACTATTTAACTATTACTACTGTTCTTGTGTTATCGTCCCATGACACATTAGCGCCCATAGCTTCGGTTAAAGCTCTGATAGGAACGAGAGTTCTTCCGCCAAATAAAACGGGTTCAACGTCCAATATAATTTCCTTGCTGTTTACCGTCATAATATTGTCCCCTATTTGCATTTCGATAGATACACCATTGGCTTTAGATATAATAGTCTGAGTATCTTCTTTCCACTCGACCTCTGCTCCCATTGCTTCAAAAATTGCACGCATAGGAACAAGCGTACGGTCGTTTATCATTATCGGGTCGGTGTCAAATAACAGCTTGTTGCTGTTTAATGTTACACTTATTCTTCTTTCTACAAGGTTAAAGTCATATTCTTTTTCGTAAAAAACAGTGCCGTTGCCGTTGTGCGCCACAACCTTTAAATTATGGTATCCTAATGGAAGGTTGCTGAAATCTATCACTTTATTGTATGGTATTTCATTGGAAGAGTTTGTCCAAACACCGTCG
>LSQX01104137.1_pt1 | contig 12959 bp, 8 predicted proteins | sample 654561 | NCBI WGS metagenome assembly LSQX01 (sample SAMN04489861, study PRJNA283612) | anaerobic digester metagenome | isolation source: 4 biogas reactors fed with cattle manure at either 37C or 55C with and... | place: Denmark: Kongens Lyngby | collected 2014 | reverse complement strand
GCCGATGAGCGCGCGAGAATTCATAGTACCCCCTTACCAACCTACAGAGCGAATCATGGATGCACTGGTACGAATCGGCACTGTAGTATACCGTGTCTTGTACGGAAAGTGGCTACCCAGCTAGGCCGAATCTGCGAGCATTGGGTCGCATCTCCAATACTTCAGAAGGAAAATCTGTACATCAGCTGGATTAAACAACCGTGGTGGTGAGAGCTCCCAGCATATGGGGGCTGGAATTCCAGCCCCCATCAGAACGTTCCTCTCTCAATCTTCAATGATCTCAAGCAAGCGCTTTATGACCCACATCAAGGCACTTGTTGCAGGCATGTCATATTCAACCGAGACTTTTTCAACACCAAGCATTGGATTATCGGTTCCCAGCGCACTGACAAACCCAGTCTGGACTGCACCAGGGATCTGGGGAGTCGGTGGGAGGAACTCATCGCTATTGATTAACATCTGGTATTGATTGTATCCAACCCCTTCACAGGTCGAGACATTGAAGGGGTTACAGCCAAGCACCCACTCCACTTGATGAAGCGCCACCTGTACGCATGCATCGCCGAAATCCACAAGATCCTTTGCTTCTAGGAGGATGATCGCTCTGCCAAGAATGTCGACATTGTTGCCGAAGTCCGTCTCCGGGTAGAGGGTGAAGTACGAATAGAAGTGTTCACCAGTTGGTCGCGTTCCCCCCGGATTGTTCACATACCAGAACGGAGGAATCAGATTCCAAGGATTCTGGCCAGCACTTAGAACGTACTGTTTGGTGACCTTGGTCATCACCTCAAGATAACGCCCCCGGTTTGCCACCGGCTCCTCGAGCTTGATCAGATAGAGCAACGCCATCGGTCCCCAGAGGTTGTCAAAAGAAATCGTGTCGAATTCACGATGTTTCTCATCTTCCCAGAAGCACCCGGCACTCAACTGTTTTTCTACATCACCGTCGACTTGTAAGGCACAAAGTGCATCGGCTAGTTCCAATGCACTCTCCAGGTATGCCTTGTCCCCAGTGGCACGATACAGATAACTGGCTGCAAACGCTTCGCCTCCGACATAGACGGCCGAACCTCTGAAGCATTTTGCATAAGAGCCCGGGATATACTCATGATACTTGAACTTCCGTCCTTCATACCGCTCCTTCATTTGCGGGCTCTTCATATACCGCCACAACGCCTTGGCTTTATCGAGGCAGTACTGCGAGTACTCAGGGTCGATGTCCTTGAAGTAGATAGCCGCTTCGCACTGTGCTCCCGCCATGATTGAGAAGTTAATCGGCGGGGCATCCTCATCAGCCAGAATCCTCGGTTTATCGTCATCCCAGTCATTGGGGATCGAGACATAGTCTCTCAACCGCCCCTCTTCGGTTATCATCTTGTGGAAATAGATATTCCCCCACTGAAGCTCCTCGGGAATGACCGTGGAACTCCACCGTTCCATGGCTTTATAATCAGCAAGCTGCGTGAGGCCGAAGATGGCATGCATCGTACCTCTGAGCCATTTTCGTAGATCGCACGAGCGGTGCCATCCACCACCGACATCAACATGTTCCCCAGTAACCGTTGAGGTCGCATCATGGAGGTGGCAAGGAGAATTCCATCCGGGTATGCTGTCACCACATCGCTGAGTCGGGTAGTAATTATAGAGCGTCCGGAGCGCCATCTCATACGGTTTTTTGTGAATCACCACGACATCCGAGACGAGATCACCACAGGTGATGATATACGTCCCCTCCTCAGTGATTGAGGAGAAATCCCCGATACAGTATTCCCCCAGGTCTTTGCCGAAAAACGGCTTGAGTGCTCCGCTGAGGACCTCTTGGTTATTCCAGCGGTTGACGATTGAAAATTGGGCGACTTTTGGGAACTGTACCAAAAAACGCTTGGGCCCATTTGGCATAAAGCCAATATGATTAATAAACAATTTGCTCTGCATTCCTGAGCTCCATCATGTATTTCTATAAGGCCACAGGGGATTAATCCCCTGTGGCTCTCATGTTGTTATTTGCCAATCTCTCTCTTGTATCGATCAAGAATCGACTGCACGGTGTTGCTTACCTTTGGAACCAGCTTGTCAAAGGGTGTTTTCTCAATGGTTCCTTCCACCATTACATCCATGATGCCCTGCCATACGATCTCCAAGTAGAGCTCGGGGATGTAGGGAGGATCGACGGCAGCCGCCACCTCTAGGATGTTCTTGAAGCCCGGGTACAGCTTATCCTCCGTCAAGATCTTGTTCATCTCAGAGTCGAGATAGGAGACGGGGTTGATGACGTTCTGCACCAAGCCTTCATTGGTGAACCAATGCATGGCGGCAAACTTCATCACTGCCCACGCGGCATCCTTGTTCTTGACTTGGCTGGTCATCGCCACACCGTGAACCGTGATCGGTGGCTGGACCTTCGCCTCGCCAGCGAACCAGGGCACGGGGATGACGTCATAGACGTACTCGTATGGGAGACGGGAGACTTCCGGATCCTGGGTCATGCGGGTGATCCACGCATTCTCGATGATCATCGGATACTGCCCCTGCACAAAGAGTTTGTAGGAGTCTCCATACCCCTTAGCCTTGGCTTCTTCCTTGGTCATCAAGAGATTTTCACTCCACAGCGTTTGCCAGAACTTCAGTGCTTTCTGCACTTTGGGATCGTCGAAGTTATGCTTGAGTGTATCGACATCATAGAATCCCACACCCATCGCACTGGTAAACGGCTCAAGGTGAATCTCCCACTGACAGAAGGGGCGCATGTCATTCTTGTCATCGCCGGCTGCCACCATCTTACGCTGCAATGCACGGGCGGTCTCAATGAGATCCTCCATGGTCATGCCGTAATAGGGGTAATCCACACCGTACTTGTCGAAGGTCTTCTTGTTGAACAGCAGGACCTTGTTGTACGGGGAAATCGGAAGACCACGGGTTACCCCATCGTACATCTGGAATGCTGAAATCCCGTTTGGATCGAACATGTCATAACTGAACTCACTGTCGGCTGCCACCAATGGATCGATATTGTAGAGATATCCATTGGGCACGAGCTCAGTGTAGTAGGCAGGCTCGGTCTCGATGAGATCCGGGCCGGTGCCACTTCCCAGCATCACGATCAGTTTCTCGAGACGCTCAAGCGGTGAAACCTCAATGAATTCAATCTCGATATCGGGGTAGATCTTATTGAAGGGTTCTACAAATGTCTTCTGTAGATCGACGTGACCCGTATCGACCAACATGGTGACCTTCCCGCTCAATCCGGATGTCGGCGCCTTCTCCTTTACTCCGGCTGCGAAAAGCAGAGTTGTGCACACGAGCAAAGCAACGATAAGTGTTACCAGCTTTCTTTTCATAACGAACCTCCATTGTTTTTTGCTTCTCAACGAGAAGCTTTTTATCCTTTTATCCCAGTCGTTGCGATTCCTTGTTGGAAGTATTTCTGCCCAAACAAGAAGACAATCAACAGGGGTATCTGGCTGATTACAGAGCCTGCAAACATAGGTCCATAGCGCGTGTTGTATGTTTGCTTGAAGACGTTCATCCCAAGGCTGATCGGCAACAGACTTTGGCTGTTGATGAAGATCAATGGACCGAGCACATCGTTCCAGCTCCAAATGAAAATGAGGATCGAGACCGAGGCGATTACGGGCTTTGAGAGCGGCATGACGATGGTGAAGAACATCCGCAAGTATCCTGCGCCATCGATCTTCGCAGCATCGAAGAGGGAGTCCGGAATCGTGATGAAGAACTGCCGCAACATGAATACCACAAACCCATCAAAGAAGAGCGGGACGATCAACGGCAGGTGTGTATTGATCCATTTGAGCTTGCTCATCAGATAATAGGTGGGGATGATCGTCACCTGGGCTGGAAGCATCAGTGTGGCGATTATCAAAAGATAGAGCACGTTCTTGCCACGGAAATTCAGCTTTGCAAAGGAGAACGCGGCGAGGGAACTGAAGAAGAGAACGCCTGCAATCCGCAGCACGGCTATCTTGATGCTGTTGAAGTAAAACTTCCCAAAGGGAGCGGCGGAGAACGCCTGTTTGTAGTTCTCCACATAGCGAAATGAGTTTGGCAACCATTTCAGGGGAACGGCAAAAATCTCATCAGGCGCTTTGAACGAGGAGGTCACGAGCCAGAAAAACGGCAATACCATCACAAGCGCGAATACAATCAACAGCAGATAGGTGATCATACCCTTCGGGGAAGCCAACGTTTTGGGGACTTTCTTTGATTGCTTCTTCATTCGACTACCCATGATTGTTGCCCCCTCCATTGAATCAGAGTGACGATCAAGATGATGATGAACAAGACCACCGACTGTGCAGAGGCGAATCCGAAGCGGAAGAACTTGAATCCGGTTCGATAGATGTAGTACGCAATGACATGGCTATAGACTCCTGGCCCCCCTTCGGTCATCGCGTAGACAAGATCAAAGGCTTGGAACGAGGAGATTAAGCCGGTGATCACCAAGAAGAACGTTGTGGGAGTGAGCATGGGCCAGGTGATGTTGAAGAACTTTGTAAGGCTTTTTGCACCATCGACATCCGCCGACTCATAGAGTTCAACAGGAATCGTCTGCAATCCCGCCAGATAGATAATCAAGGAGTACCCCATCGTCCGCCAAATCTGTACAACGCTGAGCGTGTAGATGACGTAGCGTTTATCGAGCAACAGGTTGGGGGTCTCTCCTTTCTGGGTGAAGAAGAGGAGGCGCGTCACAATCCCCTGCGGGTGAAAGATCCAGAGGAATACGCTGGTCACTGCGGTGATCATTGTAATATACGGCAGAAAGTAAATGGTCCTCAGTGCCGCCTTTCCTGGAATATTCTCATTGAGCTTCAAAGCCACGAGCAGGGCGAAGATCAGGGACCCAGGAACCGACACGACCGTGAAGATGATGGTGTTCTTCATTGAGAGGAAGAACGTCGGGTCCTTGAACATCTCAACGTAGTTGAGCAGCCCAATCCACCTCAGATTGCCCATCATCCGCCAGTTCGCCAAGCTGAGGATGAAGGTGGCGAAGATCGGGAGCACACGGAAGATCAACAATCCCAACAGTGTAGGCAAGAGGAATGCATATGCTACCATTTCTTCACGGCGATTCAGTTGTGACATTCGCTTCTTCATAGCTCTCCCCTTTTGATTCCCAACGCGATGGTCACCACTTCAAACGGTTCAATCACAAGGCTGAAGGAGTGCTGGTTGAAGGGGATGCGCTCTGCTTCTTCCTCCAAGAGATTACAGCGGCTCACCTGGGTAAGTGGGTGCTCAGTGGTGATGGTCACCCGGGTACGGCTATGCATGTGTTCATGGAGCCGTACAATGATTTGATCGCCCTCATACGCCTTCTTCACACTTTCAATGACCACATTACTCTGATCCACACTGAGCAACGAGAACAGCTGACCCGTCTTGGCACCCTCCATCGCATTCAGCGGTCGGTTGAACGAAAGACTCATCGCATTGACCTCTGAAGTAGCCCAATCCCCTTGGTGAGGATAGAGGCTGTAGCTGAAGTGGTGCACCTCTCGATCAGCCTTATCGTACGGCCACATTCCACTCTTGATCAGCGAAAGGCCCAGAACTCCTTCGGTAACCGACGCGCCATACTTACAGTCGTTGAGCAAGGCGACACCATAGTCTCGCTCAGAGAGATCCATCCACTTGTATACAGGAACCTCAAAGGCGGCCTTCTCCCAGCTGGTATTGCGATACGTGTTGCGTACAATGCTGCCAAACGGGATATCAAAGCGCGCTTGATTGCTATGGACATCAACGGGGAAGAGGACGCGCAGCAAGGTCTGGTCCTCCCTCCAGTCTACCTCGGTGATGAAGTCGATGCGGGGGATATCACGATAGATGAACACGTATTGCACGAGGGAGGAGTTGCTGTAGGTACGCGTGATACGCACGCCCCCCCTGATCGGTCCCTCTTCCACCACGGTCACTGAGGAGATGTTGTCGACATTCCAATACTTCTCGACGTAGTAGGCCTCGATATCCCAGTTCTCATTGTCCATCGGGCGGTCCTCATAGGCGATGAGCTGATTCGCGCTCCTTCCCGAGGTGACCACCTCTCGTTGAGCCCGCTTGTCATAGAGGGAAGAGATCTCCAGCCGTTCATCGAACTCGATCGAGAAGAACGGGTTCTCCATCTTCTTTGTGGAGATGGAGAGCGGACTCTCCCCCGTCCCCTCGGCGCTTTGCACCGTGAAGGTGGCGTAGCCCAGCGAGGGAAGGTCCTTCAGATACGCAATCGAGGTCCCTTCAGCGAGGCTGTTGGACTGTAGCGGATAGATTGTTCCGTGTCCATCGACGAGCGCCTTCCCTTTCCCTTCTTTGATGACAACCACATCAGAACGCTGAAACGAGAGCGGGTTGAAGACCGCGACCGCGCCAGTTGTTGCTTCCCCGCCTGCTAGGTGATGCGTCCGGTCATCGATGATCCGGGTAAGCCGCTGGGTAACCTCTTGGTATTCTCGGTCGCTGTCCTCATATACCTCCCTGATCGACGAACCGGGGAGGATGTCGTGGAACTGATTATACAGAACGATGCGCCAGAGATCGTACAGTTCCGCCTCCGGATACTCCTTGCCTGAGAGATAGCCCATAGCGCAGAGCCACTCCGCTTCCTGGAGCATGAACTCCAGCCTGCGGTTGGAGCGCTTATTGCGGGCCATCGAGGTCAGGGTTCCCCGGTGATACTCCAGGTAGAGCTCCCCCACCCATCGAGGGGTGTGTTTTGCAGCAGAGAGCTGTGATTCAAGATCATTGAAGAAATCGAGGCTCTTGCGGCACTTGACTTGCGGGACCTCATAGAAGCCATCTCGGAGGCGCCGGGCGATCTCCAGCATGTGCCAGGTCACTCCCCCACCGCCATCACCGTAGCCATAGCTGATCAAGACCTCATCACTGACATCTTTGCTGAGGTACCGATCCCATGCACTCTTGACCGACTTTGGCTCGAGCATCCCATTGTAGGTGGTGAGAAAATCATTGTACTTGAATCGGATCGTCTCATCGACGGTGGTGATGATGTGGGAGAGAACCTCCGATCCATCAATCCCTTGCCAGTAGAAGCTGTTGTAGGGAATCTGATTCTGTTGATTCCAATTGATCTTGGTCGTCATGAAGTAATCGATCCCAGCCTTCTTGAGGATTTGCGGCATCGCGGCGTTGTATCCAAAAGCATCGGGGAGCCACGCAATCCGTGTATCAGTACCAAAGTGCTTGGCAAAATACCGCTTCGCATGGACGATCTGTCTGACCATACTCTCCCCGGAGGTCAGGTTGCAGTCCGATTCAACCCACATCCCCCCCTCGGTCTCCCACTTCCCCTCCTCCACAAGTGCTTTGATGCGCGCAAAGAGATCGGGATGGTCCTCTTCAATGTATTGGTACAGCTGTGGTTGGCTTGCCATGAAGACAAACTCAGGATAGTGCTGACCCAGCTCTATCGCCGATGCGAATGTGCGAGCTGCCTTTTTCCGAGTCTGTGCAATCTGCCAGAGCCAGGCAAGGTCGATATGGGCGTGCCCTACTGCGGTGGCACTCACCGATGCCTTCCCCGCAAGATGGGTGTAAATCTTCTCTTGGAGCATGCTGCGCATCGCTTCCAAGGAGGCGTAATACGCCTCTGATCGCCACACTCGTGCATCGACGATATTGATCGCCTCATCCAATACGTTGGTAAGTTCAATCTTCGTGCGGTTTCCGTCCGTCATCAGTTTCACGCTCTCGTAGGCGACCCAGAGATCGAAGAATGCGTCTTTGCTGCGATGGTCAAACTCCACCAGCTCACAGCCAAAGGTGCTGGATGCTTCCTCCATCCCGCTCCACGCGGCAAAATCAAGGCAATACTCTCGTCCCGCTTCCCCTGATTCACTGAGAAACACCCATTGATGATTGGTATCAAGGCCTTGCTTGATCTGTCCGTTGACAAAGAGCAGAAATTGTGGATTCAGGGCAAGCCAGCCGTCCTTGTCGGTCTTCACCAACAAAGCCAACGCCTTCCCGTCGTAGGTCTTGGGAACCGTGAAGGAGAGGCGGAAATGATGATGGGTATCGCGCCCTCCCCATCGAGATGAACGATTCCACTCCTTCCACGGTGTGGGGTCAGCGGTAGCGTCAGAAGGAGTATTGAAATGACCACTCTTGCTGAGAATTCCTTCCAGCTGCACTGAATTGGTGAAAATCTGAGCGTAGAGCTGTGTAAGAAAAATCCCGATTCGATCATAAACATATTCAGTCACTGCGTTCCCCTCATTGTATAAAAAAGTACAAATCCTCTACCAAAAACTCAAAAAAGAAACCGGTTGCATTTTGGATGGTACTTTACCAAAATCCAATTATCAATTTTCTAACCGTACCCCAAACACCCTCGTTTTCATCATGTAAACGCCCCATGAACAAGGAAATACACCCCTGTTCTTTTCCCGTACACCACACGCCCCTTCGGTGTGACGAACCATGTGAACAATCACATCAGTGCTATCCATATACCCTCTCTTTCCTCGCCAATGCCCGGTAGAGGGCGACAAAGAATCGGCGATTATCACACGAGTAATATGTGGTGGCCAATCCCATACGGCTGAAGGTCTTCATGTACCGCAAGTAGTATGCCGGGTTGTCAACAGGCGGTTCGCCCTGCGTCCAATCCCAGCTCTCCGGGGCTAGGTCGACGACGTGAATCGAACCAGTATCAACCGAAGTGCCACTGTTGCGAACCATCGAGAGCGCCTTCTCGAAGATCATCGGGCTCATCACCGCCGATCCCACCGATAGATATACCCCACCCTCAAGGTGCGCTACCGCATCGACGTACCGCAAAAAGTCGCGCTCTGCGGTCCTCCCAATGACCGCTCCACGGTTCGCCTTGTGGGTGTAGATGATATCGCAGCCGAACATCGGGTGGCTAGTAAACCCCACACCCTCGGCATAACAGCGCGCCTGGACGCTATATGCGGCAAAGGGGTGCTCGATCTTCAGAAACCCTGGCGCCAAGCCCTGGGATGAGATGAGCTCACCGAGATCCAAGGCGGCGGCACTGCCGGTCAGTTCTTCAAGAGAGGGAATCATTAGGCCGTTGTCGCTGATCATCTTGCCCACGCTTTCCCCATACCCGAGTCCCTCATAGGCGCCAATGGCGAGCGCAAGGTTCAAATAGAGGCCGGTCTCCTCCCAGGTACCGAATTTTCCCTCGGCGATATTGGCTCGCACATCTTCGCTGCTCGCTCCTTGGTAGGCGAACTCCCAGTCGTGGATGATACCCGCCCCGTTGGTGGCCAAGTGAGTGATCCACCCCCTGCTGGCCATCTCCCCAAGGAGCCATCCAAGCCCATTCTTGATCGCATGGGCACCGAAGGCGAGAATCACCGAAGCATCTCGCTCTCGAGCCGCCAGAATCTCAGAAGCAATAGTCTCGGCACGGAGGACGAGCGCCTCGTCAATGACAAAATCAGAGTATCTGGGATCGATGCGCGCCCTTTCGATGTCCACGAAGTTTTTTCGTTCACTGAGCGGATAATACGTCATACGGGTTCGGTCAAACATCCGCGTCCTCCCAGCTCAAAAGCTCAAGCAGCTCCTTCCTGTAGGAGAAGTCAGGAATCAGTACGGTAGCACCACCGAGGATCAGGCGGCTACGCTTGGCCATGTTGGAGCCATGGCGACGCACTTCGTCACTCAATACCCCGACGCTCAAGAGTCCCTGCCTCCTCCCCTCCCTCATCTCAACCGGCCCGTCGCCGAAGATCACACAGCGGGTGGGCGGTACGTTGATCGAGGAGAGGATATCTGCAATGACGACCTTCTTGGGATCGGCATCGACCCGGCCAACCGAGCCGAAGATCCGACCTTCGAAGAGGGAAGCATAGCCGAGCAGCTCCGCTTCACGCTCCACATCAGCTTGGTCGGTTCCGCTTGCCAGGTAGAGTTTCACTCCCCGCTCAGAGAGAAAGCTGAGAAACTCGACCGAGCCCTTCATCACCAAGTCCTCAACTCCCAGCCGTCCCGCCTTGAACTCGGCGATTCGGTTGTTGACCATCTTCAAGAGGTCGACGTTGTAGATGGCCTTGTACTCGGCGGGAGTCAATATCTCATCGGCCGGGACATACCCGAAGGAGGCGACCATCTCCACCAACTGGTGCATCTGCTCGATGGTCTGGATGCCGGTGGTGGCATTGATGAACCCAAGGGTTGTACTCTGGATCCGCTCGATCTCCCTCGTCGAGAGATCGCCGTATCGCTCCCCTGCGATGGCGGCGATCATCATGCGCTCCATCACTGCCTCCCACCCCTGCCGCAGCACCGAGATGGTCCCATCATGGTCGAAGATCGCCAGGGCGGGGAACGCAAAGCCCTCGACCGAGTCCACGATCTCAATGGGCGTGTCCTCGTAGTACACAGCCTCCCGCACATCAGCGGCGCGCTCGGGGTTGTGGCGATACTCTGCACCTGCAGAGAGCTCCATCACCTCCTCCACGGTGGGGTTGCCACAGCTATAGAGGACCCTGAGCGATACCCCGGCTGCAAGGTTGCCCACCCGAGCCGCATCGACGAGCGTCGCACCGCGCGCATGGGAGACCACCAAGCCGGCAAGGAAGGCATCACCGGCACCCACCGCATCGATACTGCCGGTGAGATGAATCCCATCGATTCGTTCGACCCGCCCACCGTCGGCGACCAGGGCACCATTCTCCCCCAGCGTCATGACCACCGCCTTGTTGAAGTGTTCATGGAGCGCCTGGGCCAGCGCAGACCCCTTCAATGAGGAGCCGATCAAGCGTCGCCCCTCATCCTCATTGAGCTTATGGATAGTATCGGCATAGACCGCATTCAAGCGTCTGCAATCGGCGATCCACACCAGTGAGGGGTGTGAGGCGATGAGTGCATTCAGGCGCTGTTGGAAGAGCTCGCTATGCAAACCTCTCGGGACTTGTTCATTGATAATCACGACATCATATGAGATGAGGCGGTTCTCCAACACCAAGAACAACGCCTCGAGGCTTTCAGCAGAAGGTTCATTGAAGTTGCCGCTGTCGTATCGGGGGTGCTCAGTGTGTCCTTCAAAGACTTTATGGTAGACGTGGGTGGCCCACCCTGCCCCCTGCGCTATCACCCCGTCATGGCCGATGCCGTAGCGGTCAAAAAAGCCATCGAGCACGGAGGCGAAGAGGTCGTCCCCCACGAGGCCGTAGAGGTCGACCTCCTCGGCGCCCAACATCTTGCAGTTGAGCGCGACGTTGCATGCCCCCCCCAAGGAGGGGGTGGTGCTGAGGACCGAATAGGTCTGCAGCCCCGTCTCGACCGAGACCTCCGCCCCTTCGGTGGTCACCCGATAGGCAAGGTCGAGGCAGAGGTCGCCGATGACGGCGATCCTGATGGGAAGAGAAGCTTGCAAGTAGCTGGCCGGGTCCATGTATCCTCCAATGTAACCGCTTACATTTCTTATGTTAGACCACCAATCCCCACTTGTCAACGAAAAGATTCCTTCGTTGACAGAGGCCAACTCCATCATTTATGGTGAAGGCATGAAGGTGAAGACCATCGATGACATCGCCCGCGAGGCTGGGGTGTCGAAGGCGACGGTCAGCCGGGTGCTGTCGCACCCCGAGCTGGTCCGTCCGCATACCCAACAGCGTGTGCAGAATATCATCGACAAGTATTCCTACTGTCCCAACCACCTCGCCCAAGGGTTGGCGGGAACCCCGACGAAGACCATCGGGGTGGTCATCGACGAACTCTCGAACTTCTTCTTCATCGAGGTCGCCGAAGGCATCGACCGCATCCTCTCTGCCTATCAGTACTCGATGTTGCTCTGCTCCTCCAAGTGGATCGAGGAGGAGGAGACCCGCCTCGTCCAATCCCTCATCGCCTCCCGGGTCGACGGGGTGCTGCTCGCCTCCATCAAACCGCAATCCAAGTCGATGGAGCTGCTTGCCCAAGCCAATATCCCGTTCGTGGTGCTCAACTGCATCCCCCACGACCCTTCGATTTCCTTTGTCTGTTGCGACAACAAAAAAGGCGGCCACCTGGCCGCCCTCCACATCAACCAAAACAAACGTGATCAGATCATCCTCATCACCGGCTTTGCACACCAGACGATCGAAGATCGCCTCGAGGGGTTCTTTGACACCATCGAGGAGAAGGAAGGCCTTATCCACTACACCCAGGTGGAGACCCAAGAGGATGGCTACGACCTCGTCCCCACCCTCATCCGGGAACAGCACATCGCTGAGAAGAAGACCTTCCTCTTTGTCACCAACGACAACGTGGCCATCGGGATCATCAACGCGCTGACAAAGCTCCACATCCCGATTCCCGAGCAAGTCGCGGTCATCGGCTACGACAACATCCGTGTCTCCGCGATCTCCCGGGTCCCGCTGACCACCATCAGCCAATCGATCACCGAGAGCGGGGAGATCGCGGCAACGAACCTGCTCAAGCTCATCACCACCAGAGAAGCCACCCACACCCTGATCGAGCCATTCTTGGTGCAGCGCGAAAGTGGGTGAATTACAGGACAATCCTGCCGAGCGTTCTCATCGGACAGAGGGTATGCAGACTCAGGTCGACCGTGCCCTCATGGGAAATCGTCGCCAGCGCATAGCGTCCTGGGGCATGCTCCTTGAGCGGATACGACTCCAGTAAGGATGGAATGGAGAAGGATCGGACGGATTGTTCCATACTTGCATAGAACCAATGCACATGCCCGTTGAAGTACGTTTTGACGTTCTTCCCGTTGAGTAAAACCTCCAATACCTCTCCACTGTTGCCGATCTTTTCTTCACCAGGAAGATCGGCAAAGAACGGATTGCCCTCTTGATTCTGGACGGTGATGGGATGGTGGCCGAATACCAGTGTCGGCAGCATATCCATTGAAAGCTGTCCCTTCAGCCACTCGAGCTGAGGAGCTGAGACATATCCACCGCAGTGCCCCTGGACAGGGTCTGCGGTATCGATGAAGA